>Ga0126377_10000467_pt1 | contig 24413 bp, 23 predicted proteins | sample PanSoiMetPlot_22_FD_92647 | JGI IMG/M metagenome (GOLD analysis project Ga0126377, IMG submission 92647) | Tropical forest soil microbial communities from Panama - MetaG Plot_22 | ecosystem: Environmental > Terrestrial > Soil > Tropical forest > Bulk soil | place: Panama | collected 2016-02-17 | reverse complement strand
ATCTATGCGATCGAGCCGAACAACATGACAATTTTGTCAGGGCAACAACTCGATGTATTCATCGAAGCCGGAGATCGGCAGCCAATGGCTGCAAGCGTTGAAACAAGACGCGCCGGCGAGGCTCCTTCGCGATAATACTGCATATAGTCCTGCGTTGGGCATTACTTCACAGACATTTTAAGGTACGTGTTTCAAATGAACGCCTTCGATTTGTCAAACTCACGTGTTAGGCTCCGCAAATAGGCTACGTATACATTTGTTATGTTGAAGATATAACGATCATAAAAGACGAGTGAATTGGAACGCGAGCTTTATCGCGGCTGCAGCACAAGCAGTTCAGTTTCTCATTACAATTTGATTGCCGATTCCGACCTTATCAAAGGAGGGATTCATGATCGTGCGAAAAATACAGACGATGGGCATCGCCCTGAGCGCTCTCGTCTTCTCTGCGCCCGCGCTGACTCAAGACCTCAACTTGCCGCGTGAAAAAGTAGAGCTCGTTGCGCCGCCATTTGTGCACCCACACGAGCAGGCAACTGAGCAGGGTCCAAGGATTGTGGAGTTCAAACTCGTCGCCGAGGAGAAACAATTCGTCATCGATGGAGAGGGAACGAAAATTCATGCCATGACCTTCAACGGATCCATTCCGGGGCCGTTGATGGTCGTCCATGAGGGAGATTACGTGGAGCTTACGCTTGTCAATCCTGCTGAGAATTCAATGCCGCATAACATTGATTTTCATGCAGCGACGGGCGCGCTTGGTGGCGGCGGGCTGAGCCTCGTCAATCCCGGGGAGCAAGTGGTCCTGCGGTGGAAGGCAGACCGGTCGGGTGTGTTCGTCTATCACTGCGCTCCGGGCGGTCCGATGACGCCTTGGCACGTGGTATCAGGCATGAGCGGCGCCATAATGGTGCTGCCACGCGACGGGTTGCGGGACGGCGCAGGCAATCCGCTGCAGTACGATCGGGCCTACTATATCGGCGAGAACGACTTCTACGTCCCGCGCGATAAGGACGGGAAGTTCAAATCATACGCATCGTGGGGGGATGCATACGCGGACGCTGTTTCCGCAATGCGCAGTCTGACGCCGACGCATGTCGTGTTCAACGGCAAAGTGGGCGCCCTTACCGGGCAGAACGCACTGACTTCGAAGGTTGGTGAGGCGGTGCTGATTGTACATTCGCAGGCCAACCGCGACTCCCGGCCGCATTTGATCGGCGGTCATGGCGACTTTGTATGGGAAACTGGGAAGTTCTCGAATCGTCCCGAAACGAACCTCGAGACTTGGTTCATCCGCGGCGGCTCTGCCGGGGCAGCGCTGTACAGATTCCGGCAGCCCGGCATTTACGCCTATCTGACGCACAACCTTATCGAGGCAGTCGAACTCGGTGCGACTGCCCATTTCAAGGTTGATGGTACCTGGAACGACGATCTCATGACGCAGGTTAAGGCACCTGAGGCCATTCCGCCGAACGTTCGCGGCGAGCGCGAGCACCCGGTGCAGTCCGCCCGCCAACGCAATTGACATCGCGGCCGATAGCGATCAACGGCTCGCCGGCCGTCAACGTGCGAGTCTGACTGGTGTCATTTGGATTGAAATTCAAGTGCGCCCTGGCGGCGGCAGGCGGCGTTGCGGCCTCGCTGGGTATCATGCTCGCGAGCGTTGCCAATGGTCCCGATCGCGGGATAACGGCGATCGCCGGCCCTCTCGTCGTGGAGCTGCAGCCGGGATCGGTTCGGTATCGTGCCGCGGGAGATTTTTCGCGCAACGGAAGGCCCGCGAGCCCCCCGAAAACCACGGTGTCAATCAGGCAGCCGCTTGTCATTATGAAATATCAGGTCACTGCGGCGGAGTATCAGCGCTGCGTCGAGGGTCATGCATGCTCACCGCTTGATCCCGGTACTACCCCAGCTTCCGACCGACCCGCCGTCAAGATCAGCTGGCGCGACGCCAATAGCTATGCCGATTGGCTGTCCGCCAGAACCGGCGCCCTTTATCGCCTGCCCACCGACGAGGAATGGGCCTATGCTGCAGCGAGCAGATTTCAAGACGAGGCTTTGCCGGATGTTGACGGCGGCGATCCCGCTCAGCTTTGGCTCGCCCGTTACGAAATGGAGTCCAGTCGCGAGGGCCTGATCGAAAAGGAACCACGATCGATCGGAAGCTATGGCGCCAACGAAAACGGACTCATCGATTTAGCAGGAAATGTGTGGGAGTGGACAAGCACATGCTTCGTCCGACAGGCCATTGATGCGAACGGCCAACCGATCGGGACGGCGACCACGAACTGCGGTGTTCGCGTAGCCGAGGGGCGCCACCGGGCCTATGTTCCGGAGTTCGTTCGCGATGTGCGATCCGGTGGTTGCATGACAGGTGCTCCTCCGGCCAACCTGGGCTTCCGCCTCGTCCGCGATGGTTCCCGCGACCGACTGCGATCACTTGTCGAGAGCGTGCAAGGGTTCCTCAGTTCAGTTCTGGTTTTGTGACTCCATCCGCGATGCTGGGAACCGGCCTCCGCACCTTTGCCGATTTCAAATCTACGTGTCGATTTCAAATCCACGTGATGCCAACGACCCATCATGTCCCGCAGACATGGCCATTGCGGTAGGCTCGGGGCGAACGGCAGGAAGGCGCTGCCGCTCTTCAGTCTGACATCTTGCCGCTACACGCGGCTGAAATTGGGAGGACAGCATGTTCCACGTTTCACGTCGCGATCTCGTCCTCGGCGCCGCCGGGGCGTATGCAATGTTTGGGCTCTCGAAGCCCATCGCCTTCATTGGTGCAGCAGAAGCGCAGCAGACTCCAGCAGGCCCGGGCTTCAAGAAGTACAAAGTGGGCGACATCGAGGTCTTCTCCCTCTACGACGGTGTATGGGAGAAACCCCACGACGAGAGTTTCATCAAAGGCGCCAGTGTCGAGCAGACCAAGGCGGAGCTCAAAGCGGGTGGGCTCGCCGATGCGCACGTGTCGATCCCGTTCACGGTGCTGGCCATCAAAGCGGGCGGACGCCTGATGCTGATCGATTCAGGCACCGGAGGCGGACAGGCCGGGGGTCCCAAGGCAGGCCTGATGGCACAGAGCATGGCAGCGGCCGGTCTCGACCCGAAGGACGTCAAGACCATCATCCTCTCGCATTTCCACGGCGACCACATCTTCGGCCTGATGGCCAAGGACACAAACGCCCAAACATTTCCCGACGCCGAGATCATCGTCCCTGTTGCCGAGCTTAAATGGTGGATGCAACCGGTCGAAACGATCCCACAGCCTCGCCGCGGCCTTGCCCAGCGCGTGCAGGCAACGTTCCCGAACTGGAAGAACATCAAGCAGGTCGATGGAGAAGCCGACCTTGTGCCGGGGGTGCGTGCAATTCCCGCCCACGGTCACACCCAGGGCCATACCGCGCAACTCATCAGCTCAGGAGGCGCCCAGTTGCTCAACACGGCCGACGCCACCAACATTCAGTCACTGTTCGTCAGACATCCGGACTGGCAGGCGGCCTTCGATCACGTGCCGGACATGGCGGTGGAGACACGCAAGAAACTGTTCGATCGCGCCATAGCCGACAAAGCTATGGTAGCCGGCTATCATTGGGGCCTGCCGAACGTCGGTACGATATCCAAGGATGGCAACGGCTACGCCTTCGTACCCGCCGCCGGGTAATGACGGAAGCCGCCCGGAATTGAGGGCAGAGCGACAGGGCTGCCTGACAAAGGCAACCCGTCGCTCCAAAAACAAAGCTGGATTCGAAGGTCCCGCTGAGCTCAATGTCGTTAGCGCATCGACAGTGTCAGCGGCGTCGGCGGGACGGCGTGCGCGCTGGCGCAGCGGCCGGCTGCGGTGAAGCCGTTTGCAGCTTGGCGATGCCATCCGCCATCTGCTGCGTATCGCAATGCGCCAAGGGCAGCGACGGCTAGGCCATCAATTGCTCCTGCGCCAGTCTGCCCCGATGATCGGCAATCTGATCGCGATACTGCCCAAGTACAAAAAGGCGAATGGCTGACGACAGGTTTGCGTGTTGCCGATCACCATCGATCACAGCGGCGAGTTCTGACAATGTCAGATTTCGCTCGTAAGCGATCTTCTTGAACGCTTCCCAGAACGCATCCTCAACGCTGACGGTCGTCTTGTGGCCAGCAATAACAACAGTGCGATTGGTGACCGAGGATTTCACGGCTCACCTCCCCAAGCATGTCCCGATCGCGAACGAGATATCGCGGCGCACGATCCGAAGGGACATGCGGCGGCGAACGACATTGCACGGGACGCGCGGGCAAATTTTTATTTTGGAAGCTTGTCCGCGAGAACTCCGAGCCTGTAGATCTCGGGTGTTTTGGCAAACAGGTCACCGGCCTTGGCCTTTTCCATTAAGGCCGCCGCCACCTTGCCGTTGAGGTGCGCGTCGCGCCCGACCTCGTCGTCGAACGTATCGAAGATGGCAAACGAGGACGGTCCTTCTTGAATAGCGAACCACGAGATGGTGCCTGCCTCAGCCTTCACCAAGGGCACGGCGGAACGCAAAAAATCTGCGACCTCCTTCTCCTTGCCCGGCTTCGCCTCCAGCGGAACGTACAGTGCAAATTTTGTCATCACCTTCTCCTGCTTTGACAGGGCCCAGGCACGAATACCTGCAACACATCTCGACGAAAACAAAAGCTTTAGGCGGCATCACGAGCAGAATTGAGGTCGCACGCTCGATTTTTCCGCTGCTCGTGCATCAATCTGTTTCACATTTGCATGACACGGGTCGAGTCGAGGGTTTGAAGTTCCATCGACTGGAGTTCCATTCGAAACGAACTAGCCTCGTCCTTCAGAGCTTCTGAGAGGGGCCCATTCGACTTGCATCCAAGACCCGCCGCCTCAGGATGAGATCGTCCATCAGCGTCGGGAAGGCAGCCGGAACTGATCGTGAAGAGACCGCACTGCGTGGCTGAGGACGCAGTCCGATGTGAACCGGTCTCTCCCTGCAATGGGGCTATGCGTCGATCTCTCGCTTCAAAAGCTCAGGTGCTTCGGAAATCCACTCCGCACCGCAATGTTTGCAGGTCCAATGACGCAATGTGGGAGCGCGGCGGCGAAATTCCTGTACGAGCGGCTTTGGCGTCAATGTGCCGCAGTTTGGGCATTTCCTGCCGGCGTGCTTTGACAGTGGCCACCAACCGTGCGCAGGTCTGCCCACAATCAACACTCGGCCATGCTCACCTAAATGTCACACCCTGCAAGAAATGAATACCCGGTATTGTCGCGGCCTTTTTCCATCGCCAAGTTTAGCCGGTATCGTAGACGGCCAAAATACGGAATCCGGTATGACCCGGCGGTATTTCGGAGAGTACGATCTGGGCTGCGCCTGAGCGGGGGCTCTTCCGCGGGCGATAGAGGGGAGCTGTCGAGCGGAGGGGCGCCGCCGTCATGCGAGGTCGTGTTCAATATTTCGGAATCGGTAACCGCGCGGCCATCACGACGTTGGCTCGTGTAACCTGCGCGGTGGCAGTCCTCGGCGCTGCACCGGCCATCGGAGCAGATATGCCGATGGTGGTGAAGGCGCCGTGGCAGTTCCCCGCGGTCCGATCCTACGATTGGACCGGCCTCTATGTGGGCGGTCATGTCGGCTATTCCGGGGGATTTTCGAGCTGGAGCGCGCCACCTGCTCTCTCCAGCTCATTCGGCCTGTTCCAGTCCCTCGATATCTTCAGCGGGGCGGGAAGCTACTTGGGGGGGCTCCAGATCGGCTACGACTACATGCTGCCGAGCCGCGTCGTCCTCGGCGCTCAGCTCGATACCTCGTATCCCGGCTTTCCGCGCAACGACATCTCCATCGGCGGGATCTCCACCTTCTTCACACCGCAGACCGGCCACGCGAGCTACAGCGAGAATGTGGTGCATTTCGGCACCTTGCGCGGTCGCCTCGGTTATGCGCCCGCAGACTGGCTCGTCTATGCGACCGGCGGCTTCGCCTGGACCTACAACCAGCTGACGCTGACGTCGCTGGCCGGCGACACGAGCGATTCCCAGTTCTTGTGGCGACTGGGATGGGTGGCGGGGCTCGGGGTCGAATACGCATTCGCGCCGAACTGGACGGCGAGCGTCGAGTACCTGTTCACTAAATACGGCAACAGCAGCGTGATGTTTCCGAACGCGGGGCCGTTCACATCCGATTTTGCCCTCCAGCAGCTGCGCGCAGGGCTGAACTATCGCTTCGGCGGCGGCGGGACAAACAAGAACGGCGGCTCGACCGGGCTGCCCACGCCGGCGCTGGACCTCGTGAACTTTCACGGTCAAACCACGTTCGTGTGGCAAGGCTACCCGGCCATCCGATCGCCCTATACGGGGCCGAACAGCCTGCCCGGCAGCGGGCTTGGCCGCGAAACATTCGACACGACGCTCTATGCCGGCATACGGTTATGGAAAGGCGCCGAGCTGTGGCTCAGCCCGGAGATCAGCCAAGGTTTCGGTTTCGCGAACACGCATGGCGTCGCCGGATTTCCGACCGGCGAATCCTACAAGCTCGGCTCATCCTACCCATACGTGCGCATGCAGCGCGCGTTCCTGCGGCAGACCATCGATCTCGGCGGTGACGTCGAGAAGGTGGAGGCCGATCAGTGGCAGTTCGCCGGGACGCGCACCGCGAACCGCCTCGTGCTGACCGTCGGCAAGTTCTCGATCGCCGACATCTTCGATACCAACAAATATGCCAACAGTCCCAAGATCGACTTTCTGAATTGGTCGCTGATCAACACCGGCACGTTCGACTATGCCGGCGACGGCTGGGGCTACACTTATGGTGCTTCCGCCGAGTGGTACCAGGGCTCATGGACCTTGCGCGCCGGCGTATTCGACTTGTCGGCGACTCCCGCCGGCGGCGACAGTCCCAATGGTGGCGTCCTCGACCCGACCTTTCAGCAGTTCGCGTTGCTCGCGGAGATCGAGAAGCGCTACGAATTGTGGGGCCAGCCCGGCAAGCTCAAAGTGACCGGTTTTCTCAACCGCGGCCGGGCGGGAAAATTCCAGGACGCTATCACGCTCGCCCAGATTAACGGGGACCCCGCCGACATCACGGCCGTGAGAAGATATACCAGCCGCGGCGGTGTCAGTATGAATCTGGAACAGCAAGTCTCGGACACCGTCGGGGTATTTGCCCGCGCCGGCTGGGCCGACGGCAACATCGAGCCATGGGACTTTACCGACATCGACCGGACGGTCGCGGGCGGCGTCTCGATCAACGGCAAGAACTGGGGCCGGCCGGACGATACGGTTGGAATCGCCGGTATCGTCAACAATATCAGCGGCATTCACCAAGCGTTTTTCAACGCCGGCGGCCTGGGCATCCTCATCGGTGACGGACAATTGCCGAATCCCGGGCGGGAGAAAATCTTCGAGACCTATTACAGCTACGCACTTGCACCCGACATACGCATTACCTTCGACTACCAGTTCATCGCCAACCCCGCCTACAACACCGACCGCGGCCCGGTAAACACGTTCGCCGCGCGCTTTCATGCCCAGTTCTAAGCACCTGCAGCACCTATGCCAAAAGGCCGATCGAGTAACTCACCATCTCCGGTATTGGCAATGAGCGGACGTGCCCGGCAACACCTTTGAATGTCTGCTATCGAGAGAAGACCAGACGACAATTACTCAGTCCGAACCTTTCCGCTTTTGACCCACAGCGATCATCGGGACCCATTCGCGGAACGGGACGTTATGGAATGTTGGCGCCTTCCACGCCTCAGTCCGCCTTGATGTTGAGGGCCCCGATGACGTTGCCCCACTTCTCCGTTTCGTCAGCGATGAATTTCCCGAACGCGGCCGGTGTCATTGACATCGGGTCAACACCTATGCCGGCAAGCCGCGCCTTTATGATGGGATCAGCCGCAATGGTGTTGGTCTCCTTGTTGAGCTTGTCTATCAAGTCAGCGGGCGTGTCTTTCGGCGCACCGACCCCATACCATTGGCTCGCCTCGTAGCCTGGTACGATTTCGTCCAGGGTCGGAATATCCGGCAGCACATCCGAACGGATTGCAGTTGTCACCGCCAGCGCGCGCAGCATGCCGCCCCTGATGTATTGATGCAGCGAAGATATGGTGCCGAAAACGACCTGCACCTGTCCGCTGAGCAGATCGGGAACGTAACCGCCGCGGTATGGAACGTGGACCAGGTTGATACCGGCCATCATCTTGAACCGTTCGCCGAAGACATGGGACACGGACCCGTTGCCGGACGATCCCATGTTGATCTTGCCCGGATTGGCCTTGGCGTAGGCTATGAACTCCGAGACCGTCTTGGTTGGAACGGACGCATTGATCACCATGACATAAGGGGAGCCGCCAATGCTCGCGACCGGCGCTATTTCGCGGATGAAATTGAAATTAAGCTTCTTGTAGAGTGTCGCGTTCATCGCGTTCGACATCCCGACAAGCAGGAGCGTATAGCCGTCAGGCGCTGCCCGCACGACGCTTTCGGTACCGATATTGCCGCCGGCACCCGTTCGGTTCTCAATGACGAATGGCTGCGCGAGCCGCTCCGACAGCGATTGCCCCATGAGGCGCGCGATGGTGTCGGTTGCTTGGCCGGCAGGAAAGGGGACGATGATCCGCACCGGCCGCGTTGGATAGGCTTGCGCCCGAGCGACCCGCGACATCACCAGGAGCGCGGCAGATCCCGCTGCCAGATGCAGGAATGTGCGGCGGCGGAGTTTCATGGCGTCACCTCTCTGAATTGCACAGCACGCCCGAGAGCATGCGAGCCCGATCGACCGCGAATGCCAGCAGCACCCGCAAGACAGTCAGTGATTTTCAGAGTGTTCGCCCGCCGAGGGCATCATCGCTGCCAAAACAAAGGAACTTCGGCACGTCCCGATAACAGCTCAGAAGCAAATATTACATCAGATGCACGACGCTCCGGAAGGGGCATGGCCGCTCTTTGGCACATTGTTGCGCAAATCAATAGCCGCGCTCATGTCAACAGTTGGGGGCAAAGCGGAAATGTTGCGAATGGGATTAATTCGCTGTTCCTGACCCAACTGGGACGTCGGGCGACCCGATTTGCTGTGGCGCACAACGCGGCTCCCATTCAGCGAAGTGGCAAGGTGTTGTCCTTCTCCGCTTGAAGAGAGCTCCCGCTTGCCAGGACAGCGGGCAATGCGCGGTATTGGGGTCGCGTCGTCACCATATGCCCGCACCCAAGTTGACGAGGCGCACTGCAACCGGCAACATTCATGCTCTCAACTAGATTGCTCGTCTGGGGAGGAAACCAATGCATCGACTCTCGATCCTGCTGGCGGTTGGCGCTTGCGCCAACGCTTTCGTTGGACTGTCGGCCTCCGCACAAGCGCCGGAATTATCTCTCACACGCCTGGACTGCGGGACTCCTGCCGCCCCCACGGCAGTCAACCAGCGCTTCTCAGACACTTTTGCCTACGGCGACCTGAAACTTCAGTTCGTCTACAGTTGCTATCTGATCAGACACGGCGACGAATATTTGCTATGGGATACCGGCCATGCGATGACCACGCCCAACGTGGCGCCGAAGGTGAGCCTGGTCGACCTGTTGGCGCAGATCAACATCAAACCCGAGCAGATCAAGTATGTCGGCATCAGCCATTATCACGCCGATCATACGGGCCAGGTTGGTTCGTTTCCCCAGGCGACCCTTTTGATCGGCAAGGGCGACTGGGATGCGATCAGTAGTCCGAAACCGATCTTGGGTGTGAACTACCAGCCGTTCCAGCATTGGACCAAAGGTGACGGAAAGGTCGAGCAGGTACCGCTCGACAAGGACGTGTTCGGCGATGGCAGCGTGATCATGCTGTATACCCCGGGGCACACGCCGGGCCATCACAGCCTCCTGGTCAAGCTGCCGCAGATGGGCCCCATAGTGCTCAGCGGAGATCTGATGCACTTCCGTGAAAACTACGACAGCAACGGTGTACCCGCGTTCAACACGGATCGCGCACAGACGTTAGCTTCCCTCGAGCGCGTCAAGAAGATTGCGGCGAATTCCAAGGCAACCGTCATCATCCAGCACGACGCGCGGGACCTCGACAAACTACCGGCGTTCCCGGCGGCCGCGAAGTAAGTCATCGGATTGGGTTGCACAGGTCGGCGGCGGCCCGGCCAAGGCCCGAACTGCTGGGACGGCCGTGCTGCAGGCGAGCGGGTTGTTTCGCCGCAAGTTATCTCGGCGATCACAGAGGGGTCCGCGGCGGCTGAGCACGCGCCCAGGCAAAGCACCGGATCACAAGGGAGTATCAACCGTGGGACACCGATTGATCACCGCTCTGGTATTTATCAACGTTGTGGGATTCCTAGCCTGCGTGCTGCTTATTGGCGCAGCCATCTCCAAAGATGATCCTGTAGTTCTCGCGCAGGTTACTCACTCGGTACTTGGTTCCATTCGGATGTTCATCGTTGGGGCTGCTGTGCCTACTGTTGCGTGGGGGATAGCGGCCTTGGAATTTGATCGGAGTCACACAAAGAAGAGATGGTTCGCATCTGCGGCAATGTATGCGCTTCTGGTAGTCTCTCTGGTCTTGTTTTGCGCTGCCGGATGGCGTCTTCCGAAAGCATTACTAGACAGCTTGCAAATCACAGTGGAGTTTAGCGATGCTTCTTTGCGTCAGGCGCCCCCCGGAAGAATGAAGGAGAATGGGACTGTCCAGGCCATTCCTGATTATCCTACGTAGACCTTTGTCACAGGAGCCCTGTCCTTGCTCAAAATCCCCACAGGGCCGAGAGAGGCTAGTGATTTTCCGTACCGTGACGGTTATGGTGACGATTCTCTTTGCTGTTGCATCGATCTTCGTTTTCCGTTTTCGCAGCCGCGCCGCGTTCGTACTCAAGGTTCTCGCTCTTCAGCATCAGTTGGCCGTGCTGCGCCGACAATCTGACCAAATCAGAGTTCACCCCATCGAGCCCTGCCCACGAATCGCTATGCGAAAGCGCGCCCTCAGGCTTGCTTGTCGCTAACTCAAAACTCCGAAAGCCAAACCAAATCCTGGAATTTCTGCCGCATTCAGAGTTTCGAGTAGAGACAATCGGCGCAGCCAGCCCTTCCACCTTCATTGGCGGAGGGTGTATTTTGGCGACCAATTGACCTGGAACGGAGATGTGCCGGCAGTCCCGTTCATGACGTTGCGCAGCTGTTTCGAGCCAACCGTGGGCGACGACGATGATCGCTAATGGCTCGGCTGCCGCGTGTGCCCGCTGGCGGACCCAGGGAGGATGCCCATGATTTACCGAGGCTCGATCTGGTCAGTCGCACTGGCAGCTGCGTTGCTCGCGATGCCATCCGCCGCCCAGGTGGTCGATTTCGGGAAATATCCCGATCTCAAGGGTCAATGGGTTCGCCCCCCCGGCAGCCCGAACAATTGGCTTCGGCTTGCCGGCCCTGCGCCACTCAAACCCGAATATCAGAAGATCTGGGAAGAGATTCAGGCCGACCTGAAGGCCGGCGGCCCCGGCAATTGGCCGTCGACCTTCTGCATTCCGGCCGGCATGCCGGCGATGATGAGCTTCTACGATCCGGCGGAGATCATCGTCACGCCGGAGACCACCTACATCCTGATCAGCCACAACGACGATTCATATCGTCGGATTTATACCGACGGCCGCGATTGGCCAGCGGAGCCGGTGCCTACCTTCGCGGGCTACTCGATCGGCAAGTGGATCGATGAGGACGGCGACGGCAAGTTCGACGTACTCGAGGTCGAGACGCGTTTCCTCAAACTTCCGCGCAGTTACGACATCTCGGGCGTGCCGTTTCACAGCGACGGTCAGGCGATCATCAAGGAGCGGATCTATCTCGACAAGGCGGACCGCAACATGCTCTATGACGAAATCACCGTGATCGACAATGCCTTGACGCGGCCATATTCCAAGAAACAGACGGCCACCCGCAATCCCGATCCTCGTCCGGTCTGGCACTCCGACCACTGCTCGGAGAACAATCCTCATATCCGCATCGGCAACGAACCCTACTTTCTAAGCGCCGATGGCAAACTGATGCCCTCCAAGAAAAACCAGGCGCCGCCCGATTTGTCGTATTTCAAGCAAACCCAGAAGTGAGATGCATATGAGACAGCGACTCTCTGTCATATTGGTTAGCGGTACGTTGATCGCGATGGGCGGCGCGGCGATGGCGCACCACTCCTTTGCGATGTTCGATAACGAGAATCAGATCGAACTCGAAGGCATCGTGCGGGAGTTCAAGTACACGAGCCCCCACACGTTTATCGTTTTGGAGGTCAAGGCGCAGGATGGCGGTATCACTGTCTGGACTCTCGAAGGCGCGACGCCAAGCGCCCTGGTGCGCGAGGGATGGTCAGGCAAGAGCCTCAAAGCTGGTGACGAGCTCAAAATGACCATTGCGCCATTGCGCAGCGGCGCGCCGGGCGGCATGTGGACGCCGCAGGGCACCAGATTTCGCGATGGCAAAGCAGTCGTGATCAGCCCCTGATCGACCACGTGGATTGGGTGTCCTTGCGGCGTCCGCTGCCACCCGTATGCCTCGGTCAATTGGCGGCTAGCCATTCCGCTGTCGGATACGCCGTGACGCCCACCCACAGAAGCTCGCGACGACCATGCTGCAAGCTGGATGGTGCCTCCTAACGGAAAGTTCGCGTCGACAGGACTGAGTAGCTGATTTGACCGGAGCGAGGACAAATCCGAACAGCAGGCCTCGCACGATCGCAAAGGCGCCTGCTGCCGTCACACGCCCTTCGAATCGGAGGCCGCCCATCCGCGCCGGCTGACGAAGGCGTGAATATTGACAGACTCCCACACGCCATGGACGTGGTACGGATCCGCGCGGCAAAAGGCCTCGACCGCAGTGCGATCGTTGGCCTCGACGATGAACAGACTGCCGATCGGCGTCTCGCCGTCGTCCGCGACCAGCGGTCCTGCCACGAGGATGTGGACCCCCTCTGCGGTTGCATGGTCGAGGTGGGTTCGGTGTGCGCGATAGAACTTGGCCCGCGTCGGCATCCCCCCAATTTTGTCGGTAGCGTGGATCACGAACAGCATCGCTCTGGCCCAGAAAGAGGGAACGGCGAGCGCAGTCTGGCCTATCAATGTTTAGTCACACGCTCACGGTCAAGGGGTAGAGACTCGCGAGGGCTGCAGGTGCCGCCGCGCCATCGTTCTGTTCAGGCCGGAACGTATGCCCACGCCACAATGAACAGAGCGAGCAGAACGGAATAAAGCAGCACCCACGGAAGGTCTGATTGCGAAACTGTCATGACACATCTCCGTGTCGCCCCGAGTTAACCTGCTGTCATCAAAATAGCCGCGACCTATCCGCCGCTGAGTGAGCCAACTCACACAAGCAAAAAAATCTTAGGACTCTTCAACCTCTGATTGCCTTCGTGCCGCCTCTGCGAACACGGCGAAAAGAAATTATTGCTGCTTGACCAGCGCGGTCTGAATACGCGAGTCGCACCAGCGCGCTCGGCGAATATGTTGCCAACGGCGCAATGCCATGTCGGCCAACTATGGATCCGTCTTGCGCGCAGGCTCTCCCGGTCCCGCCAATTCCAGATCACGATTATTCGAAGCCGCTAACATGACGAAGAAAGTCGCAAAGCGTGGCTGGTCAGCCCCGCAACTTTCGGGCGGCGCGAGGTCCCAATGGATCCACCCACGCTTGGAACGCGATCGAGAACGTCCGCTGATGGGCGTGGCCCGCCCCGCTCTTTTGGACCCCATAGCGGACATCCGGCCCCGGGCATCGATTCAGAACAATTCAGGCCCGCCCCAAGGACGTTGTGGGCCCGTCAGAGGCAATATCCCTCCATTAGGGCGTGTACCCAGAGGGAGCGGCACCATGACGTATCCTTATTCGGCAAGCCTGCGGTCATTGCCAATACCCGGCATTGGCTTCTGCCAAATAATCGCGTTTGATCAAAGCGCGGGCGATCGTGCGGATTGTCGGGACTGGAGCTTATCGAACCGAGTCTCGACCCACCGGGCGCCACACCCGTTATGGCAGGCTGGGCGTGCGGAGATCGAGCGCTGCACCTCGTCAGCGCTCCCGGCGTGATGGGAGGACGTCCCATGCTCCAGACGGATCGGCGCAAGCTCGTGGCGCTCCTTGGGGGGGCGGCCGCGTCGGCGATTCCCTGGCCGCTCGTGGTGAACGCGCAGTCCAGGCTTCCGGTCATTGGCTGGATCAACATGCGCCCCCGCGCCCGCGCCGGTGCCCCTGCAGGATTTGTGGACGGACTAAGAGATGCGGGCCTGGTCGAGGACCGCGATTTCATCGTCGACTATCGCTCGGCCGATGAGCAGTACGACCGCCTTCCGGGACTCGCCGCCGAGCTCGTTCAAAGACGCGTCGCGGTCCTCGCGGTACCCGGCGGCATGGCGCTCGCCGCCGCCGCCAGGGACGCGACATCGACGATCCCGATCCTATTCATGATCGGCTCTGATCCGGTGGAGCTCGGCCTGGTCAAAAGCTTCAGCCATCCCGGCGTCAATTTGACAGGGGTCGCATATTTCAACGTCGAAGTAGCGGCCAAGCGGCTCGAACTCCTGCACAAGCTTGTGCCAGAGGCGAAATCCATCGCGTTGCTGGTTCAGCGGGGCAATCCGCTCGAAACGCAGGTGCAGGTCCGCAACGCGGAGGCCGCGGCGAAGCTCCTCGACATGCGCCTGCGCGTCTTCGAAGTATCGAGCCCGAGCGATCTCGATGACGCCTTTGCAGCCGTGGCGCAGGCGCAGATCGATCTGGTCCACATCGGCGTCGACGGGCTGTTCGGGAACAATCGCGGCAGGCTCATCGGACTGGCCGCCCGCTATCGCGTGCCCACCTCCTATCCGTGGCGTGAGTTCACCGCCGAGGGCGGGCTCATGAACTACGGCGCGGACATTCGCGAGCAGTTCTACCAGGTGGGATCCTATGCGGCGCGCATATTGCGCGGCGAGAAGCCCGCCGAGATGCCGGTGCAGCGGCCGACCAAGCTTGCCTTCGCGCTCAACCTCAAGACCGCACGCTCGCTCGGAATCGAGCCGTCGCCCGTGCTGCTCTCGCTGGCCGACGAGGTGATCGAATAAGACGGCTTGTTGCTGCGGTGCATGAGTCCCGTAATGGCACGAAGGTGTCGGTCCCGAATGTCCGCTGGATGGCCGCTGCCGCTGGCAAAGCGGAATCGATATGCTCACGTCGGACCTTTCCGGCAGTGACCCGAAACAGACATCGGGCTCCCGGCCGGGCATCGATTCAGAACGATTCAGGTTTGTCCCAAGGACCTCCCAACCTACCCACCGGCAGGCTGCGGATGCGGCAAACCGCCTGCCTGCGATGTTTGCTGGCGGGTGCCATGATCAGCACCGGCGTGCGGCAGGGTATGTCGACCGCATCCTCAGGGGCGAGAAACCCGCCGACTTGCCTGGTGCAAGCGCCGACAAAGTATGAACTGGTGATCAACATGAAAACTACCAAGACGCTCGGTCTTGATGTGCCATCAACGCTGCTCGCGCGCGCCGACGAGGTGATCGAGTGATCGGACGGCGCGAGTTCATTACGCTGCTCGGCGGCGCGGCGGCGATGGGACCGCTCGGGGCGAGTGCTCAGCCGCGCGAGCGGATGCGACGGATCGGCGTATTGCTGCCGGCTAGTGCCAGCGACTTGGAGTATCCCACGCTGGTGGGGGCATTCCTGCAGGAGCTGCAGCAACTGGGCTGGGCGCTGGGGCGCAACCTGCAGATGGACATCCGTTGGAGCGGCGGCAATGTCGATCTCCTCCGCAAGGATGCGGTCGAGCTGGCGGGACTTGCCCCGGACGTGATTTTCGCGGCCGGTGCTACTGCCACGGACCCACTGCTGCAGGCGACCCGCACCGTGCCGGTCGTATTCACGATCGTGCCCGATCCCGTCGGGGCCGGCTTCGTCAACAGCCTGCACCGGCCAGGCGGGAACGCGACCGGGTTCACCAGCTTCGAATATGGCATCGGCGGTAAGTGGCTCGAGCTGATCAAGGAGATCGCGCCCGGCGTGCGGCGCGTTGGTGTGCTGCGCGATCCCGCCATCACCGCTGGCATCGGGCAGTGGGGCGCCATCCAAACCGCCGCGCCGGCGGTCGGCCTGGAGGTTCGGCCGATTAACCTGCGCGGCGGCGCGAGCGAGACCGAGCAGGAGGTTGGAGCATTTGCGCCGAACGCGAGCAGCGGCCTGATCGTCACCTCGAGCGGGCTGTCGGTTCAGCATCGCGATCTGCTGGTTGGTTTGGCAGCACGCTACCGGGTGCCGGCGCTCTATTATGCCCGCGCCTTCGTCGATCGGGGCGGGCTGGTTGCCTATGGCCCGGACCGGGTCGATCAGTTCCGGCGTGCAGCCGGTTACGTCGACCGCATCCTCAAAGGAGAGAATTCCGCCGACCTGCCGGTGCAGGCGCCGACCAAGTACGAGCTGGTACTCAACGTCAAGACCGCCAAGGCCCTCGGGCTCGACGTGCCGCCGTCGCTGCTCTCGCTGGCCGACGAGGTGATCGAATGATCGGGCGGCGCGACTTCATCACGCTGCTCGGCGGCGCGGCGGCCGCGGCATCGCCCTTTTGGCCGCCGGCGGCGCGGGCGCAGCAGGGGGAGCGGATACGGCGCATCGGCGTGCTCATGCCGTTGGCCGCGGAGGATCCCGAAGGACAGACCCGACTTGGGGCCTTTTTGCAGGCTCTGCAGCGGTTGGGTTGGACAATCGGGCGCAACCTGCAGGTTGATCAGCGCTGGGGTGCAGGCAATGTCGGAGCCATGCGCAAGTATGCGACCGAATTGGTTACACTCACACCTGACGCGCTCGTGGGTCCAGGCACCACTCCCGTCGGGCCGTTACTTGAAGCAACCCGCACGATCCCCATTGTGTTCGTACACGTTGTCGATCCGGTCGGCGCCGGATTTGTCAGCAGCCTGGCGCGGCCGGGCGGCAACGCTACCGGATTTGTTCAGTTCGAATACGGCGTCAGCGGCAAATGGCTGGAGCTGCTGAAGCAAATCGTCCCGGACCTGACCCGCGCTGCGGTCATTCGGGATGCCTCCGTATCGTCCGGGATTGGTCAGTTCGGCGCCATCCAGTCCGCGGCCCCGGCGCTCCGGGTGGAGGTGAGCCCGATCAATGTGCGCGACGATAGCGAGATCGAACGCGACCTCTCCGCTTTCGTACGATCACCGAATGGCGGGCTGATCGTTACGGCAAGTGCGGCAGCGGCGGTTCACAAGGATTTCATCGTCTCGGCGGCAGCCCGGCACAAGCTCCCCGCGGTCTACTATGACCGCAATTTCGCCGCCGCTGGCGGCTTGGTCTCCTACGGCCCTGATCTGGTCGATCAGTACCGGCACGCCGCGGGCTACGTCGATCGCATCCTCAAGGGCGAGAAGCCGGCTGACCTACCGGTGCAGGCGCCTACGAAATACGAATTGGTAGTCAACCTTAAGACCGCGAAGGCGCTCGGGATCACCGTCCCGGATGCCCTGCTCGCCCGCGCCGACGAGGTGATCGAATGAAACGGCGCGACTTCATCACGCTGCTCGGTGCGGCGGCGGCCGCGGCTTCGCCGTTTTGGCCATTGGCGGCGCGCGCGCAGCAGGCGGCGATGCCGGTGATCGGCGTCCTGAGCAGTCAGTCGGAGAGCTCCGAAGCCGCCGTGCTGGAGGCATGGCGCCAGGGGTTGAGCGAGACCGGATACGTCGCGGGCCGCAATCTGGCGGTCGAATACCGCTTTGCCGACGGCAAGAGCGACCAACTGCCCGTGCTGGCGGCCGACTTGGTCCGGCATCAGGTCAGGGTACTGGTGGCGAACACCACTCCTCCGGCCCGGGCGGCCAAGGCGGCGACCGCGACGGTTCCCATTGTCTTCGTGACCGGCGTGGACCCGGTCGAAGTGGGTCTGGTGGCAAGCTTCAATCGGCCAGGCGCAAACCTCACCGGCGTGACCTTCCTCTCCAACAAGCTGGTGGCGAAGCGGCTGGAGCTTCTGGCTACGCTCGCGCCGGGCGGCGCACCAATCGGGATGTTGGCGCATTCGCACAATCCCAATACCGCCGCCGACGTCAGGGACGCGGTGGCGGCGGCGGCTGAGTTGGGACGAACGCTGCACGTCGAGAAGGTCGCAAGTTCAAGCGACCTCGACGTCGCCATTGCGGCGCTGATGCAACAACGGGTCGCGGCGTTGTTCGTCGCCCCCCAGGCGGATTTTCGGCTTTGGCGACCGCCACTGCTCGCGCTGGCAGAACGGCACGCGCTGCCGACCAGCTTCTCCAACAGCGACTTCGTTCTCGCCGGCGGGCTGATGAGCTATGGGCCCAACCAGCCCGACTCATATCGCGAAGCCGGCCTCTACACCGGCCGCATTCTCAAAGGCGAGAAGCCCGCGGAGCTGCCGGTCCTGGTGTCGACCAAATTCGACTTCGTCATCAACCTCAAGACCGCGAAGGCGCTCGGCATAGCAATTCCGCCGACCATGCTCGCGCTCGCCACCCAGGTGATCGAATGAGGCGGCGGGAGTTCATCACCCTGCTCAGCGGCGCCGCGGCGGCCTGGCCGCTGGCGGCACGTGCGCAGCAGGCAACGAAGGTGCCTCGCATAGGCATCCTATCACCTGGCCGCTCCGAGCTTCCTGATCCAACCCTCAACATGCTCAACGCTTTCCTGCAAGGTCTGCACGAGCTTGGTTACACGGAGGGACAGAACCTCGTCATAGAGCGCCAATATGCAGATGGGCGCTCGGATCGGCTCCGCGAGCTGGCTGCCGGACTAGTCGGGAGCAGGCCCGATATCATTGTGGCGCTTAGCACGACAGCGGCGCGCCCGGCCAAGCAGGCGACCGGCACGATCCCCATCGTCGCGGTCGGCATGGCCGATCCGGTCGCCGACGAGCTGGTCGCCAGCCTTGCACGACCAGGCGGGAATGTGACGGGGACGACCTTTCTTGGCCCGGAGCTGATCGCCAAACGTCTACAGCTGCTGCGAGAGGTCGTTCCTGGACGCTCCCGTGTGGCGGCCCTGTGGCATCCCAATGCATACAGCGAACGCACGATGGCGGGTGTATTGAAAGAGATCGAGGTTGCGGCCCGGACTTTGGGATTGCAGCTTCAACTCGTGCCGGCGGTTGGCCCGGACGACCTTGTCGGCGCGTTCGCCGCGATGGCCAAAGAGCATGCCGACGCTCTCATCGTAATGCCCAGCCCGATGCTGTTCAGCCAATACGGGCGCATCGTGAGCATTGCGGCGAACAGCAGATTGCCGGCGATGGGGGCAGCCAGGGAATTCGCGGACCTCGGGGGACTCATGTCCTACGGAGTGAATCAGCGCGATCTCGCCCGGCAGACCGCCACGTATGTGGACAAGATCGTGAAAGGCGCAAGGCCTGCGGAGTTGCCCGTGGAGCAGCCGATCAAATTCGAGCTGGTGATCAATCTAAAGGCGGCGAGAGAGTTGGGGCTGACGATCAGCCGCGAGTTTCTGCTGGTTGCCGACGACGTGGTTGAATGAAGCTATTTGCTGCTGCGGATGAGTCCGCAGTCGGCACACAGCAGACATCCTGCCAGTGCTTTGCAATGTCGGCTTTATCGCCCACTGCGGACTGTGCCGATTCAGAACAATTCAGAACTTTCCCAAGGACATGGCTCGCCATTAGCGTCACTTTACGACCACAAACGGAAAGGCTCGTCATCGGAGATGTGCCATGGCAGGGTTTTTGGCTGATCCTTCCGACATTCCGTGGGTCGTACTTTATTCGGCATTGGTCGCCCTGTTCATCCTCGCGTGGGCGTATGTGCCAGCGTGAACAAGGATGACGACGCGGCTATCCTGCCTCATGATAGGCTGATGATGCGGAGGCCAACCGTTCAGGCCACCGGCGGCTTGCAGAGAGAGGAAGCCGAATGTCAGAAATGAGGCGTCGAGAGTTCGTGACGCTGCTCGGCGCCGCGGCGGTGTGTCCGCTCGCGGCGCACGCGCAGCGGTCCATGATGCCTGTGATTGGGTTCATGAGCGGCAGGTCACTGCAAGACTCTGATTATCTAGTTGATGCCGTCCGACAAGGATTGCGCGAGGCCGGCTACCTGGAAGGCGAGAGCATTTCTATTGAATACCGGTGGGCCAACGGCGATTATGACCGCCTGCCCGACCTCGCCTCTGAGCTCCTGGCGCACAACGTGCTGGTCCTCATAGCTGTTGGCGGAGATGCATCGGCTATCGCGGCGAAACGCGCGAGCTCTTCAGTCCCTGTTGTTTTTGGAATGGGGGGAGATCCGGTCAGGGCGGGGCTAGTCGCGAGCTTCAATCGGCCGGGGGGAAACGCCACCGGATTCACTTTGTTAACGAACCAGATGGAGTCGAAGCGGGTCAGCCTTTTGCATGAGCTCGTGCCAAGCGTCTCTTCCTTGGGCGCCCTCATTAATCCGAGCTTCCTGCCGGCTGCGAATCAACTGAGCGACATAAAGAACGCCGCGGAAAACATCCAGCGAAAATTGGTTGTTGCAACAGTCGATAGTGATGCGCAGTTGGAATCAGCTTTCACCTCTCTTGTGAAGCAACAGGTAGGCGCGGTGCTCGTCGCGGCCGCTCCATTTTTCGATACGAGACGCGAGCGGATCATAGGACTTGCGGCACAACACAGGCTCCCGACCATGTACCAGTTTCGGGAGTATGCAGTGGCTGGCGGTCTCATCAGCTATGGTCCGAACATTGCGGATTCCTATAGACAAGCGGGAATCTACGCGGGCCGGATCCTCAGGGGAGCGAAGCCAAGCGATCTGCCAGTGCAGCAGCCTACTAGATTTGAAATGGTGATCAATCTGAAAACCGCTAACGCGCTTGGACTCGCGATACCAAACACTATGCAATTGCTCGCTTACGAGGTGATCGAGTGAAACGCCGCGAGTTCATCAGCCTGCTCGGCGGTGCGGTCGTCGCGGGGCCGCTGGCGGCGCGCGCGCAGTCGCGCAAAAGCGCGCGCATCGGCTTGCTTGCCTCCCAGCCTTTGGTCCCAGTGCAGCGATTCTCCCGGAAGCTGCATGAGCACGGTTATGTGGAGGGCCGCAATCTGCGGCTCGAGACCCGATTTGCGGAGGGTCGCGACGAGCGCTACCCGGTGCTGGCGGCGGAGCTGGTCGCACTCCCGGTCGACATCATCGTGACATGGGGAACCCCCGCGGCGGTGGCGGCCAAGCAGGCTACGGCAACAATTCCCATCGTGATGGGCGCTATCGGCGATCCGGTCAGTGTCGGTCTCGTCTCGAATCTGGCCCGCCCAGAAGCCAACATCACCGGATTTGCCGCGCAGAACGTCGATCTGGAGGTAAAGCGGCTCGAGCTGCTCCGGGACCTTCTCCCGACCATCTCACGCGTCGGGATCCTGGGCAACTCCTCCAATCCATTCCTCGCGGTCTTACTCGCCAAGCTCCGGCCGATGGCGGAACAAGTGAGCATCGCTCTCGAACTGTTCGAGGTCGGCAACAGCGATGAGGTCGCCAGCGCATTGACGCGGCTTGCTCGCGCGCGCCCGGATGGAGTCCTGGTCTCGCCGGACACATCGCTGCTGACCAGGCGATCCGAGATTGCCGAGTCTTTGACCAGGAGCAGGCTGCCTGCCGTCTATCCATTCCGGGAGTACGCCACGGCCGGCGGTCTCATCGTCCATGCTGCCGACGTGGGCGCGCTGTTCGAGCGGTCGGTGGGCTATGTCGATCGCATTCTCAATGGCGCGAAGCCCGGCGATCTGCCGGTGCAACTTGCAAACGAATTCGAGCTGATCATCAATCTCAAGACCGCGAAGGCTCTCGGTCTCGAAGTGCCGCCGACGCTGCTCGCCCGCGCCGATGAGGTGATCGAGTGAACCGGCGCGAGTTCATCACGCTGTTTGGCGGTACAGCGACCGGTCGTCGCCCGCGCGGCAGACGGCGATGCGAGCGGCCGGCCATCTAGGCGGCGCGGCCGCTTGGCCGCTTGCGGCAGGCGCGCAAGAAAGCGCGCGGCGCGACTGCCGCACCTATTTTCCGCTCATGGCACGAATGTGACGTCCAGCAATGTCCGCACACCGGCCGCCGTCGAGGGCAAAGCGGATTCGATATCTCAACATATGTTCTTGCCCGCCCACGCCTCAATTCAGAACAATTCAGGTCAGCCTGAGGACTTGCCATCCCCCCTGTGGCAGGATTGGCGTGCAGCAAGCCGACTGCAGCAGCCGGCGTCGGCCTCATCGCCAGCGACCCCGGCGCAGCGCGGGACGGGATAGGAGATAGTCAAATGTTCGACTGGAAGCGGCGCGAGTTCATTGTGTCCCTGGGCGGCGCGACGCTAGCGTGGCCGCTCGTGGCGCGCGCGCAGCAGCCAAGGTTGCCGCGAATCGGCGCGCTGGCCCTGACGAGCGCGGACGCCCAGTCTCTTGGCAAGGAACTCCGCGAGGGCCTGCGCGATCTTGGCTACATAGAGGGTCAGAATTTTGCCTTCGAGTCCCGTTCGGCGGAGGGAAACGTTGCTCGGCTGCCCGAGTTGGCGGCGGAGCTGGTCGGTCTCCAGGTCGATGTCATCGCGGCGGTCTTCACGCCCTGCGCGCTGGCGGCGAAGCGGGCGACCACGACCATTCCGATCGTGATGGCGGCGGTCGCTGATCCGGTCGGCACCGGACTCGTGCAAAGCCTCGCGCGGCCGGGCGGGAACGTCAGCGGCTTCTCAAATATGGCCGCCGAGACCGCAGCAAAGAGCGTCGAGTTTTTTCGAGATATGCTGCCGTCCTTACGCCGTGTGGCGGTTCTGGTAAATCCGGCTGATCCATACACCAAGTCGTTGCTCGAACATGTCCATCTCGCGGGCCGGACCGCCGGCATTGAGATTGCGCCTGTCGCAATGGCCCGAGGACCTGATGAGGTCGAACCCGCTTTCGCAGACATGGCAAGGAAGCAGGCGGACGCCGTCATCGTTCAAGGAATTTTCTTTTCTAAAGCCATTGCGGACTTGGCGATCAAATATCGTCTGCCCTCTGCCTCGGTGCTGCGATCGTATCCTCATGCCGGCGGTCTAATGTCGTACGGAGCGGACATACCGCATATATTTCGCCGCAGCGCCATCCTCGTCCACAAAATCCTGCAGGGCACGAAACCCACAGATCTGCCCGTCGAGCAACCAACGAAGTTCGAACTGGCAATCAACCTCAAGACCGCGAAGGCGCTCGACCTCGACGTTCCTCCGACGCTGCTCGCGCGCACCGACGAGGTCATCGAATGAGGCGCCGCGAGTTCATCACGCTGCTCGGCGGCGCGGCGGTCGCTTGGCCGCTTGCGGCAAGCGCGCAAGAACGCGTGCGGCGTGTGGGCGTACTCTCGAACCCCGGCGCCGACGACGCCGAGATGCAGAGTCGTACCGCGACGTTTGTGCAGGGCTTGCAGCAGTTGGGCTGGACGGTGGGTCGAAATCTGCAGATCGACTACCGCTGGAGCAACGGTAGTGCCGAACGTCTTCGCGCCCATGCCATGGAGTTGATGGCCCTTCAGCCGGACGTCGTCCTCGCCACGTCCGGCGTCTCGATCATGCCGCTGCTCGAAGCGAGCCGGAGCGTTCCCATCGTATTTGCGCAGACGATCGACCCGGTCGGCCTGGGTGTCGTCGAAAGCCTCTCCCGGCCGGGCGGCAACATCACCGGCTTCACGCAATTCGAATACAGCATTCCGCCGAAATGGCTCGAGTTGCTCAAGCAGATCTCGCCGGCCACCACCCACGCGGCGGTTCTGCGCGATCCCTTTGACCCGCCCGGATTAGGACAATGGGCTGCGATGCAATCGGTGGCATCGGTGTTTGCGCTCGAACTGAGGGTGGTCAACGTTCGCGACAAAGACGCAATCGAAAACGGCATCAAAAGAATCGCGGAATTCCCAAACGCCGGCTTGCTCATTACGGCATCCGCGCCGGCGAATGTTCATCGCGATCTGATCTTGCGACTCGCCGAGCGTCATCGACTGCCCGCGATATATCCCTACCGCTACTTTGTAGCGGCGGGAGGTCTCGCCTGCTACGGACCTGACACCATCGGTCAGTATCGTCGTGCCGCCGGCTATGTCGATCGCATCCTCAGGGGCGAGAAGCCCGCCGATTTGCCGGTGCAGGCGCCCACCAAGTATGAGTTGGTCATCAATCTGAACACAGCCAAAGCGCTCAGCGTGACGATTCCGGAGACCCTACTCGCCCGCGCCGATGAGGTGATCGAGTGAAGCGGCAAGCGTTCATCACGCTCAGTGCCCGGACTGACGTGCGCTGAGGGAGGAGCTCAAGCGAGGGTTCATTTGCTGCTGGCGAGAACCCGCCGCATGGTCGCGACCAGGCGATCGAACTCGATCGGCTTGGTGTCGAACTCGTCGCATCCGGCAGTCAGTGCCCTTTCGCGCGAGCCTGCGAGCGCGTGCGCGGACAGAGCAATGATCGGGATGTCGCATGT
>Ga0126377_10000465_pt1 | contig 24475 bp, 21 predicted proteins | sample PanSoiMetPlot_22_FD_92647 | JGI IMG/M metagenome (GOLD analysis project Ga0126377, IMG submission 92647) | Tropical forest soil microbial communities from Panama - MetaG Plot_22 | ecosystem: Environmental > Terrestrial > Soil > Tropical forest > Bulk soil | place: Panama | collected 2016-02-17 | reverse complement strand
CCGATCAGATACTCCACCGGTTTCGTCCACCGGTGCGACAACATCGCCGCCACTTCCAGGGCCCACGAAGAACCGACGATCGCTCGCAGGGCCCGGTTGATCCGCCACTTCGCGGCGAACTCTCGCGCGCGCCTGGCGTGAAGCGCGTCGCACGCGGGCCGGCGCGACGCGAGCTCTTCGAGCGCCGCCTCGGCGGCCAGTTCACCGCCGCGCAGAGCGAACCGAAGACCATCGCCCGTCATCGGATCGACGAAGCCTGCGGCGTCACCAGCGAGGAGCAGTCCGGGTGCGCCAGATCCTCGTGCGTCAACGGCCAGCGGACCCAGGACCGCCACACGTGAGACGCAGGTCGCCGCGGCAAATCGATCGCGCAGCTCGCGGTCCTCAGCAAGCGCGTGTCGAACGAACGCCTGCTGATCGGTATGCCGCGCCGGCAGGTGTCGATCGTCGCGGACGACCGACACATTGGTCATGCCGCCCGGCAGCGGCGCAACGCCGATATATCCACCGCGTCTGATGTGCATCTCGCCGTGCGCGGTCATCCCTGCAACGTCCGTGTAATAGGCGCCAAACGCCCAGCGACGCGGCTGCGCTGCGTACGACGCGAGCTTCAGATGCGAAGCCAGACGAGAACCGCGGCCGTCTGCGCCGATGACGATGCGGGCGCCGATCGCATACTCACCCTGCGCGGACGCCAGACGCACGCCCGCCACGCGTCCGCCATCGTCGACGATCGGTTCGCGAACGGTGAGACCATCTTCGAACTGCGCGCCCGACGCGACCGCCGCTGCGAGGAGGATGTGGTCGAGATCGCGGCGCGTCATCGAGACGCCGCACAAGCCGTGTGGATAGTCTGCTGCGACACGGGCGCCGGGACCCGTGACGGTCATTCCGGTCACCGGACACGATCGCGCGCGTACCGACGCGCCGACGCCGAGTCGATCGAGGATCGAGAGCGCTCCGGGATTCAGCGTGTCGCCGCACAGCTTGTCGCGTGGAAACCTGGCGCGATCGATCAGACGTACTCGTACGCCGGCTCGGGCGAGCACGAGCGCCGCGATGCTGCCCGCGGGGCCTGCGCCGACGACGAGCGCGTCGAGCTGGCCGGCGTTGTCCATTGGTGTTACCGGGCGCGACCGAGCACGAGCGCGCTGTTCTTGGAGCCGAAGCCGAGACAGTTGCAGAGGGCCACTTCGACATCGGCCGGGCGCGACACGTGAGGAATGAAGTCCATCTCGCAGGCGGGATCGCGATCGTCGAGGTTGATCGTCGGCGGAAGCACGCCGTGCGTCATCGCCAGCGCCGTCGCTGCGACACCGGCCGCACCACTCGCGCCCTGCGGATGGCCGATCATCGACTTGGTCGAAGAACCCGGCACATCGTCGGCATGGCGGCCGAAGAGGCGACGAACACATCTGGCTTCGATCGCGTCGTTCAACTGTGTCGACGTGCCGTGATAGTTGATGTATCCGATCTCGCCGGGTGCGCGGCCGGCTTTATCGAGTGCCATCTCCAGGCACCGGACGATCTCGGCCCCGTCAGGATCCATCTGCACCCGGTGATAGGCGTCGCACGTCGACGCGTAGCCTTCGATGCGGGCGTAGATGCGCGCGCCGCGCGCGCGTGCGCGATCTTCACGCTCGAGGACGAGCATCCACGCCCCCTCGCCGAGCACGAATCCATCGCGCCCGCGGTCGAAGGGCCGTGACGCCGTCTCCGGTCGATCGTTGTAGCGAGTCGAGACGGCACGCATGCGCGAGAAGCCGAAGATCATTCCCGGGAGCACGCAACCATCGGTACCACCGGAGAGCAACACCTCGTATTCCCCCGACCGGATGAGGGACGAGGCATATCCGATGGCGTCGGTCGAACTCGTGCAGCCGCACGAGAGCACGTGACTCATGCCGCGCAGGCCGAGCGAGATCGAGATCTCGCTCGAGACCATCCCGCAGATGCCCACGGCGATCGCGTACGGCGTCACGTGGCGCCCGCCGGCGACGAAGAAGTCCTCGTACTGCTTCTCGCCGACATCGATGCCGCCGCCGCCACTGCCGATGAGGACACCGGCACCAGACTCGCCGGCCCGCAGCCCCGCATCGCGCCACGCTTCCCGTGCGGCGACGACGCCGAAGAGCGCAGCTCGTGAGTAGCGCTTCGGATCAGCGCGTCCGTTGTGATCCCCATCGCCGTCGAGTTCAAGCGCATCAGCGATCGAGACCGGCGGGACCGATGCCGCGACCTGACACGGGTAGGTCGAGACGTCGAACTCCGTGATGGCCTTGGTTCCGCTACAGCCGTTGCTGATGCGTTGCCAGAAGCGATCTCGACCGACACCGAACGGAGAAACGACACCGATACCAGAGATCACGACGCGAGACGCCCCGTTAAGCGCCATGGGGTCACTATAATACTGGCCGTGGACGATCTCATCCACGCACCAAGCGCGACTGCACAGGCCTGCGCATGGGGCGGTGCGGCGGCGTTCGTCGCCTCGCTGAGCTTCTTTCTGTTCAGCTATGACATCACTTACGGCGTAGTGGCGACCGGCGAGAGCTACCTCGTCCCTATCGTCTGGAACCTCATCCTCTTCTCCGTCTTCGCCCTCCATCACAGCCTTTTCGCGCGCTCGGGCCTGCGCGATCGGATCGGACACGCGGTTCGCTCGCTGGAGCGATCGATCTACGTCTGGGTATCGAGCGTGCTCCTGATTCTGGTGTGCGCGTGGTGGAATCCGATTCCCGGCGTGATGTGGGAGGTCTCCAGCCAGCCGGCTGTCCTGCTGTTGCGTATCGTTCACATCGCAGGCATCGTGCTCTCGATCGCGAGCGCCGCTGCGATCGACATCTGGGTGCTGTCAGGCGTCAGTCAGATCTACCCGGCGTCGAAGAGCGCTCGAACTGACGGCTTCAAATCGACGGGACTCTACGGCCTCGTGCGTCATCCAATTTATACGGGCTGGTTCCTGACCGTCTTTGCGATGCCGACGATGACACTGACGCAGTTCGTGTTCGCCGTCGTGAGCTCGGCATACGTGCTCATCGCGATCCCCTTCGAAGAGCGTTCGTTGGTGGCATCGACAGCAGGGGCGTACGAACGTTACAAGCGGAAGGTGCGTTTTCGGGTCGTGCCTGGGATCTATTGAGCTACCGCGAACGACATGACGCCGGGTCTACAAAGCAAGACCCGGCCTACACCGTCACTCGTCGTAATCTTCCTGCGGCAACCCTTCGAGCTCCTCGAGGAAAATGAGCGCGCGATGTGACGGAATCTCGAATCGCTTTCCGCACGTCTTGCACGTCACGTCATCGTCGACCCGGATCAAGTGATCTTTCGACTTGGCAAACAACGCGCGATCGCGGTCGTTTGCGCCGGATGGAATCTGCGGCTTTTTCGTTCGGCGCATCCATCGAATGGAATAATCGTTGGTGCGGCGGCAGCGGGGGCATTGAAATCTGGCGGACCGCTGCTCGGGCTTCTCGCTGAAGAACTGGCGCTCATCCACGCAAGAAGCGTACATCGTTTGCAGGTCCGTCTAAAGCCGGACACTACGTCTGACACGTCCGGCTGAAGCCGGACACTACGAATACCTGGGCGCCCCCGCGTCCGCGGGCCCCTGCTCGTGTGAGCCGCTGATAAGATGAAGGGAGTCTTGGCCGAGACTCCGTCGCCTTCGCCGACGCTTCCGTCGGAGCTTCCCGTTCTGCCGCTCCGGCGAACGGTGCTGTTTCCTCTCACGCTACAGCCGCTCGCCGTCAATCGACCGGTGTCGATCGAAAGCGTCAATCGCGCCCTCGCGACCGATCGCCTGATCCTGCTCGTCCTTCAGGACGACGACACCGATGATCCCGGACCGGGGAATCTGAAGAGGGTCGGATGCGTCGGCATCATCCGTCAGATGGCGAAGGCCGCCACTGGTCTCAACATCATCGTGGAAGGCGTCGCGCGCGTGCGTGCCGAGTCGTACTCGCGAGCCGGCACGTCGCTGCGAGCGCAGATCACGCCGCTGCCAGAAACCTGGTCGCGATCAATCGAGGTCGATGCGCACGTCCGCCGGATCCAGGACCTGATTGATCGCGCGCTGTCGCTCTCCACCGGACTCTCCGAGGAGCTGCGCGGCGTCGTCATGAACATCGACGACCCGCTGCGTCTCTCGTACATTCTCGCCACGCTCATCGACATGAAGGCCGAGGACAAGCAGGCGCTCCTCGAGGAAAACGATCTCGTCAAGAAGCTCGATGCGGTCGCCGTCGCGATCGGGCGCGAGGTCGAACTGCTGGAGCTCAAAGGCAAGATCGAGTCGAAGGCGCAGCAGGAGATGACCGATGCGCAGCGTCAGTATTTCCTGCGGCAGCAGCTGAAGGCGATCCAACAGGAGCTCGGAGAGGGAGAAGGCAACGAGCTCGCCGAACTGCGCAAGAAAGTCGAGGACGCAAAGCTGCCGGAGTCGGTGCACACCGTCACGATGCGCGAGGTCGATCGCCTCGAACGGATGAACGCGGCGTCCCCCGAGTACCAGATGCTGCGAACCTACATCGACTGGGTCCTCGACGTACCCTGGTCGGTGACGACCGAAGATCGCATCGATCCGGTCGAGGCCCGCAAGGTGCTCGACGAGGATCACTACGATCTCGACAAGGTCAAGGATCGCATCGTCGAGCACCTGGCGGTCCGCAAGCTCAAAGGGGACATGAAGGGCCCCATCCTCTGCTTCGTCGGACCGCCTGGCGTCGGTAAGACCTCGCTTGGCCAATCCATCGCGCGAGCGATGTCGCGCAAGTTCGTCAGGCTGTCGCTCGGCGGCGTGCGCGATGAAGCCGAAATCCGCGGGCATCGCAGGACCTACATCGGCGCGATTCCGGGCCGCATCGTCCAGGCGCTGAAGCAGGCAGAATCGATGAATCCGGTCTTCATGCTGGATGAGATCGACAAAGTGTCAGCGGGCTTCCAAGGCGACCCGGCCGCGGCGCTGCTCGAGGTGCTCGACCCGGCACAGAACCACTCGTTTCGCGATCACTACCTCGAGGTACCGGTCGATCTGTCGAAGGTGCTGTTCATCGCGACCGCCAATCAGCTCGGCACGGTCCACCCGGCACTCCTCGATCGCATGGAGATCATCGCGCTGGCCGGCTACAGCGAGGACGAGAAGCTGCACATCGCGCGCAAATACCTGCTGCCACGGCAGATGAACGAACACGGGCTGCCCGCAGGCTCGATGGAGATTACCGACGGCGCAATCCGGGTCATCATCGCGGAGTACACGCGCGAGGCGGGCGTCCGGAACCTCGAACGACAGTTCGGGGCCATTTGTCGCAAGGTCGCCGCACGGGTCGCCACCCGCCCACCCGACGGTGGAGAGCAGCCGGTCACCGTCGTCGACCAGGACCAGGTCGATGACTACCTCGGGCCGGCGCGGTTCAAGAAGGAAGCGGCGTTCAGGACATCCAGACCCGGCGTTGCCACCGGTCTGGCCTGGACCGAAACCGGCGGGGATGTGCTTTTTGTCGAAGCGACCTTGCTTCCAGGCGGAAACCAGAACATTATTCTCACGGGCCAGCTCGGAAACGTGATGCAGGAGTCTGCCCGCGCCGCCTTGAGCCACATCCGGGCGAACGCCGCCGCGTTGGGAATTTCTTCGGAATTCCTCGCGAGACAGGACCTGCATATCCACGTGCCCGCGGGGGCGATCCCGAAGGACGGACCATCGGCGGGCGTGACCATGGCCACGGCAATCCTGTCGGCCGCTCGAAAAATCCCGGTCCGTCAGGATGTGGCGATGACGGGAGAAATCACGCTCTCGGGGCTGGTGCTGCCGGTCGGGGGTATCCGGGAGAAGACGATGGCGGCCCGGCGTTCCGGGATCAAGACGGTGATTCTGCCGGCGCTGAACGAACCAGATCTGGCGGAACTGCCTGAGGAGATTCGTCGAGACATGAGGTTTGTGCCGGTCGAAACGCTGGAGCAGGTGATCGCCACCGCGCTGTCGACGGATCAGGCACCGGAGACCACTCACTGGGCGACTCCAGCGGAGACGCCCTCTCAACCGCACCTGTAGGCCCGTCCACATTGGCACAAGCGATCGTCTTCTACATCTCCGGTCACGGATTCGGTCACGCCTCGCGCTCGATCGAGGTCATCAATGCCATCCTGGCGCAGCGTCCTGAAACGCGAGTCGGCGTGCGGACGTCGGCCCCGCGATGGCTCTTCGACCTGACGGTCAAGGGCAAAGTCACCTACAGCACGCTCGAATGCGACACCGGTGTCGTGCAGGTGGACGCGTTGACGCTCGATGAAGCCGACAGCATTCGACGCGCGGCGTCATTCCACAGCGATCTCGTGACGCGCGCGGCCAGCGAGACGCGCGCCCTCCGAGAGCTCGGCGCCGGGATCATCGTTGGCGACATCCCGCCGTTGGCGTTCGCGGTGGGCGCATCGGCGGGCATCCCGTCGATCGGCCTCGGCAACTTCACGTGGGATTGGATCTACGCGGACTACCCGCGCGTGCGGCTCGCACCGTCGCTCCTGCCGGCGATCCGCGGTGCCTACTCGAAGGCATCGATGGCGCTGCGTCTGCCGATGTCGGGCGGCTTCGAGAGCTTCTCGAACGTCAGAGATATCCCGTTCGTGGCGAGGCATGCCTCGCGCTCGCGCGACGAAGTCTGCAAGCTGCTCAAGCTGCCGGGCGACAAGCCGATCATCCTGTCGTCGTTCGGCGGACTCGGCCTCTCGGGAGTCGACTCCGAGGTGATCTCGAAGTTCAAGAAGTACACCGTGATCACCGCGGTGACCGCACCGCTCGGGCGGGCGCAGAAAAATGCGCCGGCCGCAGAGCGAAAAGGGTCGCTCATCACGATCAACGAAGAGGCCATGTACGGCATCGGCCTGCGGTACGAGGATCTGGTGGGCGCCGCCGAAGCGGTCGTCACCAAGCCTGGTTACGGCATCGTCTCGGAATGCATCGCGAATGACGCGGCCATCCTCTACACGCCGCGCGGTCACTTCCCTGAGTACGATGTGATCGTCGAGGAGATGCCGAAGTATCTGCGCTCGGCGCAGATTTCCCACGATGACCTCTTCGCCGGCAAGTGGGAGACGCACCTCGACAAGCTGCTGGCGCAGCCGAAACTCAAGAAGAAGCCGGAGACGAACGGTGCCGCTGTCGCCGCGGACATCCTCCTGAAAGCGCTGGACAAGCCGCCGAAGAAGCCGCGCGGACGACCGCGAGCCAGGGTCTGAGGCTACTTCTTCCTCGTGTCCTTCTCGTTCTCGAGACAGATGAACTCCATCAGCTCGGTGTCGGGAAGCAGCGTCGCATCCATTGACGCACCCCAGGCCCGGGTGTAGGCCTTGGGATCGTCGATGGTGATGGCGATGTTCATGTGTCCGAAGTCCTTTCGCGCCAGACGCGTCGTCACGTGCAGCGCTTCGGTGGACGGCTTCCCCAACTGATCGAGCCAGACCTTTCCGTTGAAGCCACGGCTCTCGATGACGAGCGTGTCGCCTTCCCATGAGGCCGTCGAATAGCCATGCCACGTCGGCGTGACGTCGGGACTCGGTGCGAACTGGCGTCCGTCCATGAAGGCCTGCCACCACAAATTGAACGCTTCGTGCACGAAGAACACGATGCGAGGCGTCTGGATGATTCGCCACGGTGCCGGCGCGAGCAGAACCTTCGGGACGCCTTGAGGCAGACAGTTCGCATCGGGCTCATCCTTCCAGTGCACGCCGGCGGCTCGCTCGTCGTACAACGCCTTGGCCCACGGCTGAAACGGCGCCTCTTCTTTCGAATCCTTCATCAGATTGCGGATGTATCCGGTCGGCGGATTCCAGATCCCCGAGAAATCCGGCTTTCCATCTGGCAGTCGCGGAACCGGCGCGGAGAGATTCGGCTTCCCGTCAGCCGTTCTCGGCACCGTCGATCGAGGGACGTTCGTCCACTGCGCAGACGCAGACGTACAACAGACGAGGATCAGGACCAGAACCTTCGACCATGTGCTCACGTCGGCCTCCCATCAACGTAGGGTCCCGCCGCAGCCTTGGCGAAGGCGGACGAGATCCGGGCATCTCCCACAAGCGCAAGCCTTGCAAGGAGAAGTGTGACGATCGGCCGCTACTGTATCCGAATAACGGCACATCGTGTGGTAGCCTCACCGTTGCGGTGGAGCGTGTACTCGAAAAGGAATTGATGGACGACGTCGCGCAGTCGCTCGCCTATGCCAAGGCCGACTTCAGCGTGTCGAACCAGGTGTTCGTGGACGGGCTGCTCCGCGACTATTCCACGCACATGCGCATGGTCGTCGACCTCGGATGCGGCCCGGCGGATGTCGATATCAGGCTGGCGCGCGCCGCTCCAGGCGTGGTCATTACGGCGGTCGATGGCTCACAGGCGATGATCGCCCTCGCGGAACGTGCAGTGCGGGCGTCGGCCCTCGAGAGTCAGATTGTGTTGCGACACGGAATGCTGCCAGGTCTCGGCCTCCCTACCCGCGGCTTCGATGCCATTCTGTCCAAAGATCTGCTCCACCACCTGCCGGATCCCCGGGTGCTGTGGAAGGAAATCGCGCGGCTGGGCCGACGCGGTGCGGCCGTCTACGTCATGGACTTGATTCGTCCCCCCTCCTTCGACGCCGCGCGTCGTATTGTCGAGGCGGTTGCCGCTAACGAGGATGAGCTTCTCAAGCGAGACTTCTTCAACTCGTTGTGTGCGGCCTTTACGCTCGACGAAGTGCGTGCCCACCTCGACGAGGTGAACCTGGGCCTCGGCATCGGGAGAGTCGGCGACCGGCACATGCTCGTGCAGGGCCTGATCCAATGAGCACCGAGCCGGTGATCAACGGATCACCGCAGGTTTCCCCACAAAACGGCCGTACATCGCGACAGCGCGCTCGAGCGCACGGCGTTGGGGCCCGGTCGGCGCGTCGTAGTAGCTGACGTCGACGAACAGGTCGGTTCTTCTGATGATCGGCTTCCACGATCCCGCCAGCAATCCGTCAATGACTACGTGATGGGCAAACCGTTCGCGAAACAGGGGGCGTGACGCCCCGACCACCATCGCGCGATCCTTGTAGGCGATCAGATACTCGTCGTAGGTCGGAAGCAACCTGGCTGATGGCGTCAATCGGCGGCGTGGTGCATCCGAAGGCATGATCCAGTACTCGAGATCACCGACGACTTCTCGCGCGATCTTCGATTTCATCAGCGCGATGCCGGCCTTGACGTCGCTCATGGTCAGACCCGACCACCAGGCGAAATCTCTCATCGTCGCTGGACCGTGACTGGCGAAGTACCTGCGCGTCAATTCTGCCAGCGCTTCGTCGCGTGTAAAGGTCCGCGATCGTGGCACACGTGAGTCGAACCGCGCGTAGGTGAACTGTTTGCCGCGCATCGCGCCGCTGCAGATCACCTGGTTGAGCTCGGCGTCGATGGTCAAGAGTGCCAGACGTATGCCCTTCGCCTCGATTCGCGCACGCTTCAACGCATCTGCCAGTTCGGATCGCGTCAGGTGGGCGTCGCCCTCCAGCGCTCGCGCGAGGATCGATCTGGTTCGTGACAACGTTCGGGGATCGAGCTCGAATTGTCTGTAGTATGGCGCGTTGAATCGCTGGACGCGCGGCGCCGTCAGCATCAGCATCCACCCGATGTCGGCGGGCGTCACAAAGTGCCACGTCGGTCTGAGCACGTGCGTTCGAAGAATCGCGCCGTCGTCATATGCGCGCTCGATGGATGCTGCCGACAGCCCGTCGGCACGCTGACCGAGTGCCCACATCGCACCGCGGAAGTCCTGCGATTGAACGGCGCCAAGCCACGCGACGATGGCAGGGGGTTCACACAGGTCGGATTGAAGGAGCTTGTGATTGTCGAGACGCCGACGAATCAGGCGCGCCACGCGCGTGTCAATTCGTGGAATCGCCAGGGAGTGCTCTCGAGGTCGATCAGTTCTTCAGACAGGTGACCAACGACCAGATCCGCGGGAAACTCACTTTCTGAATCGACTCGGGACGGAGATCTGCTTGCGCCAGGAACCCCGGTAGATCGAGATCGGATTTGAATCCGATGTGCACCGTGAATGGAGAAATCGCAGTTTCGAGCTTCGCCAGCAGCGGGCTCGGGCTGCGGAAGTGATTGAGGATGACGATCTTTCCCCCGGTGCGGCACACGCGGCGCATCTCGCGCACGACACGCACCGGATCGGGAACGACGCTGATCACGTACGGCGCGTAGACGATGTCGAAGGTTTCGTCAGGGAACGTCAGGTTCGCGGCATCCATTTCGTGGAGCCGGGTATTGGGAAGCTCTTTCTTGAACACGCGCTCGCGCGCCTTCACGAGCATCGTCTTGGAGAGGTCGATGCCGGTGACGCGACAGTTGCGCGGATAGAGCGGAAGGTTGATGCCGGTGCCGACGCCTACTTCGAGGACGCGATCACCCGGCTTGATCGCCATGCGTTCCAGGGCCACCAGGCGGCCCGGATGGAGCGCCGGTCCGAACACGAGGTCGTAGACGGTGGCGAGCTTCTCGTAGACGCCCGCCACGAATTCAGTTTCGACGGCCGTCACCGACAGCGCACGCGACGACGCATCAGTCCTGAATTCACTCTCCTCACGTTCGAACAACGACATTGGCGGGCTCCTTTTCGGCCACGAGCCGAGCTCCTGGCCCTCATCTCAAGATCCGACCGCGATCAGTGTTGCACGCGTGAAGAGGCCGTCGGCACTATACAAGGCTCATCACCTTGCGACAAGAGTTGTTTACACACGATTACACCAACACATCGAGCGCCAGATCCAAACGGCCGAGGGGAGCCGCCACAAATACACCTTGTACATGTTCTCTCAAGACGTCGTGAATCTCGCGGGCAATTCGCACCCCTAGGGCTGAACCCTGCACGGCACTTCCGCCCGACCGCATGCGGTCGAGCACCTCGGCCGGCACCGATGTGCCCGGCTCCTCATTCGCCACACATTCGGCATCGAGCACGCTTTCAAACGGTCTGAGCCCGAGAAGGATGGGCAGTTTCGCCGTCTCGATGCGCGGAAACAGACGCTCGAACACACGCGGATCGAACACGGGACGCGTGACGATGAACTCGGCGCCGGCGGCGACCTTGTACTCGAAGCGCCGAATCTCGTGATCGAGATCTTCGGCGCCCGGGTTCACGGTCACACCCAGGTGGAACGCCGTCGGATCCCCAATCGCCTGTCCGCCGACATCCTGCCCTCGATTGAGTCGCGCGACCGCGTTGACCAGACCAATCGAATCCACGTCGGCCACGGTCGTCGCATCGGGATAATCGCCGACCGGGCGCACTTCCCCTGTGACGGCCACGAGATTGCGGATGCCCAGCGCATGGGCCCCGAGCAGTTCGGACTGCATCGCGAGGAGGGTTCGATCGCGAGTCGAGAACTCGAGGACCGTCTCGATGCCCACGCGCTGCTGCAGCAGCACGGCAAGCGACATCGCGCTGACACGCGGCCCGCTCGATCGATCCGAAACGAACGCGAGATCGACGCCTCGTATCCGCAGCGATCGCGCCTGGTCGATGGTGTCTTCGCGGATGTGGCCTTTGGGTGCCGGGATCTCGACGAGCGTCACACGGCGCCCCCGTGCGAGCGCGCTGGCGAGAAACGACTTCTGATTCGTCGCGATCGGCGTCACCGGCGCCGGTGCGGGCGTTGCCACGGCGGGCGTGCGGGGCCGCACTATAGTCGTTCCATCGATCGAAGACTTGATGCGGGCGATGTGCTCCGGCGTGGTGCCGCAGCAGCCGCCGACGAGACGAACCCGGTGCGCGAGGAATCGGCGTGCGTACGACGCCATGTACTCGGGCGAAGTGAGATACAGCGTCCGCCCTTCGATATCGCGAGGACGCCCGGCATTGGGCTGGGCCGACAACCGGACGTTGGTCAGCGCCGCCATGCGCTCGAGTGTCTCGAGCATGTGCGCAGGGCCGATGCTGCAGTTGATGCCGATGACGTCCGCGCCGCTCTCCTGCAACGCGGGCACGAACTGCTCCGGCGGCGTCCCATCGAGCGTGTTGCCTTCGTCCTCGATGGTCATCTGCGCCACGATCGGCAGGTCGCAGACCGAGCGAACCGCCGACACAGCGGCGCCGATCTCGTTGAGATCGCGAAACGTCTCCACGACAATCAGGTCGACGCCACCCTTCACCAGCGCCGCGGCCTGTTCACGAAAGTACGCCTGCGCTTCTTCATTGGCCGTCCGTCCCCATGGCTCGATGCGCAGTCCGAGGGGACCGATCGCACCCGCCACGTAGACCGACTCGCCAGCGGCTTCGCGCGCCAGCCGTGCGCCGTCGATGTTGATGTCAGCGAGTCTGTCTTCGAGCCCAAACGCACGGAGCTTGATGGCGTTGGCGCCGAAGGTATTGGTCTCGAGGACGTCAGCGCCGGCCGTCACGTAGTCACGATGGACTGAACGGACGCGATCGGGATCGGTCAGGTTCAGCGAATCGAAACAGCGGTTGATGAAGATGCCCTGGGCGTACAGCATCGTGCCCATCGCCCCGTCGCAGACGAGGACGCGATCGTCGAGGGCCTGGAGGAAAGGGGTCAATTCGTCGGGGCTTGCGCTCCGGCGGGAGGCGCGACCAGCAGATCGGCCTTGTCCCAGATGAAATCGTCCTTGCTGTAGACCGCGAGCTCGTAGTCCTTGCCCATGAAGATGGCAGACACCGGGCACGCTTCTTCGCACATTCCGCAGAAGATGCAGCGGGTCTTGTGAATCTGGTAGATGCTGGCGTAGCGCGGGCCGGCCATGACGGTGCCGTCGTTTTCCGCCGCTTCGAGATAAATCGCGTCCGCCGGGCACGCCACCGCGCACAGACCGCAGGCCACGCATTTCTCGAGGCCGTTCTCGTCGCGCATGAGCACCTGCTTGCCGCGGTACTTCGGAAACACGGGAACCTTCTGGTATGGATAGTTCACCGTCACCGGCTTCTTGAAGATGTACCGGAAGGTGAGCGCCATTCCCTTGAGCAACGGACCGATCATCTCGTGATCATATCAGGCTCCAGGAGTCAGGCTTCGAGCTCTTGGCTGTGGGCGTCAGGCTCCGAGCTCGTGGCTCTGGGGCTTCGAATGTGGCCTCTTGACTCTCGGCCATAGCCGGAAGCCAAAAGCCGAAAGCCCCGTACAATAGCGACGTGCTCGAGGAACACATTCTGAGGCCCGAGCAGTTTCTCCTCACCCTGCTCGTCAGGCTGGCAGCCATCTCGGTGCTGGCCACGATGCTGGCGAGGTTCCATCGCTTTCGCCACATCCTCATCTTCGAGCGGCGCGGGTGGACGGATCGTCTCGTGTTCACGCTGTCGCTGGGCGTTCCGCTCATGGCCGGGGTCACGAGCCGTGTGATCCTGAAATACGACGCCGCCGATCTGACCCTCGAGGGTGCATTCCTGGCCGGCCTCATCGCCGGACCCTACGCCGGCGCATTGGTCGGCTTGCTCGTGGCCTGCCCTGCGCTGATCGCGGGCGAGCTCATCGCGCTCCCGTTCGCGGTCGGCTGCGGATTTGCCGGCGGCGGCGTCCGCGAGGCGTGTCCGAAAGAAACGATCTGGCAGTTCACACCGTTCGTCTTCGTGGACCTGCCCAAGCACGTGTGGCAGATGATCCGAAAGCTCGAACCAAACTGGCAGATCGTACTGCTCGCGGCACCGGTGGGACTCGAGCTCGTGCGGCTGGCGCTCGGCGCGCGCTTCGGGCCGGACCGCCTTTTCACGCTCGGCGCGCCGTCTCCCTGGATGACCGTCTTGCTCGTGCTCGAAAGTGTGCTCGGCGTCGCCACGCCGATCAAGATCTGGAACAGCGCGCGAGTCGAACATCGCCTGCAGGAACAGGAGAAGCTCCTGCTGGCCGCAAAGATCGAGGCGCTCAAGAGCCAGATCAACCCGCATTTCCTCTTCAACACGCTGACGTCGATCTCGTCGCTGATTCGGTCGCAGCCCGACACGGCGCGCATGCTGATCATCAAGCTGTCGGCGCTGCTCCGTCGCCTGCTCCGCAGCCATCAGCACTTCGTGACACTGCGCGAGGAACTGGAGTCGATCGACGAGTACCTCGACATCGAAGCCATCCGGTTCGGACCGAAGCTGCGAGTGAAAAAGGACATCAGTCCCGACACACTCGGCGTCATCGTGCCCAGCATGATTCTGCAGCCCCTCGTCGAGAACTCGATCAAGCACGGGCTGTCGCGCAAGGTCGGACCGGGCGCGATCACGATACGCAGCCGGCGCGAGGCGGGACGCGCCGTGATCGAAGTCGAAGACGATGGGATGGGATTTCTACTCGAGCGCCTCGAGGAGCCGATGTCGAGCGGCATCGGGCTCGCCAACGTACGAGAGCGCCTCGCCGTCGTCTACGGCGCTTCGTACCAACTCACGCTCACGAGCGCGCCCGGCAAGGGAACGAGCGCGCGAATCGAAGTGCCTGAGATCGTCTCGCTCGAACAAATCACGGCATGAGTCCATTGAGAGTCATCGTCGTGGACGACGAGCAGCTCGCGCGCGAGGAGCTCTGCTATCAGCTCGAGCAGATGCCTGCGATCGAGGTCGTGGCTCAGGCGGGCAACGGCATCGAAGCGCTGGCCGCGGTCGAACGGCACGAACCGGACGTGGCGTTCCTCGACATTCAGATGCCCGGCCTCGGGGGCTTCGAAGTGGCCAGACGCCTGCTCGAGCGGGAGGATAGTCCGGCCCTGATCTTCGTGACTGCGTTCGACCAGCACGCGATCGAGGCGTTCGAGGTGAACGCCGTCGACTACCTGCTCAAGCCGGTCGAGGCCAGCCGACTCGAGCAGGCGCTCCAGCGGGCCCGGCGACGCGTCGAGACCGACCGTCAGCCTTCCGGCACGGCCGCCAACCCCTCGAACGATCAGATCGAGCGCATCGTCAAAATGATGGCGGCGCGTCAGGTACGGCGAGATCAGGTTGCCATCAAGGTCGGCGAACGGCTCATGCTGGTCCAGGCGGACGACATCATCTTTGCGTCCTTAACCGACGAGTCGATTAACATAGTGACAGGTCAGGTGACCGGCACGTCGAACTACCGGACGCTGGACGATCTTCAGGCTCGTCTGGATCCGGACGTCTTCTGGCGTGTGCACCGGTCGCATCTGGTCAACATCAACAAGATCAAGGAGATAGTCCCTTGGTTCAGCAGGAACTTTATCCTTCGGATGAAGGACACGAAGGGCAGCGAGATACCAGTGAGCCGGGCCCAAACCAAACGTTTACGGGAGTACCTGAAGCTCTAGTCGATCCTGTCAGCGACCCGCCGCCAGGAGTTGAGCTCGGGCCCAACGCGATTGCGCTCCCCTTCGAACCGGCCGCCGATCCCTCGATCCTGTTTCGGCAGCGCGTCAACATCTGGAAAGACGAACTGATCGCCTGGTTCAAGACCCTGGCCTCTGCCGCCGTGTACGCGACGTTGATCGTGACCTTCGGCTTCCAGGTCGCGCGCGTCGAGGGCCAGAGCATGGCACCCACGCTTGCCGATCAGGATCGGTTGATCGTCAACAAGTTTGCCTACCGCATGGGCGCGCCGCGCCGCGGCGACATCGTCATGCTGTACTACCCGCTCAACCCGGACAAATCGTTCGTCAAGCGGGTCATCGCCGAAGAAGGCGACGAAGTGCGAATCGTCGATGGACGTGTGTATGTGAATGACGTGCCGATGAACGACGACTTCGTGCCGCCGGAGTACAAGAGTCACGACGACTTCGGACCGACGCGCATTCAGGACGGCTACTATTTCGTGATGGGCGACCATCGGAACAACAGTTCCGACAGCCGGCACTGGGGCATGGTTCCGAAGAAGTACATCATCGGACGCGTTCAGCTGCGCTGGTGGCCGATTCCACATGCTCGCGTATTCTGAGCTTCGCGTGTAATTCAAAATTCAAGATGCAAAATGCAAAATCGTACTCAGGCGCCTTTCGTCTTTTGCCTTTTGCCTTTTGCATTTCGCATTTTGAATTACCGTGTCCCCTGACCGCTATTCCGAAGTCACCAAAGTCCTCTATCAGGTCCTCGTTCTCAATCTCATTGTCGCGATAGCCAAGATTGCGCTCGGCTACTACACGGGCGCAGTGTCGATCATCTCCGACGGCTTCCACTCGCTGACCGACTCGGCTTCGAACGTCGTGGCGCTCATCGGCGTATCCGTGGCTCGGCGCCCTCCGGACGCGAACCACCCGTACGGCCATCGCAAGTACGAAACGATGGCGTCGATCGGCATCCTGATTTTCCTGGTGATCGTGCTGGTCGAGGTGCTGACCGCGGCAGCCGACCGCTTCGTGCATGGCGGTACGCCGCGTGTGTTCCCCGAAGGGATCGGCATCATGGCGGTGACGCTCGTCATCAACCTGTTCGTCGTCGCCTACGAGATGAGAGAAGGCCGGCGTCTGAACAGCGAGGTGCTGCGTGCCGACGCCAAGCACACACGAAGCGACGTGCTGACGTCCGGCGCCGTGCTCGGCGCGCTCCTCGGTGTGTGGTGGGGCTATCCGCTGCTCGATCCGATGGCAGCGCTCCTCGTCGCCGGCTTCATCGGGCACGCCTGCTGGAGCATCGCGCAGGAGGCGTCACGCATTCTGGGCGATCAGATCGTGATCGCCGAAAACGACGTCCGCGCCGTCGTGCAGTCGGTGCCCGAAGTCGTCGGATGCGAAAAGATCCGCACGAGAGGATCGGCCGATTACGCGTTTCTCGATCTGCACCTGTGGCTGCCTGGAGAGACCCCGCTCGAACAGGCGCACGCCACGTCGCACGTAGTGAAGGATCGATTGATGGCGAAGTTCCCACAGCTCGCCGATGTAGTGATCCACATCGAACCGCGACGAGCAGGCCCCGGGCCTCAGGGCCCAGGCCCCAGACTCACCTGAGGCCTGAGGCCAGGGCCCTGAGCCCTCGTCCTAGAGGGCCATCTCGTGCGGGCGATACGTCGTGCGCGCGGATTCGCCGTACGGAACGGGACCGACGGTCACACGGACTTCGGTCTGCGTGTGGCGTTCGACCGTCGTCTTCTTCGTGCCGCCACCTTCCTCACCCCACACTAGCGTCAACTGATCGCCGACCTTGACGTCAGGATCGACGATGCCGAGCGAGAGCATCGACTGCTCGTTGAAGCTGATGCCGGAAAACATCGAGAGACCAACGATCTTGCCGCCCTTGAGCACCTTGTCGTACGAAGAGGAGCCGTAGTTCGAGAGCGGCACGTCGATGTACTTGTAGCGCTCCGCGCCCGGCGTGAACTGCGACGCGAAGATTCGGGCGACGTCCTCGCCGTGCCACACGAACGTCACCTTGCGGCGATGCGGCTCTTTTGACTTCTTCTCGAGCGGCTCGCGCCCGATGAAGTCGTGATCGAACTTGACGAACGACCTGTAACCGAGCTCGTACGGCGTCTGGTAGTAGTCCTCGATGTTGCTCGACACGAAACTGCCGGCGATCGAGCCGGTCGCTTCGTATCCGTTCGCGGGCAGCCACTCGCGGTACTTCTTCATCTTCTCGCCCGAGTAGACCGCAGGGAGCGGCGAGGGAATCCAGCCTGACTCCAGCGTGTTGGTCGCGTAGGCACGGGCGCCCACCTGCACCAGACCGAAATCCTTGCCCGCCTCGATGATCGCGTCGCGGATCTCCTCGCGCTCGTTGTACGGTCCCCAGAGCTCGAGACCCGGCGCACCGGCCATGCCGTGACGCAGCGCGCGAACCTTGCGGCCCTTGACGTTGATGAAATCGAGGAAGAAGAACTTCACGTCAGGGATAGGGCCGCCGTTCAGACGGTCGAGGATCTGCTTGGCGTTGGGACCCTGGACCTGATAGCGATAGTGATTGCGCACCACCGCGTTCCCCTTCGGGTTCGACGGCGACCGATCATCGCGGCGGACCTGCACGTCGAAGCCGCCCGTCTCGGCCTGGAACTGCACCCAGTTGATGGTCGGCGCCCGGCCAACGAGATTGAACTCGTTTTCGGCGGTGTAGAACAGGATGACGTCGCCGATGACGTAGCCGTCATGGCTGCACGGCGCGAACTGCTTTGCGCGGCCCGGCTTGTAGCCCGAAAAACTGTTGGTGGCCAGATACGAGAGCATCTTGAACGCGTCAGGGCCCGTGACGAGCAGCTCGGCCATGTGATGCGACTGATCGAAGAGCACTGCCGTCTCGCGCCACGCTCTCTGCTCGTCGCGCCAGTTGGTGTATTCGGACGGCACGACCGGATAGACATAGGCGCCAATCTGCGAGTTCCGCAGCATCTCGACCGGATTCTTGGCGGCTTGAAGTACTTGCTCCAGGCTTTTCTGACTCATAGTTCTTCGTAACTCCTCTGCACGCGCTCGGCGCCGGCGCGCGAAGCGCGCCAAAAAGATACTGGTGAAGCTCTCCATTATGTCCGGCCGGCGGGCGGACGCCAAGATGGGCCCGTCCTGCGGACGGGTGGGGCTCGCGACTTCGTCGCGAGTGGGGCCGCCGCTGGCGCGTCGGTAGGGCAGCGCTTCGCGCTGTGGGGGAAATTCCGCACCGCGACGAAGTCGCGGCCCAACGGGCGCGAAGCGCCCGCCCCACGGCGTCCGAAGACGCCGCCCGACGGCGACGAAGTCGCCGCCCTAGTGCGTCGCTGCGCTAGCCCCTGCCGCAGTCAGCAACGCACTCTTGGGCACGTGGCGGCCGATTACGGCAAGCGAGATGAACACGATCGCCATCAGGATCGCCCAGCTCTGGAAGTACCCAGTCGGCCCGCCGCGATCGAACGCGAATCCTCCGACGTACACGGCCAATACGTTGCCGATGCGTCCGAAGGCCACTGCGGCGCCAACGCCCGTGCTGCGTATTTCAGTCGGATAGACGTGCGCGGCGAGCGCATACATGGTCGTCTGCACGGCGTTCAGCAGCCCGCCGGTGACGAGGAACATCGCCATCAGTGCAAACGTGTCGGTTGGATCGAGCTTCATCCCCGACATGATCAGCGAGCAGATCACGGCAGCCACACACATGCCGAGCATCGTCAGCCTCGATCCGATGCGTTGAATGACGAGGGCACCGACGACGGCGCCGATGACGCCACCTATGTTCACCCACTGCAAGCCTCCGGTCGCGGCCGCCGGCGTGAACTTGCCCGCGTCGCGCAACACCGAGGGCACGAGCTGAATCGCGACGTAGTTCACCATCAGACAGAAGAAGAACGAGCCGAAGAGTCCGATCGTGTCGCGACGGAAGACAGGGGCAAACAGATCGGCAATCGTCGCCTTGCTCGCCGAGGTCTGCGCGCCCGCGGCCGCCTCGACATACGCGACATCGTGTGGCACGTTGTGTCCCATGCGCCGCATGACATGCGTCAATTCCGGCCACCGCTCGCGCCGACCCGCCAGGTAGCGTGGAGACTCGGGGAGCGCTTTCCAGAGCACAATCGCCACCGCGACCGGGACGAGGCCACCGATGACGAACAGCGCACGCCAGCCATACGTGGGCGTGATGATCCCGGCCATCGTGCTGGCGACAAAACCCCCGAGTGGAATGCAGACGATCGTGAGCGTCACGGCAAAGGGACGCTGGCGGCGCGGCACGTACTCAGAGGCCAGCGATGCGGCGTTGGGCATCGCACCACCGAGGCCGACACCGGCGATGAATCGCAGCAGACCGAGTAGAAAGACGGAGTTGACTGAAGCGATCGCGATCGTGAGCACCCCGAACGAGATGACGCTGCCAAGCAGCGCGGTTCGCCGGCCGTACCGGTCTCCGAGAATCCCGCCGGCCAGGCCGCCGATCATCATGCCGAAGGGCCCGGTGGCCAGGGCGTTGCGGAATGCGCTGTTCTGCAGGCCCCATTCCGGTGCGATGAACGGGACCGCATTCGGGAGCAGCTGATTGTCGATGCCGTCGAGGATGATCGCGAGCGCGGTGCCGAGAATCAGGAGCTTCTGATACCCCGTCCAGCGACCTTCGTCGAGCACCGAGCCGATATCGACCGTTTTCATTGGTTCGGTCCTTTTCCACCCGCGTGACATCTGCTCGCGTCACAGCGGCAGGCCAGGACGGGCCAGGCGGTCACGCAGTATATCAGCCACCGCATATGATGCTGTCCGACGTGACCGACGCCGCGCAGCTCCTCTTTTCCATCTTCATTTCAGACCTCTTCCCCGTATTTGCCATCGCCGGCGCTGGATTCCTTCTGGCGCGGACGCTCGGCGTCCAGGTGCAGACCGTGTCACGCGTGACGTTTTACGCGCTGGCGCCTGCGCTCGTCTTCAACGTTCTCGTCAGCTCGACGCTCGACGGACTACAGGCCGGACGGATGGTTCTCTTCTACGTGCTGGTCACGATCGCAGCGGGCCTCATGGCACGGCTTGCGGCCATCCCGCTCCGGCTGGATCGTCCCTCGCTGAGCGCGTTCCTTCTGGTCGTGGTTTCGTCCAACAGCGGAAACTATGGACTCCCGGTCGCGATGCTTGCGTTTGGTCGAGACGGGCTCGCGTTCGCGAGTATGTACTTCCTCGCGAGCTCGCTCTTCAGCTACACCGGTGGCATTCTGATCGCGGCGACCGGACGGCGCACGATTCGCGAGGCAATCGTCGGCATTACGCGCGTGCCTGCCGTATATGGAGCCGCCGCTGCCGGATTGAGCCTCCTGCTCCACTGGCCGCTCCCCGACGCGTTGATGCGTCCGGTCTCGATGCTGAGCGACGCCGCGTTGCCGATGATGATCATCGTGCTCGGCATGCAGCTCGAGCGAGCGACGCGTCCCGACCGTCCAGCGATGGTGGCCACCGCGGTCGTGCTGTCGATCGTGTTGATGCCGCTCGCGGCGATCGGCATCGCTCATCTCGTCGGACTGCATGGAGCGGCCTTTCAGGCCGGCGTCCTGCAGGCCTCGATGCCGACAGCGGTCATCACGACGATCCTCGCACTCGAATTCAACGTCGAGCCGAATTTCGTGACGAGCGTCGTCGCGCTGTCGACGCTCCTCAGCCCGCTGACAGTGACGGTGCTGATCGCGTTTCTCCAACGACATGCGTGAGAAACGCCGTCACTCCGCAACCGGCAATCACCGCAGCCAGCGGCACGGCGGTGCCGGTTGCGAAGGCACCAACCAGCGCTGCTGACGTCGTTCCCAGTACGAACTGCAGGGTGCCAAGCAGCGCCGATGCACTTCCCGCAACACGCCCGTGAGGCGCCATCGCCAACGCCGTCGTGTTCGGCAGGACGAAGCCGTGCGAGGAAATGAAGCAGAAGAGGGGGATGAGAATGCCCGCGAAGCCGCCGAACCCGCTCCAGGCATTGACGAACATCAGCAGACCCGCCGACATCGCCACGACCAGCATGATGCGCAGGATACGGTGCGGGTCCATCCGACTGGACAGCCAGCGATTGATCTGTGAAGCGGCGATGATGCCGAACGCGTTGGTCCCGAAGTAGAAGCCGAACCGCTCGGGAGGCACGCGGAAGATCTCGATGAACACGAATGGCGACCCGGCGATGTACGCGAGAAGGCCTGCGAAAATCAGCGCGCCAGAGAGCGCGTATCCCATGTACACGCGATCACGGGCGAGCTGCGCGTAGGTTGAAAGCACCACGCCAATCGGCTGACGTTGACGACGTTCGCGCGGCAGGCTTTCGGGCAGGAAGATCGCGACCAGCGTGAGCCACGTGGCCGCATAGGTCGCCAGGACCCAGAACACCGATCGCCATCCGAAGTTGATGAGGAGCTGGCCGCCGATGAGCGGCGCGAGGATGGGTGCCAACCCGAAGACCAACATCAGCAGGGACAACATCCGGACCGAGCCCTGCTGATCGAAATAGTCGCGCACCACCGCGCGCGGCACCACGATCGGAGCGCAGCCGCCGAGCGCCTGCAGGAATCGGAACGTCACCAGCGCCTGCACACCCGCCGCCCTCGCACACCCGATCGACGACAGCAGAAACACGCCGAGGCCCAGATACAGCGCAGGCTTGCGGCCGACGCGATCGGACAGCGGCCCATACAGCGCCTGGCCGATGGCAATGCCAATGTAGTACGCGGCCAGGCTCGCCTGTACCGCCGCCGCGGTCGTGCCGAACTCGCGCGCAATCGTCGGCAGCGACGGCAGATACATGTCGATCGCCAGCGGACCGATCGCGGTGAGCGCGCCCAGAATCAGGGCGAGACGGTAATAGTCGCGGCCTTCCGTACTGGAATGGGTCACGCGCGCCGCCGGTAGTGTCCGGATCGTCCACCTTTCTTTTCGACCAGGCAGATCTCACCTATCACCATTTCCCGATCAACCGCCTTGACCATGTCGTAGATCGTCAGCGCCGCGACGGCCACGGCCGTGAGCGCTTCCATCTCGACGCCGGTCTGTCCAGACGTCCGCACGTGCGACTCGATGCGATAGCCGGTTCGGGTCGGAGTCAGATCGACGCTCACGTGCGTCAGCATGAGCGGGTGACACAACGGAATGAGCGACGAGGTCTGTTTGGCGGCCAGAATACCCGCGAGCCGGGCGGTCTGCAGCGGATCGCCTTTGGCCACAGCCCCTCGGCGAATCAGCGCGAGCGCCTGTGTGCTCATCGAGATCTCGCCGCGCGCGATCGCCTCGCGGCTGGTGACCGGTTTGTCGCCGACGTCGACCATCCGCGCCTTGCCGCGCGAGTCAACGTGCGACAGGGCACGTGCACGCTTCGCACCTCCGCTCTTACTCACTTTGATCGCCCTGCGCGAGGTAGAAGGACAGGCTTTCGAGCGAGACGGTCAGGTCCACGCTCTTCAGCTTCACGTCGGCCGGAACTTTCAACGCACCGGGCGAGAAGTTCAAGATGGCTTTCACACCCGCAGTCACCACCTGATCGACCACCGGCTGCGCGTGCTGTGCCGGCACGGCGATGACGGCGATGTCGAGTCGATCCCGGCGGACGACCCGCTTGAGCTCTTTGATGTCATGGATCGGCACGCCGCCGCGGGATTCGTGTCCGATCTTCTCGTTGGCGGTATCGAAGAGCGCCGCGATCTCGAAGCCTTCCTGACGGAATCCCGGGTAGTCGGCAAGGGCAAGGCCGAGATTGCCGGCGCCCATGATTGCCACCCGCAGGTGACGATCGAGCCCGAGGATCTGTCGCAGGTGGCGCCGCAGTTCCTTGACGTAGTAGCCAACCCCGCGTACACCGAACTCACCGAAGTAGGCAAGGTCTTTGCGAATCTGAGCGGCGTTGAGATGGAACCGTTCAGCGAGCGATTGCGACGAGATCGTCTGGACACCGCCGGCGTCAAGCTCGTTCAGGCATCGCAAGTACACCGAGAGACGATTGGTTGTGAGCTCGGAAACCTGTTCGGGTGCCTGTTTCCGCTTGTTCGGCCGATTCACAAGGTTCAATGCTACCATCACGCGCCATGGCGCACATGACCACGACACAGCCCGAAACGCGTAGTGCGACGACGTTTCAACCCTACGTACCGGCCTCACAGTCGCCGGCCGAATTCACTCTCAAGACGATCATCCTGGGCGCCATCTTCGGGTTGATCTTCGGTGCGTCGACCGTATATCTCGGGCTGCGTGCCGGCCTCACCGTGAGCGCGTCGATTCCGATCGCGGTGCTCGCGATCTCGGTGCTCAAACGGTTCGGCGGCTCGACGATCCTCGAGAACAACATCGTGCAGACGATCGGCTCGGCAGGTGAGTCGATCGCTGGCGGCGTCGTCTTTACCATTCCGGCGTTGATCTTTCTGATGCCGAACGGACCGGCCTACTTCAACTACGTCCAGATCACGATGCTGACGTTTGCCGGCGGCATCCTGGGCGTGCTGATGATGGTCCCGTTGCGCCGCGCGCTGATCGTCAAAGAGCACGGGGTCCTACCCTACCCGGAAGGCACGGCGTGCGCCGAAGTGCTCGTCGCAGGTGAACGCGGCGGTCGGCTCGCCTCGCTCGTGTTCGGTGGACTGGCGATTGGCGCGATCTGGAAATCGCTCTCGTGGATCTTCAACCTCTTCCTGCAGGTGATCGGCTACTCGACGCCGCGCACCAGCCAGTTTCCCAACGCCACGATCAACGTCGACATCTCACCCGAATACCTCGGAGTCGGCTACGTGATCGGACCTCGTATCGCGGGAACGATGTTCGCCGGCGGGGTGCTCTCGTGGCTCGTGCTGCTGCCGCTGCTCTCGATCCTCGGCTCATTCATCAACGAGCCGTTCCCGCCGATCCATCCCAATTACGCGAACAACCCCGCCACAGGGCGGCCGTTCCTGATTTCGGAGATGGCGCCCGCACAATTGTGGAGTGCGTACATCCGATACATCGGCGCCGGCGCGGTGCTCGCGTCGGGCCTGATCACACTCGGTCGCACGCTCCCGACCATCATTGCGTCGGCTCGTGGCAGCTTCAAGAATCTGTCAGCCGGCGCCGCGGCCGCGGCCCAGCTGCGCACCGAACGCGACATCCCGATGATCGTCGTCCTGGGCGGGTCGCTCGTCCTGGGTCTCTTCCTCGCGTT
>Ga0126377_10000463_pt1 | contig 24511 bp, 20 predicted proteins | sample PanSoiMetPlot_22_FD_92647 | JGI IMG/M metagenome (GOLD analysis project Ga0126377, IMG submission 92647) | Tropical forest soil microbial communities from Panama - MetaG Plot_22 | ecosystem: Environmental > Terrestrial > Soil > Tropical forest > Bulk soil | place: Panama | collected 2016-02-17 | reverse complement strand
TGTCTGGGGAAAAGACTGAATCGCAGCGTGCGGGCGCACCGCACGTCGCCTGCGCACTACGCCGGCCGATTCTAGGGTCGATGCGGCGCGAGATGCATGTCGCGTGCGAATTCCTCGGCCGGCAGGGCCGCGGCGGCGCGGGGGCGAACCTCGCGGAGGCCGCGCGTTGACCGCGTTCTTCTTCGGCAACTCCGATCGGCAGCTCTACGGCGTCTACCATGCGGCGCAGTCGGGCCCCGGCCGCCCGATCGGCGTCGTGCTGTGCAGCCCGTTCGGCGCCGAGGCGATCCGCGCGCACCGCATCCTGCGCGTGCTGGCCGAACGCCTCGCGCGCGCCGGCGCGCACGTGCTGCGCTTCGACTACCGCGGCACCGGCGATTCGGCCGGCGACGGCAGCGACGTCGATCTCGAGCAGTGGCAGGGCGACATCGCGAGCGCCGACGCGGAGCTTCGCGACATGAGCGGCGTGACGCGCGTGATCTGGATCGGGCTTCGCCTCGGCGCGAGCCTCGCGATGCTCGCGGCGCGCAAGCCCCCGGCCGGTCTCGCCGGGCTCGTCCTGTGGGAGCCGGTCGTGCGCGGCAAGGACTACCTCGCGGAGCTCGACCGCATGCACCATGCGTTCATGATCAACGAGCTCGACGAAACCTGGGAGCGCATCGCGGCGCGCAACCGCCAGCGCAGCAAGGGCGTGCGCACGCTCGAAGCGCTCGGGTTCGAGATCGGCGCGCCGCTCGAGCAGGCGCTCGAAGCGCTCGATCTTGCGAAGGTCGAGAAGCTCTCGGCGAAGCGCGTGTTCGTGGTCGGCGGCGAGCAGCCGGCCGTGACGGCCGAGCTGATGGCGCATCTCGCGACGCTCGGCGCGGAATCCGACAGCATCGACACCGCGGCCGACGACGCCTGGAATTCCGAGCAGGCGATGAACGCGTTCGTCGTGCCGCGCATCACGCTCGATGCGATCGTCGCGCGCGTGGAGAGCTGGCGGTGAAGGAGCGCATCGTCCACTTCGGCGAAGGGCAGGCGCTGGTCGGCGTGCTGACGACCGTGCAGTCCGCGCTGCGTCCGGAGCTGCCGGGCCTCCTGCTGCTCAACGCCGGCATCATCCATCACATCGGCGCGAACCGGCTCAACGTGAAGATCGCGCGCGACTTCGCGCGGAACGGCTATCCGGTGCTGCGCTTCGACATGAGCGGCCTCGGCGACAGCCGCCCGGCGCGGTCGAGCGAAGGCTGGGAGGCGCAGAACGTCCGCGACATCCGCGCCGCGATCGACTGCCTCGCGCGCGAGGCCGGCTGCTCGCACGCGATCGCGATCGGCGTGTGCTCCGGTGCCGACAACATCTACGCGACCGCGATCGTCGACGACCGGCTGCGCGGGCTCGGCCTGCTCGATCCCTTTGCCTACCCGAGCTCCGTGGCGCACGCGCGCTACCTGCTGCGGCGCGCGGCCGAGCCGGCGCGCTGGTTCAACTTCGCGCGGCGCAAGACGCTGGCCCTCCTCGGCGCGCTCGGCCTGCGCAAGACCGAGGCCGCGAACGGTCGCCGCCTGCCGGTCAACGACTACGTGCGCACGCATCCGCCGCTCGAGGAGTACGCGGCGAACCTCGCGCGCCTCGCCGGGATCGGCGTGCAGATCCTGATGATCTACACGGCCAGCTGCTCGCGCTGGCTGAACGCGCCGGGCCAGGTGTTCGCGACGTTCCGGCCGTACGGCCTCGATCGCGGGCTCAGCGTGCGCGTCATGGGCCACGCCGACCATGTCTTCACCGAGATCGCGACCCAGCGCGAGCTGATCGCGGGCCTCCTGACCTGGGCCGCGCGCGTCACGCCGGCCGGCGCCGCCGCGGCCGATCCGTAAGGCACACGAAGCGCGCATTTTTTCGCGCCGGCACCACGCGCACGGCGGCGATTTCAGGTAAGTTCTGCGGCCTTGCCGGGCGGGGGCCTTGCCACAGTGTGCGCAATCGCGGGTTTCGTCGGGGTGCCGGGACGCACCGTAGAGGATCGCGCGACCCTCGAGCGGATGATCGGCACGTTGTCGCACCGCGGCCCGGACGGCCGGGGCTTCCATCTCGACGCCGGCATCGGGCTCGGGCACGCGCGGCTCTCGATCATCGACCTCGCGACCGGCGACCAGCCGATCTTCACGCCCGACGGCACCGTCTGCACGGTCTTCAATGGCGAGATCTTCAACTACGTCGAGCTCCGCGAAGAGCTCCGCCGCCTCGGCCACCGGTTCCATACCGCGTCCGACACCGAAGTCATCGTGCACCTCTACGAGCGGCACGGCGACCGCTTCGTCGAGCATCTCAACGGGCAGTTCGCGATCGCGCTCTGGGACTCGAAGCGCCGGCGTTTCGTACTCGCGCGCGACCGCGCCGGGATCCGGCCGCTCTACCACGCGACGGCCGATGGCCGGCTCTGGTTCGCGTCCGAGATCAAGGCCTTGCTCGCCGCGGCGCCCTCGCTCGGCGCGCTCGATCCGCGCGGGCTCGTCGAGACGTTCACGTTCTGGGGGCCGGTCGATCCCGACTCGGTGTTCCGCGGCGTCGAAAGCCTGCCGCCGGGGCACCTGCTCGCGATCGAAGCCGACGGCCGGCGCACGCTGACGCGCTACTGGGACTGGACGTTTCCCGAGCAGGGCAGCGCGCGGCCGTTCGATTCGATCGAGGATGCGACGGCGGAGCTTCGCAACCTTCTCGTCGACGCGGTGCGCCTGCAGCTTCGCGCGGACGTGCCGGTCGGCGCGTACCTCTCCGGCGGCCTCGATTCGTCCGGCATCGTCGCGCTGATCCGCGGCTTCACGAAGACGCCGGTGCGCACGTTCTCGATCGCCTTCGAGGACGCCGAGTTCGACGAAAGCGCGCACCAGCAGGCGATGGTGCGCCATCTCGGCACCGATCACACGACGGTGCTGTGCGCGAAGCGCGACATCGGCGAGGCGTTTCCGACGCTGATCCGCCACACCGAAGCGCCCGTGCTGCGCACGGCGCCGGCGCCGCTGATGCTGCTCTCGCGGGCGGTGCGTGCGGCGGGCTACAAGGTCGTGCTGACCGGCGAGGGCGCCGACGAGGTGTTCGCCGGCTACGATCTCTTCAAGGAAGCGAAGGTGCGCCGGTTCTGGGCGCGGCAGCCGGAGTCGACGTGGCGGCCGAAGCTGCTCGGCCGCCTTTACGGCTATCTGGAGCATTCGCCGGTCGAGAACGCCGCGTTCGCCCGCGCGTTCTTCGGCCAGGGCCGCGAGCACATCGATCGCGCGATCTTCGCGCACGTGCCGCGCTGGACGACGTCGCAGCGTGCGCTCGCGTTCCTGTCGCCGGAGCTCAAGGCCGCCGTCGGCCCGTGGGATCCGCTCGCGTTCTACGAAGCGCGCCTGCCGCAGGACATCCTGCGCTGGACGCCGCTCGCGCGCGACCAGTACGTCGAGGCGAAGTCGCTGATGGCGGCGTACCTGCTCTCGTCGCAGGGCGATCGCGTCGCGATGGCGAACTCGATCGAGGGCCGCTTCCCGTATCTCGACCACCGCCTGATCGAGTTCGCGAACCGCCTGCCGCCGCAGTGGAAGATCCGCGGCCTCACCGAGAAGCACATCCTGCGCCGCGCGCTGCACGGCCTCCTGCCGGACGACATCGTCACGCGGACCAAGCAGCCGTACCGTGCGCCCGACGCGCAGAGCTTCTTCGCCGGCGGCGAGCCGCTCGATTTCGTCGCCGATCTCCTCTCCGCCGGGCGCGTGCGCGCCGCGGGCTATTTCGACGCGGCGGCGGTTTCGCGCCTGTTCGAGAAATGCCGCGCCGGCCGCGCGACCGGCTTCGCCGACAATCAGGCGTTCGTGGGCATCCTCTCGACGATGCTACTGGACGAATTGCTCGTCCGCCGGCGCGAGCGACAGCCTGCCGAAAGCCTTTCCACGTAACAAGAACACCGAATTTCCACCGGAGCTGAGCATGCCGAGCGATCTGGGCCACATCCGCGACAAGGTGCGTGGCTACATCCTGCAGAACCTTCTTTTCACCGACGACGCCTCGCAGCTCCCGGACGACGTCTCGCTGCTCGAGCGCGGCATCATCGATTCGACCGGCGTGCTCGAAATCGTCATGTATCTCGAGGAGACGTTCGGCATCAAGGTCAAGGACAGCGACATGCTGCCCGAGAATTTCGACCGCGTGGACAGCATCGCGCGCTTCGTCGCCCGCACCGTGGACGCGAAGTGATGCGCGAGCTGCGCCTCCTGCACGACAGCCTCCTCGCCGCAACGGACGATCCCGCGCGCCTGGCGAAGACGGCCGTGATCGTCGAGGGCCGGCCGTACACGTACGCCGAGCTCGTCGACCACGCGCTGCGTCTCGCCGCGGCGCTTCGCGCGCGCGGGCTCGGGCGCGGCGACCGCGTCGCGATCTACATGGACAACACGTGGCCGTGCGTCGTCTCGATCTTCGCGACGCTGATCGCGGGCGGCGTGTTCCTGATCGTCAATCCGCAGACGAAGGCCGACAAGCTCGCCTTCATCCTCGACGACAGCGGCGCGAAGTTCCTCCTGAGCGACGCGCATCTCGCCAAGGAATACGGCGCGGCGCTCGCGCAGGCGCAGCAGCGTCCGGCGACGATCGTCTCGGGCGACGCGGCGGACGGCGCCGAGTCCTTCGACGCGGTCGTCGCGGCGGCCGCGCCGCTCGCCGGGCGCGCGGCGACGATCCCGCTCGACCTCGCGGCGCTGATCTACACCTCGGGCTCGACCGGCAATCCGAAGGGCGTCATGCAGACGCACCAGTCGATGACGTTCGCGGCGGGGAGCCTCGTCGAGTACATCCGGCTCGGCGCGTCCGACCGCATCCTCTGCGCGCTGCCGCTCGCGTTCGACTACGGGCTGTATCAGCTCCTGATGAGCGTGCGCCTCGGCGCGACGCTCGTGCTCGAGCGCTCGTTCACGTTCCCAGCGCAGGTGTTCGCGCGCATGCGCGAGACGCGCGTCACCGTGTTTCCGGGCGTGCCGACCGTGTTCGCGATGCTGCTCGCCGCGCACGGGCGCGAGCCGCTGCTGTTTCCCGACGTCACGCGCGTGACGAACACCGCGGCGGCGCTGCCGGACGATTTCGCCGTGCGCCTGCGCGAAGTGTTCCCGAACGCGCTGATCTACAAGATGTACGGGCTCACCGAGTGCAAGCGCGTCTCGTATCTCGAGCCCGAGCTCGTCGACGCGAAGCCGGGCTCGGTCGGCAAGGCGATCCCGGGCACCGAGGTGTATCTCCTGTCGGCCGAGGGCCACGACGTGCCGCCCGGCGAGACCGGCATCCTGCACGTGCGTGGCCCGCACGTGATGCTCGGCTACTGGAACCGGCCCGACCTCACCGCGCTGATGCTCAAGCCGGGCCGTCTGCCGGGCGAGCGCGTGCTGTGCACGCAGGATCATTTCCGCATGGACGCGGAAGGTTTCCTCTACTTCGTCGGCCGCACCGACGACATCATCAAGACGCGCGGCGAGAAGGTGAGCCCCGTCGAGGTCGAGAACATGCTGCACGCGATCGACGGCGTGCGCGAAGCGGCCGTCGTCGGCGTGCCGGACGAGCTGCTCGGCCAGGCGATCCGCGCATTCGTCGTGCTGAAGCCCGGTGCGACGCTGACCGACCGCCAGATCCGCGCCTACTGCGCGTCGCATCTCGAGAACTTCATGGTGCCGCGCGACATCGTGCTCTGCGCCGACCTGCCGCGCACGACGACCGGCAAGGTCTCGAAGAAGCTCCTGCTCGAGCAGCCGCCGGCCTGACGATGAACGCCGACTACGCGCGCCTTCGCGAGCGGCTCAGCGCCGCGAGCTTTTTGCCGGACAAGCCGGAGGAAACGCCGGACACGACGCTGCGCGCGCTCTGGTACGCCGCGGCCGGGCAGCCGAAGTCGGCCGTCGCGGCGGGCGGCGGCGAGTTGCCCGCGCTCGACGCTTGCGGCGCCGCGCGGCTCGACGCGCTGATCGGCGAGCGCCTTGCCGGCACCCCGCTCGCGCACCTGACCGGGCGGCAGCATTTCATGGGCCTCGAAATGATCGCCGGCCCCGGCGCGCTGGTGCCGCGCAAGGAGACCGAGCTCCTCGCGCGCACCGCTGTCGCGCTGATGCAGGAAGTGGCCGGCCCGGCGACGTTCGTCGACGTCTGCACGGGTTGCGGCAACGTCGCGCTGGCGGTCGCCCGCGCGGTGCCGTCGGCGCGCGTGTTCGGCGCGGACATCAGCGAGGAGGCGATCGCGCTCGCGCGCCGCAACGCGGAATGGCTCGGTCTCGACGGGCGCGCCGGGTTTCGCACCGGCGATCTGCTCGCGCCGTTCGACGGCGCCGACTTCCTCGGCAACGTCGACGTCCTGACCTGCAATCCGCCCTACATCTCGAGCGGCAAGGTCGGCCAGATGGCCGAGGAAATCGCACTTCACGAGCCGCGGCTCGCGTTCGACGGCGGGCCGCTCGGGGTCACGATCCTGATGCGGCTCCTGCAGGAAGCGCCGAGGTTCCTCAAGCCGAGCGGCGCGCTCGCGTTCGAGGTCGGCCTCGGCCAGGGGCCGGCGCTGGTGCGGCGGCTCAAGGCGTCGGACGCCTATCGCGACGTGCGCGAACTGACCGATGATAGAGGCGACGTGCGGGCCGTGGCCGCGCGCCGTCGCGAAGGGTGAGGGAATCGAGTGAGCGGATTCGGCTGGCACGTTCTGGACATCGACTACGCCCGCGAGGCCGAGCGCATCGCGACTGAGCTGCGCGAGATCACGGCGCGCACGCTGCACCGGCGCGGGCTCATCGTCGCGATCTCGGGCGGCATCGACAGCTCCGTCAGCGCGGCGCTCGCGGTGCGTGCGCTCGGCGCGGCGCGCGTGTACTGCCTGATCCTGCCCGAGCACGATTCGGACAACGACAGCGCGGCGCGTGCCGAGCTCCTCGTGCAGCATCTCGGCCTTCGCGTCGAGACGTTCGACATTGCGCCGACGCTCGAGACGATCGGCTGCTACTCGGCGCGCGACGCAGCCGTGCGCGTGGTGCTGCCGGACTACGACGCGCGCTGGAAGATGAAGCTCGTCATCGGCGGCGGCGCCGAGGGCGGCATCAACCGCTTCAAGGTCGTCGCGCAATCGCCGGACGGCGCGCTGCACGAGCGCGAGCTCGGCCTCCCCGAATACCTCACGATCGTCGCCGCGACGAACTTCAAGCAGCGCATCCGCAAGACCGTCGAATACTTCCACGCCGATCGTCTCAACTACGCCGTGCTCGGCACGCCGAACCGGCTCGAGTACGACCAGGGCTTCTTCGTCAAGAACGGCGACGGCTCGGCGGACGTGAAGCCGATCGCGCACCTCTACAAGACGCAGGTCTACGGCATGGCGCGCCATCTCGGGCTGCCGCAGCGCCTCGTCGACGCGCAGCCGACGACCGACACGTACAGCCTCGACCAGGGCCAGGACGAGTTCTACTTCGCGCTGCCGTACAAGTCGATGGATCTCGCGCTGTGGGCGCTGAATCACGACGTGCCGGCGGCCGAGCTCGCGCACGTCCTCGGCATCGACGTGCCGCGCGCCGAAGCGGTGTACGCCGACATCCGCAACAAGCGCCGCACCACGCGCTACCAGCATCTCGCACCGGTGCTCGTCGCCGACGACGCCGGCGCGGCGCTGCAGGCATGAACGCAATGACGAGCGCGAAGCCCGTGGAGTACTTCGTCGTCGCGGGCGACGTGCGGGGCGACCGCGGCAAGTTCATGGACGTGTGCCGCAACAATTTCCGCGGCGCCGTCGACCGCTTCGACGCCAAGTACGACTGGTTCTATCTCGGCTGCCCGTGGGGCGCGCCGCTGCTCGAAGCGGTTTGCCACGGCACGGACGCTGACTGGGTCGGCGTCGCCGCGATCGGCCCGCGCCGCATGCTGCTCGACGGCAGGGAAATCCGCGCCGGCGAGCTCGTCGACCTCCTCGTCGATTCGAAGCATCGCTCGCTCGGTCCGGCGCTGATGCTGCAGCACGCGATCTTCGAGCGCGCGCTCGCCGAGTTCGATCTCATCTACGGCTTCCCGAATCCGAAGGCGCTGCCGGTCGTCAAGCGCGTCGGCTACGCGAGCTTCCCCGACATCGTGCGCGCCTCGCGCGTGCTGCGCCACGCGCCGTACCTGCAGCGCATGCTGCCGCGCTCGCTGGCGCGCATCGCGGGCTTCGCGCTCGATCTCGCCGACCGTTGCGGCGAGGCATGGCGCTGGCTCGCCGGCAGCCGCCTCGTGTCGTCGTGGAGCAACGACGTCACGCCGCGCATGCAGGAGCTCTGGAACCGGACCCGGCCTGCCAGGGGCCTCGCGTCCGTGCGCGACAACGAGACGCTCGGCTGGCGCTTCACGCAGGCCGCGTTCAACCACGCGCGCTTCCTCGAAGTCGGCGCAGTCCGCGGCGGCCCGCTGACGGCCTGGTTCGCCTGCCAGGGCGACGGCGCGACGCTGCACGTGCGCGATTTCTGGTCGGCCGACGCGACCACCGGCCTCTCGCGCAAGGCGATCCACGCGCTGATCCGCGCCGGGCGCGCCGCGGGCTACGCGGTGATCTCGGTCGAGTCGGCGAGCACGAACGGCGCGCTCTCGACCTGGCGCGCGGCCCGCTTCATGCCGCGCAGCCGCCGGCCGATCGTCGGCGCGTGGAGCCCGCGCGTGCCCGAGGCGGCGCGCACGGGTTCGATCCATCTCTCGCCGGCCGACGAGGACGAATAGGACACGCCGCGTCGGCATCGGCTGACATCTTGGCGGGTCCAAGGATCGGGTACCATCGGAAGTCCCGAAGGGGGAGGGAGCGCATGACGAGCAGGGACAGGCCGGACCATGGGCACGCGTAGGACCGTCCGGGCCGCGCAGCGCAGGCGTTCATGCTTTTCATCCTGATTTACATCGTGCTCGTCATCGTGCGCCCGCAGGAGTATCCGGGCGTCGCGGAGATGCAGCTGCCGATCCTGCCGATTGCGCTCGTGCTGGCGCTGCTCGCCTGGCTCATCGCCGGCCGCAAGAACTTCGCGGAGCCGCAGTTCCCGCTGATCGGCGCGTTCCTCCTCGTGATGATGTTCTCGCAGGTCGTCAACGGCTGGTCCGGCGGCGCGCTGCAGCAGTTCATTCAGTTCGGGCCCGCGGTCGCCGCGTTCGTGATCATCGCCAACACCGCGACGACGCAGCGCCGCGTCATGGTCGTGATGGCGGTGTTCGTGCTGTGCTCGTGCGTGCTTGCGGTGCACGGCGTCGAGCAGAAGGCGGCCGGCATCGGCTGGACCGGCATGCCGCTCGTCCAGGACGGGCGCATCCAGTACGTCGGCATCTTCAGCGACCCGAACGATCTCGGGCTCCTGTTCGTCGCGGTGCTGCCGATGGCGCTTTACCTGTCGAGCCGCGGCGGCCTGCTCGGCCTCCTGCGCCTGTTCTGGCTCGCCGCGGCGGCGCTGCTCCTTTACGGCATCTACCTCACGAACTCGCGTGGTGCGCTGCTCGCGGTCGGCGCGCTCCTCGGCGCGTGGCTCTGGCAGAAACGCGGCCTCGTCACCGCGGTCGTGATTGGCGGGGCCGGGCTCGCCGGCATGATGATGCTGCCCTCGCGGCTGCAGGAGCTCGACGCCAGCGAATCGTCGGCCGCGGGCCGCGTCGACGCCTGGTACGAAGGCATCCAGATGTTCGTCTCGCAGCCGCTGTTCGGCGTCGGCGCCGGAAATTTCACGGAGCACAACTATCTCACCGCCCACAATTCGTTCGTGCTGGCGCTGGCGGAGACCGGATTCATCGGCTTCGCGATCTGGCTCGCCTTCGTCGGCTACTGCTTCCGCATGATGCTCGTCCTTTACCGCCACAAGCCCGAGCTCGCCGACGCCGCCGCGACCGCGAGCTGGACCACCGAGCGCGCGCTCGCGCTGACCCTGCTCATGAGCCTCGTCGGCTTCTTCACGGCGGCGTTCTTCCTGAGCCGCACGTACGTGATCATCCTCTACTTCATCGCCGCGCTGGTCGTCGCCGAGTACGCCGGCGCGTCGCGCCGCTTCGCCGGCCTGCCGGTGTTTCGCCTGACGCAGGACGCCGGCCGCTGGTTCGTCATCGCCGCCGGCGGCGTGGTCGCGCTGTTCGTCATCACGCGGGTGCTGCTGTGAGCAACCGCGCGCAGACGATGCGCAACACGCTGCTGTCCTCGGCCGGCATCTACACCGAGTACTTCCTCGGCATGCTGGTGTCGATCATCATCGCGCGGCACCTCGGCCCGAGCGATTTCGGCACGTACAGCCTGATCGTCTGGCTGGTCGCGATCGGCGTGATGTCGACGAATTCCGGCACGACGACTGCCGTGATCAAGTTCGTGGCGGAGCTGCGCGGCGCCGGGCGCGAGGATCTGATCGCCCCGATGGTCGGCTACCTGCGCCGCGCGCAGCGCGTGTTCCTCGTCATCGTGCTCGCGATCGGCGCCGCCGTGCTGATCTTCGCCGGCGACAAGCTCGCGCCGGGCTTCGACCACCTGATCCTGCTCGCGCTGCTCGTCTTCTCGGTGACGCTGCGCGCGAACTACATGTTCAACATCAGCCTCGCCAAGGGCTTCGAGAACTTCGGCGCGACGGCGTCGGTCGCGATGCTGGCGACGCCGCTCAACCTCGGCATGGTCATCGTCGCCTGGTACGTCGACGCGCCGGTCGAAGGATTCCTCGCGATCTTCGCGATTTCGAGCGTCGTGTTCTTCGCCGCGTCGTCCTGGCAGACACGCCGCCTGATCCCGCCCGGCGACAGGAACGCGCGCCTGCCGGACGAGCTCCTGCGCCGCGTGCGCCGGCACATGAAGCTCGTCGCGCTCACGGTCACAATCACGTACTGCACGGCGAGCGAGACCGAAGTCCTGTTCCTGAACCTCCTCGACTCGGCGTCGGCGGCCGGCGAATTCAAGGTCGCCTACCAGCTCGCCGTCGGCGCGGCGCTGCTCGTGCCCGGCATGTTCTCGGCGGTGCTGCTGCCGATGATGGCGAAGGCGCTGACCGAAAGCCGCGAGCTCGCGGCGCGGCGCCTCGCCGCGTCGACGACGTACCTTGCGATGCTCGCCGCGCCGCTGATCGGCTTCGGCTTCGTGTTCTCCGATCCGACGATCCGCCTTCTTTACGGCAACGCCTACGCGGCCGCGGGTCCGGTGCTCGCAGGCACGCTGTTCGCGATCTCGATCGGCAAGGTCGCGCAGGGCGCGCAGAGCATTCTTCTCAGCGCCGACCACCAGCACAGCATCCTGATCCGCGTGACGGCGACGGGCGCGCTCAAGCTCGTGCTCGACATCGTGCTGATCCGCACGTTCGGCCTCATGGGCGCGGTCGTCGCGTACACGACGGCGACGCTCGCCGACTGCCTCCTCACGCTGGCGCTCGGCTTCAAGGTCAGCGGCGCGCAGCTCGACTGGCGCCGCATCGGCCGCATCGCGCTCGCGATCGCGCTCGCCTGCGCGCTCGCGCTGCCGTTGCGCGAGGTCAACCGGCCGGCGATCTCGGTCGTCGTCGGCGGCCTGATACTCAGCGTCGCGTACGGCGTGCTGACGCTGGTGCTCGGCTGCTGGAGCCGCGCCGACGTCGAATATCTCAAGTCGCTGCACCGGCGCATCGCGCGCGAACGTCCGCAGGCGCTCGCGAGCCTCCTCACGTGGGCGGGCACGCGCGCGGCGAAGGACTACACGTGAGCGCGTACGAGACGCTGTTCCGGCGCGTGCTGTTCCCGTTCTACGAATCGGGCCTGCGCCGGCGCGGCACGCTGCGCTACTTCGACGAGTACGAGCGGAACCAGTGGCTCACGCCCGACGAAATCGCGGCGCTGCAGTGGAGCAAGCTGAAGCGGCTCGTCGAGCACTGCTACCGCGACGTGCCGTACTACGGGCGCACGTGGGATGCGCTCGGCATCAGGGCGGACGACATCCAGACGCTCGCCGATTACGCGCGCCTGCCGACGCTGACCAAGGCCGACATCCGCGCGAACTTCGACGATCTCGTCGCGACGTCGTGGCGCGATCGCATGCTCTACAAGGCGACCGGCGGCTCGACCGGCGAGCCGCTCCGCTTCGGCTACACGCGCGAGAGCAACGAGCGCCGCACCGCCGTCATGTGGCGCGGCTACGGCTGGGCCGGCGCGCGCATGGGCCGGCGCACGCTGTACCTCTGGGGCGGCGCGGTCGGCAATCCGGGGCGCGCGCAGCTCTTCAAGGACCGCATGTACCACGCCGCGTTCGGCCGCCGCATGCTCGATTCGTTCCCGATGAGCGAATCGAACATGAGCGAATATGCCGATGCGATCGACGCGTACAAACCCGAGATCATCGTCGCCTACGTCGGACCGCTCGTGCGCCTCGCCGAATGGCTGCTCGCGACGGGCCGCAGGGTGCACGCGCCCGAGGCGCTGCTCGGCGGCGCCGAGGCATTGCTCGAGTACCAGCGCGACATCATCCGGCGCGCGTTCGGCGCGCCGGCGTTCAACACCTACGGCTGCCGCGAATTCATGCTGATCGCGTCCGAATGCGAGCGTCGCGACGGCCTGCACGTCAACGCCGATCACCTCGTCGTCGAGACGGTCGGCGGCGGCAACGGCGCCGCCGGCGACGTCTGCATCACGGATCTTTCGAACTTCGGCATGCCGTTCATCCGCTATCTCAACGGCGATCTCGCGACGCCCGCCACGCGCACGTGCAGCTGCGGCCGCGGCCTGCCGCTGATCGAGCGCGTCGACGGACGCAAGCTCGACGCGATCCGCACGCGCGACGGCCACATCCTGCCGGGCGAGTTCTTCCCGCACATGCTGAAGGACATCCCGGGCCTGCGCCGCTTCCAGGTCGTGCAGCGCTCGCTCGACCGCATCGACATCGCGCTCGTGGCGACGGCGGATTTCAAGCCGGAAGGCCTCGACTACGCGCGGCGCGAGATCGGCAAGGTGCTCGGCGACGCGACCGCCGTCGAGTTCGCGTTCGTTGACGAAATCAAGACGTCCGCGAACGGAAAATTCCGCGTGACCATTTCCGAGCTCACGGAGAACGGCCAGGGCATGCCGTGAAGATCACGCATCTCGTCGAAAACCTCAATCGCGGCGGCCTCGAGCGTGTAGTCATCAACCTGGTGCGTGCCCAGCACGCGGCCGGACACGAGTGCCGGGTGATCTGCCTGTACGAGGCGGGCTCGCTCGCGCCCGAGCTGACCGAGCACGGCGTCGCCGTCGACGCCTGCGAGAAGCGCTCCGGCATGGATTTCCGCGCGCTCCTCGCCGTGCGGCGCATGCTGCGCGAGCACCGCACCGAGATCCTGCACACGCACAACATCATCGCGCACGACTACGCGGCGCTCGCCTCGCTCGGCCTCGGCACGCGCATGCTCGTCAACACGCGTCACGGCCGCGGCATCGCGCCGCCCGGCGTCGGCCGGCGCTGGATGTACGTGCGCTGCATGCGCTGGACCGACCACGTCGTCGGCGTCTGCCATGCGGCGAAGAAGAACCTCATGGAGCACGACGGCATCGCCGAGAAGAAGATCGTCGTCGTGCCGAACGGCATCCACGTCGAGCGCTTCCGGCCGGCGTCGCCCGAGGCGCATCGCCGTCTCGCGATGCTGCTCGGCGTACGCGAAGGCACGCGGCTCATCGGCTCGGTCGGGCGCCTCAACTGGGCGAAGGACATCCCGACGATGATCCGCGCGTTCAAGTTCCTGCGCCCGAGCCAGCCCGACAGCGCGCTCGTGCTGATCGGCGACGGGAGCCTGCGCGGCGAGCTGACGCAGCTCGCCGAAACCGAGGGCGTCGCCGACGCCGTGCACTTCCTCGGCGACCGCGGCGACGTGCGCGACCTCCTGCAGGGCCTCGACGTGCTCGCGATGTCGTCGGTGTCCGAAGGCTACTCGATCGCGCTCCTCGAAGCCTGCGCAAGCGCGCTGCCGATCGTCGCGACCGACGTCGGCGGCAACGCCGAGATCGTCCGCGACGGCGTCAACGGTCACATCGTGGCGCCGAAGGACCCGGTGAAGTTCGCCGCCGCGCTCGACGACGTGCTCGCCGACATCGACCGCGCCCGCGCGATGGGCCGCGCCGGCTACGACTGGGTGCGAAGCTACGGCAGCGTCGAGACGATGATCGCGCGCTACCAGGCGCTGTACGAGGGCCGCAACGGGGCCGTGCCGTGACGGCTACCACGGTCGTACGCGGCGTGCGAACATGCGGCACCGCCGCAAGCACTGCGTTTGCACCGACGTGAATCCGAGGCCGAGAAAGCTGCACCTCCTGCGTCACCTGCCGCGCTGGCTGGTGCTGACCGAATGCTCGGCGAAGGAGCGCGCGCTGTACCTGAGCTTCGACGACGGCCCGCATCCGGAGCACACGCCGCGGCTCCTCGATCTCCTGAAGAAGCACGGCGCGCGGGCCACCTTTTTCCTGATCGGCCGGAAAGCCGAGAAGTATCCCGAGGTCGTGCGGCGCATCGTCGCCGAGGGCCACCTGCTCGGCAATCATTCGTACAGCCATCCCGCGTTCGCGAAGATCGCGCCGGGCGAGCAGGCCGACGAGATCGACCGCACCGATCGCATCCTCGCGCAGTTCGACGGCCTCGCGCGGCATCCGTTCCGCCCGCCGAGCGGCGCGCTGCCGATGTCGCTCGTGATGCAGTGCGTGCGCAAGCGCCGCCGCATCGCGTACTGGTCGTACGACAGCATGGACTACCGCCGCGACAAGAAGGACATGCTGCTCGAACGCCTGCGCGGCTTCCCGCCGACGCCGGGCGACATCGTGCTGATGCACGACGACGACGACGAGATCGTGCACGCGCTCGAGGAGCTGATTCCCGAGTGGCGCGCGGCCGGCTTCGCGTTGCCCGCGCTGCCGGCGGAAGCGGCATGAGCGCGACGGCCGGCGCGATCCTGATTCTGCTCGTGCTGCTCGCGGGCGGCGCGCTCGTCGTCTGGCTGGCGCTGCGCTCGCGCAACATGCAGATCTGGATCGGCAGCTACCTGCGCCGCCGCGCACGCCCGCATGTCGACGGACCCGTGCACGTCATGTTCGCGTTCGTCGACCACTTCGAGCCGATGTGGAACCAGGCCGACGAGGCGACGCAGCGCGCGCGAGTCGACCGCTGGTGCCGCGACTACCGCGCGCTCGCCTCGAAGCACCGCGACGCGGACGGCCGTCCGCCGCAGCACAGCTTCTTCTATCCCGAAGAGGAATACGTCGAGGAGTATCTCGACAAGATCGCCGACCTCTGCGCCGACGGCTACGGCGAGATCGAGATCCACCTGCACCACGACAACGACACCGAAGCGAACTTCCGGACGTCGATCGCGCGCTTCTGCAAGGTGCTGCACGAGCGCCACGGCGCGCTGCCGCGCGATCCCGCGACCGGCGAGCTCCGCTTCGCGTTCATCCACGGCAACTGGAGCCTCGACAACTCGCGCGCCGACGGCCGCTGGTGCGGGCTCAACAACGAGCTGATCCTGCTGCGCGAGCTCGGCTGCTACGCCGATTTCACGCTGCCGTCGGCGCCGAGCGACACGCAAACCCGCACCGTCAACGCGATCTACTACGCGACCGACGATCCCGCGAAGCCGAAGTCGCACGACACCGGCGTGCCGGTGCGCGTCGGCGGCGCGCCGACCGGCGATCTCATGATCGTGCAGGGTCCGCTCGGCCTCAACTGGCGCGAGCGCCGCATGGGCGTGATGCCGCGCATCGAGAACTCCGACGTGCGCCGCTCGTGCCCGCCGGCACCGGCGCGCGTCGACGCGTGGGTCAGGACCGGCATCCACGTCGAAGGCCGGCCCGAGTGGGTGTTCGTCAAGGTGCACACGCACGGCACGCAGGAGCACGACATGGATACGCTGCTCGGCGCGCCGGTCGAAGCGATGCACGCGCATCTCGAGCGCGTCTACAACGACGGGCGCCGCTACGTGCTGCACTACGTGACGGCGCGCGAGATGTACAACATCATCAAGGCGGCCGAAGCCGGCAAGAGCGGCGATCCTGCGCTGTACCGCGATTTCGTGCTCCCGAAGCCGACGCACAGGAGTCGGGAACGCTCGGAGCTCGCCGCTTCAACGTGACACTAGGTGCCACGGTACTTCGGTTTCGAGATCGTGACCCTTACGGGCATAGCAAGACTGACGACGTGCCACAGCGCGACTCGGCCCATGCTGCCGGTCGCCGCGCGTCGCTCAGTCGCTGAGGTTAAGGCCGTGCCCAGGGTTTCCTAATACTGCTCCATCTTGTAAGCGCGAAACAAAAGCCAAATCTCCGCGCAAGAATCTCCGTTGTTCCCAAAAATCCAACTATCTAGTGTGGATTCGAGGCGACTCGTCCTCGATAAGAACGGAGAAGAACTCATGAGAGCGTGGCTGCTGCTAGTCCTCATAGGCGTCTGCTTCTTCCCACCCCTGCAAGGCCCGGTATTCGCCGATGAATCGCATGCAAGTGCGGCGTATGCCGCAGTCCTGAAATTCACGGCCGACGGTGTGTCGAAGCCGACTGCAACAATCAAAGGCAAATTTGGCGCTGGGTTGGAGCTGAATTTCGAGGAGAAGCGGAGCGCAAGCGGGTGGAGTCTCCGCATCACCGTCGATTCGCCCGCGATGGCGAGTGATGGGAGGATGACCTTCCCCACAAAGGTGCAGATCTATGAGGTGGTGGACGGCGAAGAGACCTTCAGAGGTGGGCCTGTTTTTTCAGCTGTGGAGGGAAACAAGGTCGAATCTTCGTTTCGAATGATTGGTGCGTTAGAGCGTTTCGCCGCAGTGGAAATGACGATTGATTCAGTGATGGAGGAGGCAAGTTTCCTCGACACGATGGGCTCGACAGACCCTGCGCAATGCCCACCCAGCAAAAGCGCACTTGGCGCTGACCCCGACCTCGTCCGAACGTGTTGCGCGGGGAAATGCGAGGGCGAAGTATGGTCCTTCTGTGGAAGCGGACAGGTCTGCATATGCGGCTATTGTTGCCAAGCCCCGTAGCATCGTCAGCATAACTACGCCTACCATCTTCGGCTATCGAGTTGCGCGCGTGCTTCCTCGCACGCGCGCAACGTATCCGCCGCGACTTCGTCCCAGCCGCGCGAGAAGCGCCGCGACAGCGCGCTTTCGTCCCACTCGCGCGACAGCGCGTCGGACATCGCGACGGCGAGCGGCTTCGCTTCGCGCGGCGGGACGAGAATCCCCGACGCCGCGTCGACGACTTCGGGAATGCCGCCGACCGTCGTCGCGACGATCGGCCGGCCGCAGGCGAGCGCCTCGACGAGCACGTTCGGGTGGCCTTCGGAATAGCTCGGCAGCACGACGAGATCGGCGGCCGTCATCCACTGCGCGACCGTCGCCGGCGGCTGCACGCCGGCGAGCCGCATGCGCGGTGCGCCGTGCTCGCCGACGCGCGCTTCGAGCTCGGGACGCATCGGGCCGTCGCCGACGAGCGCGATTTCGAGGCCCGGATGGCCCGGCGCGATCGCGCGCGCGGCATCGAGGAGCTCGCGCAGGCCCTTCTCGGGTACCAGACGGCCGACGTAGACGACGAGCCGCGCCGTATCGGCGATGCCGAGCGCCTTGCGCGCAGCCGCGCGATCGCCGAGATGGAACGTCGCGGCGTCGCAGCCGTTCGCGATCACGCGCACACGCGATGCGTCGGCGCCATAGTCACTGACCGCGAGGCGCCCGAGATCCTCGCTCACGACGAGCAGGCGCTGCGCGGCGCGCACGACACGCTGCGTCAGCCAGCGGCTCACGGCATCGCGCACGCGGATGTCGGAGCCACGCGCGCCGGCGACCAGCGGATAACCGGCGCGCCTGCACGCGACCATCGCGCCGTACGCGTCGGGATAGAGCCAGTACGACAGCACGACGTCGGGCTTGTAGCGTGCGATCGGCCCGGCGATCGCGCGCGCGCAGAGCGAGCCGTTGAACGCACGCGTTACCAGCGGCAGCGCGGGGTAGGTGACGTAGTCCGCGTCGACGCCGACGGTCGCGGCTTCGGCCGGCTTGAAGAGATAGCTGCGCGGTCGCGCCCAGCGCGGATACACCGCGACGGGGCTCAGCACGCGCACGTCGGCGATGCGCGACAGCGCGCTCGCGGTCTGCTGCAGCGGGCGGCCGCGCGTCGGATCGGCGGCGACCGGAAACTGCGAGGTGACGATCAGGATGCGCATCGCGCGCCGATCGTCACGCGTTGTCCGCGACCGCTTGCGCCGGCGCCGGGCCGAACGTCGCGTCGAGCCCGCGATGCAGCCCGACGCGCGGCTTCCAGCCGAGCTTGTTTTCGGCGACGGTGAGATCGAAGTTCGACAGCGGTCGCAGCGAGCGCACGCGGTAGCGCGTCAGCGGCACGTCGCGGCCGAGCACCTTGCCGAGCATCTCGACGCCGAACGCGAGCGTCATGAACACGCCGACCGGCACGCGCTTGATGCGAAGCTCCGCGCCGAGCTTGTGCTTCGCGCGGTCGAGGTACGCCTGCTGCGTCGTCGTCTCGGGATCGACGATATTGATCGTCTCGCCGACCGCCGCGCTGGCTTCGCCGGCGAGCAGCAGCGCGTCGACGACGTCGTCGATGTAGACGAGCGGCAGCGTCTGGTCCGGCTTGCCGATCGCGAGCCAGCGCCCGGCGAGCGCGATCGTGCCGTTCGGCGTCACGCGCTCGGCGCCGGGGCCGAAGATCTGGCCGGGCCGGATGATCACGGCGGGCAGCTTCTTCTCGCGGATCGCGTCGCGCACGGCGTTCTCGGCGGTCAGCTTCGTCTGCGTGTACGCGCCGCGCCAGGTCGGATGCGGCTCGAGGCCGGACTCCTCGGTCAACGGCACGGCGGCGTTGCGGCCGGCGTGGTCGAACACGCTCATCGAGCTCACGTAGACGACGCGCTTCGTTCCGTGCTTGAGGCACGCGTCGACGACGTTGCGCGTGCCCCAGACCGTGCCGGCTTCGAACGCGCGCGGGCTGCCGCGCATCGCGGCGCCGACATGGTAGACGACGCTCGCGCCGGCGACGGCGTGATCGACCGCGCGCGGATCGCCGAGGTCGCCGATGACGACTTCGGTGTCCGGCGCGAACTTGTCCGCCGCCGCCGCGTTGCGCACGAGGACGCGCACGCGCTGTCCGCGCGCGCGCAGCGCATCGACGACCTTGCGGCCGAGGAAGCCGGCGGCGCCGGTGACGAGCGCGTCGGCCGGACGCAGCGGGGTGAAGCGCGCTTCGATCTCGGCGCGACGCTCGTCGTCGGCCGCGGCGCAGACGCGCTCCATCAGCGCGACCGCGCGCAGGCCTTCCTCAGGCGGAACCGGCGGCGGCGTCTTGTCGTGCAGCGCCTTCGCAAAGCCGGCCGCGCCGGCCTGGATGCCGGGCGACGGCTTGAGGCGCTTGGTCGCGAAGCGCACGACGTTCCACGGCACGCGGAACACGTCGGCGAGCGCGCCGAAGAACGCGTTGGCGACGATGCCGATGAATTTCGGGCCGGGCCGGACGCGCTTGACGCGGCAGATCTGCAGGAAGCGGTCGACCTCGATCTGGCCGCGCGTGCCGCGCACGAGGATGCGGCTTTCCATCGGGCGCGAGTTCCACGACAGCAGCAGGCGGCCGATGCCCTTCTCGCAAAGCGCGTCGGTGATCCATTCGTCGAACTTGAGGTTCGGGTCGCGGCCCGTCGCGCGATGGCCGACTTCGACCTGCAGCACGGTGCCGAGGAACGCCTCGAGCACGTAGAGGCCGTGCACGCCGAGGTCGCGGAACGGATAGGAACCCTGCGCGACCGGCGCCGGCAGCGGTCCGCCGGCGTAGTCGGGATACTCGGAGCTTCGCAGCACGTCGACAGACAGGATGTCGCCGATGCCGCCGGACCTCACGATGTCGAGCGCCTGCATCACGACCGGATCGAGCCGGTCGGAGTGGTTGACCGACAGCACGAGCTTGCGTTGCTTCGCGCGCGCGATCATCGCCTCGCATTCGGCGACCGATTCGGCCATCGGCTTCTCGACGAGCACATGGCAGCCCATGTCGAGCGCCTGCAGCGCGAGCTTCGCGTGGCTCGCCGGCGGCGTCAGCACGTAGACGGCGTTCGGCGATTGCGCGGCGAGGTCGGCGAGCGTCTTCGTCACGACCGGGATGCGGAAGCGGCCGGCCAGCGTCTCGGCGAGCGTCGTGTCGAGATCGCAGATGCCGACCACGTCGACGAAGTCGAGGCGCTTGAGCGCCGCGATGTGGTAGCCCGCGACGTAACCCGCGCCGACGATCGCGACGCGCAGTCTTTCCTTCGAATCCGATGCCATGGTGTCCTCAAATCCTCAAGCGTGTGTGGCTTCGCGTCGCGCGAGCGCTGCCGCGACTTCGGCGAGCACGTCGGCGACGCGGCGGTCCCAGGTCTGGTCGGCGACCGCGGCGCTGCGCGCGGCATGCAGCTCGGGCCGGTCCTCGCGCAGCGCCGCTTCGATCGCCGCAAGATACTGCTCGCGCCCGTCCGCGATGCGCACGAAGTCGGCGAACTTCTCGATCTCGGCGTTGCGCACGCTGACGACCGGCTTGCCGGTCGCAAGGTATTCGCGCAGCTTCAGGGGGTTCGCGTTCTCGACCTGGCGGTTGAGACGATACGGGATGATTGCGACATCGAACGCCTTGGCCCACGCGGGCAGGCTCGCATAGGGCTGCGTGCCGATCAGGCGCACGTTCGGCAGCGCGGCGAGGCGCGCGACGTCGACGGCCGCGTGGCCGATCAGGAGGAACGTCCAGGCCGGCCGCTCGCGCGCGAGCCATTCGATCAGCTCGAGATCGATCCATTCGTGCAGCGAGCCGAAATAGCCGATCACGGGATGCGCGAGATCGCGCGCGGCGGGCGGGATCTCGGTGTTCGGATCGCGCGCGCGGCCGAACAGCTCGACGTCGACGCCGTGCGGCGCGGACACCGTCTGCGCGTTCCCGGCGCGCTTCTTCGCGAGCAGCGCCGGCGGGGCGACGAAGACGATATCGGCGACGCGCGTCAGCGCCTCGTCGCGCGCGCCGATCAGCGCCGCGTCGACGCCGGGATGCGCGGCGTAGTCGTCGATGCAGTAGTAGACGCAGAGCGCCTCGCCGAGCCGCTTCGCCATGAAGCCCGGATGCGGCACGACGAACCAGGTGAGGTAACGCGAAATGCCGGCCTTGCGCAGCGCGCGGCGCACCGACCAGGTGCCGAACAGGCGGTTCAACGCATCGACGCCCGGCAGGCGCCGGAACGGGATCTGCGGCACCGTGCAGAGCCAGAAATTCTCGCGGATCCGCGTCGGCGGCTTCAGCGCGGCGCCGAGCTTCCTGAGGAGGCGCCGCAGGTCGCGGCCGCTCGCCTGCGGGGCGCGCATGCCGGGGCTCGCGACGTAAAGGACGGGCATCACTTCGGCGAGCCGCTCGGCCACGTGATGGCTGCTGGTGCGGTTCTCCGCATGCCAGTCGTTGCCGAAGTAGACGACTCCGAGATTCCTGAATGACAAGCGCGCGTCATCCATTCCGCCCCCTGATTTTCGACGCTCCGGCGCAGTCCACCGCCCATCGCGACGCGTGCCGCCGTCCGCGACCTCCTGTTGCCGCCATGGGGGCCGCGCGTACCGGACGCGGCGTCCGCTGACAGGGACCTCGTTTTCCCGGAGACTTGCCGCACACCGGGCCGCCCGATCAGGGGCGCTAGTTTCCGGTGTGCCAGCCGGCAACGCAACCGCGCTATCTTCGGCGGGCCGCGCGTGCCGCGGCCCCACTTCCCAGCCGGAGATCGCTTGGTGGCGGATGCTCTCATCAGTGTCGTGATGCCGGTGTACAACGCGGATGCAACACTGAAGCGCGCGGTCGATTCGGTGCTGGCGCAGACGCACCCGGCCTGGGAGCTCCTGGCCGTCGACGACTGCTCGCGCGACGGCTCGTGGGCGACGCTGCGCGCCTACGCGGCCGGCGATGCGCGCGTGCGGCCGATCCGGCTCGCGGCGAACGGCGGCGTCGCCGCGGCGCGCAACGCCGGGCTCGAGGCGGCCGCCGGCGGCCATGTCGCCTTCCTCGACAGCGACGACTGGTGGCATCCGAGGAAGCTCGAACTCCAGCTCGCGGCGATGCGGGCACGGGGCGCGCGGGTCAGCTACACGGCGTTCGAGCGCGTCGCCGAGGACGGGCGCCCGCTGTCGATGGTGACGCCGCCGCCCGAGGTCACGCACGCCGACATGCTGAAGAGCAACCACATCGGCAACCTGACCGGCATGTACGAGCGCGACTCGGCCGACGAGGCGCGCTTCCTCAAGGTCGGCCACGAGGACTACGTGTTCTGGCTCGACCGGGTGCGCCGGGCCGGCCGGGCGATCCGCGTCGACGGCGACGGGCCGCTGGCCTGGTACCTGGTCCGCGGGAGCTCGGTGTCGTCGAACAAGCTGCGCGCCGCGGGCTGGCAGTGGCGCATCTACCGCGACATCGAGAAGCTCGGATTCCTGAACGCCGTCCGGTACATGGGCTACTACGCCTGGCACGCGGTCGGGAAGCGGACCGGATCGTAAAGACGGGGTTCTCCGCGCCGGTCCCGCTGCATCGCCGGTATCATGGGCGCCGCAGCGTGACGCCCGCGGCCGGCTCCCATCGGACCGCTCCAGCAGGGGATGCGGACCGGCCGGTCGCGACGGCGTCACGCGCCATGGCCACCATGGCCGCGCATGCTGGGGAGATTTCCTGCGACGAAATGCCGGCGCGGCGGCCGCCGTGCGGCTGCAGTAGGATCGTTCCGATGGACGCCGTCACCACGATCATCGTCAATCCGCGCGACCGCTACTCGGGCCTCGAGGAATGCGTCGACGAGGTGTACCGCTCGACGCCGGAGCCGTTTCACCTCTGGGTGCTCGATCTCGGCTATCCGCGCGCGATCATCGAATCGGTGCGCGCCAAGCTCATGGGCCGCGACAACGCGCGCATCGTCGATCTCGGTCTAGCGACGCCGATGGATGCGCTGCGCGCGGTGCGCGACGAGGTCCGCACGCCGACCGTCGTGCTGCTCGACAACGATTCGCGCGTGACGCCGGGCTGGCTGCCGCCGCTCGTCGCGGCCGTGCGCGAAGGCGCGGCGATCGTCTCGCCGCTGATCCTCGAGCGCGAAGGCCTCGATCGCGGCGCGCCGCTGCGCAATCACCTCTCGACGGCCGAGCTTCGCGTCGTCGATGTCGAAGGCACGCCGTACCTGATCGAGCAGAAGCATCATCGCCGCGCCGACCTCGACGAACTGCCGAAAGGCCGCATGCCGACCGGCACGTTCGAGCTGCACTGCGTGATGTTCTCGACCGCGACGTTCAAGGCGATCGAGCTGCCGTCGATGGTCATCCGCGAGCACCTCGACATCTCGATGCAGGTGCGCGCGCGCGGCGAGGCGATCATGGTCGAGCCGAAGTCGGTGGTGACGTTCGACAATCTCGCGACGCGCATGAGCCTTGCGGACATGCGTTATTTCTTCCACCGCTGGAGCCGGCAGCTGACCGAAGCCTCGTCGCGCCTGTTCGAGCGGCGCTGGGGCTACCGGTTCTATTCCGAGCAGTCGATGTACAACTGGGTGTTCCGGCGCAAGACGTTCCTGATCGCGCGCTGGTTCGGGCTGCCCAACGGTGTCGCGAATCCCCTGACGAATGTCGCCAAGAAAGCGTTCTGCCGCGACTGGGATCCGCTCCCCGATCCCGACGGCGCGTCGCGCGGCCTCTACGAGACCGGCGTGCCGCCGCAGCTGAGCCACGAGATCGGCGGGCCGACGCCGGCGCCGCGCAACGTCGATCGCCGCGTGGCGGCGTAGTTGCAGAGCCCCAAAACGCCGCGGGACGCGCTTTCGGCGCGTCCCGCGAGGTGCCGTCTCGGCGGCAGGGCTTCTAGTTCGGGCAACCCGCGGGCGCGGTCATCGGCCAGCCGTTGCCGGGCTCCCAGTGCTGCATCATGCAGCCGTTCGGGAAGACGATGACTTCCTGATCGGCGGCGACGTTGTGGAACTGGTAGGTCTGCCCGTCGTGCGGGAAGCGCACCGTGACGTCGACCGTCGCGTTCTGGCCCATGCCGCTGTGCACCCAGGTCTGCGCGTGCTGCGCGTTGGCCTGCACCGCCATGTGCGAGATCAGCGTCGACGTGCCGGGGCGATACCACTTGATGTCGGTGCCGATGCCGTCGGTGTTGAGGCCGGGGCCGCGCACGCGGACCTTCATCCAGTGGTTGCCGTTGGTGTTGGCGCTGTTGCGCCACAGGCCGACGTTGGTCGACTCCTGCGTCTTGACGATGTCGAGGCGGCCGTCGTTGTCGAAATCCGCGACGCCGGCGCGGCTCTTGTACGACTCGCTGCCGCTGCCGGCGTCGCCGAGGTCCACGTCGAGCCGCTCGAAGCGCAGGTTGCCGAGGTTATGCAGGAGCACGACGGACGGCGAGTATTGCGTGCCGGCGACGATGAGATCCTGCAACCCGTCGTTGTCGAAGTCGGCGGCGATGATGTTGCCGTAGCTCGAGTAGAAGCCGGCAAAGTCGAGGTTGTCGATGCCCGAGCCTTGGGTGACGTCGGTGAAGTTGCCGTTGCCG
>Ga0126377_10000462_pt1 | contig 24549 bp, 20 predicted proteins | sample PanSoiMetPlot_22_FD_92647 | JGI IMG/M metagenome (GOLD analysis project Ga0126377, IMG submission 92647) | Tropical forest soil microbial communities from Panama - MetaG Plot_22 | ecosystem: Environmental > Terrestrial > Soil > Tropical forest > Bulk soil | place: Panama | collected 2016-02-17 | reverse complement strand
GCTGCGTGCGCAGGCGATTGATCCCGACGAGATCGTGGTCGACGCCAAGTCCGGCATGACCGGGGCAGGCCGGGCGGCCAAGGAGGAGATGCTGTTCTCCGAGGTGTCGGAAGGCTTCCACGCCTATGGCGTCGGCCGCCACCGCCACATGGCCGAGCTCGACCAGGAATTCTCGCTCGCCGCCGGGCGCGAGGTGATCGTCAGCTTCACCCCCCATCTCGTGCCCATGAACCGCGGGATTCTCTCGACCATCTACGTGCGCGGCCGCAAGCAGTCAGCCGAGGATCTGCATGCGATCCTGTCGAAGATCTACGCGCGCGAGCCGTTCGTGCATGTCCTGCCGTTTGGGGAAATGCCGCAGACCCGCCACGTGCGCGGCTCGAACTTCACGTTCATCGGGCTGACCAGGGACCGCATCGAGGGCCGCGCCATCATCTGCTCCGCACTCGACAACCTCACCAAGGGCGCATCGGGCCAGGCGGTGCAGAACATGAACCTGATGCTCGGCTATCCCGAGACGACGGGGCTCGAGCAGGTGGGGCTGTTTCCGTAGCGGATCCGACTACTCGGCCGCCATGCGGACGGCGAGGTCGGCATCCGACATGAGATCGGGGTCGATCGCCATCAGCTCGCGTCTGGCCCGGTCTTTGAGCCGCACGACGCCCGCTCGCGACTGCTCGCCGATACGGTCGATCTCGACGATCGTCTCCATGTGCTCGAGCACCGCGACGCGCTTCTCGAACGGCGCGGCGATGATGATCTGCAGGCCCAGCGCCTTGTAGAAGCTCATCATCTGCCGCTGGTTCTTGCCGTCCATCTTGGAGAAGGCCTCGTCGAAGATGGCGAGCGACATGCCGGAGGGCTTGTCGTGGCGGCGCTCCGCGCTGCCGTAGACCGAGGCGAGCGACGCGCCGATCGCCACATAGATCGGCACCTGCTGCTCGGCGCCCGAGCCGGTGCCGCGCCGGGTCTCCCACCGGGTCGTGCGTCCGGTCGTCACGTCCTGCATGTGGATCTCGAAGGTGTAGAAATTCCGATAGTCCTCGAACTGCGAGAAGTCCTTCTCGGGGTCCTCCAGCAGCGCTTCGAGCGCCAGGATCGTGTCGCGGTGCGCGAAATTGTCCGGGATGTCGCCGCGGAACAGCATGTCGAGCGCGTCCGGCGAGGTCTTGCCGATCTCGATGATTTTCAGGACCGGCTGGAAGTCGGCCACGGTAGTGCGGTGGAACGAGTACCGCTCGTTGTGGAACGGATGGGCGTGCAGGCTGTGGTTCACGGACTGGAGCTCGCGCTCCATCTTGCCGATGCGAGCGGTGAGCGCGTTGATGAACTCGCCGCGCAGTAGCGTCGCCGCCTTGTCCGCCGCCTCGCGCGCCTGCCGCTCATAACGGCGCAGCTCGTTGCCCTCGATGTCGTCGATCTGCTGCTCCATCCAGGGCTTCACCTCGGCGAGCAGCCGGCTCTCGGTGCCGACCTGCGCGCTCACCCCGAACGCGTTGAAGAAATCCTTGAGCGCCTCGCGCGCGCGCGCTTCGCTGTTCTGACGGTCGATCTCGGCGGTCGCCGCATCCTCGATCGCCTTGGCCGCGACGGCGCGGTGGCGGTCCGTCTCGGTCTTGTGGCGGCGCGCCTCGAGCCGCATGCGGTGCGCCGGCCGTCCCCGCCGGCAATTGTACAAGGGCAGCTGCTCCTTGAACGTCGACCAGGCGCCTTTGAGGTTGAGATCGGAGCCGGGAACGTTGTCGTTATCGGCGAGCTTGCGCTCCAGCACGGCCGCTTCCTTGTCGTGCTTGCTGAAGGTGAGCTGCTGGGCCTTGCGCTCGGCCGTGCGCGTGCTCCTGAGGCCGACCTGCGCCTTGTGCCGGTCGCGCAGCCCACCGTCGCCGGCGCCGTCGAGCGCTGCGATTTGCTTCTCGGCATCCGCCTTCTCGGCTTGCGCGGCCGCGTACGAGGCCGCGAGCGCAGCCAATCCGGCGTGCGTGTCGTCCGTCAGGAACTTGATCGCGTGATGCGCCCGGTCCATCGCGGCCGCGGCCGCCTGACCCTTGGCGATCAACTCGTCGAGCTCTTCCGCCTCTTCCGCGAGCTGGGTGAGCAGGCGGGCCTGGGCCGACTTGCCGATCTTGTAGTGGCGCGCCTCCATGAACCGGTGGCTGCGGATCAGGCCGTCGTCGTACAGGCCGTCCTTCATGATGGCGCGGCCCGGCGCATTGAAATCGGACAGGGTGTCGGCGAGCCTGACATTCCCGTAGCGCCGCATGATGAACGCCAGCGCGTCGGGATCGTCGCTGTGGAAGACCGACGGGAAGGTCCCGGCCTGCGGCGGCGTCTGGAACTGCTCGAGCTTGTTCAAGCTGACCAGCGAGGCGCCACGGAACTCGCGCCGGCCCTCCTTGAAGATTGCGGTTGCAGCGACGATGTCGGTCCGATCAACGAACACGGCCTCGCGGTCACGACCGAGCAGCGCTTCGGCCGCGCCGGTCCATTCGGGATCGGCGACCTCGACCAGCTCGCACAGCACCCGCGGTGCCATGCCGCTCTGCCGCAGCTTGCGGCACAGCAGCTCGGTGCTTTCGCCAAGATGGGCCGCCGACTGGCCGGCGGCATGCTGGCGCACCCGCTCTCTGATCTTGTCGCGCGCATCGCGCTTGTCGCCGACCTCCTTGAACAATTGCTGCCGCCGGTCGTCCACTCGTTCGAGCAGCGCGGGCGCCACCGCCAGGAAGGCGGTCTCGGCGGCCGGCAGGTCCGCCGGGAGACCGGCGACGCGCGCTTCGCCGGACAGCGTGCCGAGCTTGTCAACCGCCGGCACGTAGTCGTCGAATCCCATGCCGCGCATGGCTGAGATCGGCGCCAAATTGCGGATCGCGTCCATGCGCTTGCGGAAATCGCTTTCCGCGCGTCCGGCGTCCTGGCCGGCGCTCTTGACGAGCTGCAAGAGCCGCTCCCGCCCGGTCTGGGCGTCGTGCTCCGCGATCGCCTTGATCAGGCGCTCGATCTCCTTCTCGATGCCGTCGATCTCCTCGTCGAGGAACTCGAGCTCCTTGTGCGCCGCCTCGCGCTGTCCGATCTCGGTTAAGAGCCGCCCCTTGATGTCGCGGTTGGCGGCGCGGGCCGCCAGCCATTCGGCGCGCTTGGCGATCCACTGCTCGCGCGCCTTGCGCTCGAGCGCGTCCTCGAATGCCGTCACGTTGGCGCGCAACGCCTTCAGCGCGTCGAGCTTCTCCCGCATCTTCTGGATGGTGGCGTTGATGTTGCGATAGGTCTGGATCGACTCGCGCAGCTCGCCCACCCGGATCGGGTTCTCCTCCAGGATGAACCGTCGCACGAACTCGGTCGCGGTCTGGTTCTGGTTCAGCGTCATCGCATTCACGACAGCCTTCTGCAGGGCCGCGGCGTTCTGCTCGCCGTAGGGCAGATGCGGCAGCAGATGCTGCATGTACTCCCGCACATAGTCGCCGGGCCGGTCGCGGTGATTGACGAAATTGTCCGGGCCGAGTTCGGCGACCAGGCGCGCGCGCACGTCGTCCCATTGGGCGGGATAGCGGCGGCCTTGGCGGACCTCGATGAAATCCTCGGACTTCAGGACCTTGCCGACGGCGACGAAGCGCCCCAGCACGGTCTCGTTGCTCTCCGACTTTCTCGCTTCGAGCGCCAGGCCGATGGTCACCGGCGGCCGCAAGCCGTCGGAATCCTCGAAGCCCAGCGTGATATAGGTGCGGGCCTCGTTGCGGCGGGTCTGGTCCTCGCCGAGCGCGCCCAGGCAGTAGCTGGCGACGCTGCGTTTCGGGATGCCGCCGCGCCCCTTCGCGCTTTCGCCGGCGACGGCGTTGAGCCGCTGGAATTTGCGATTGCCGCCGGTCAGCACCACCTGGGCCATGTCGAGGATGGTCGACTTGCCGGACCGGTTCTCGCCGAGAACGCCGATATGCCCGCCGACCTCGATATCCTCGATGTCGAACAGGTGCCAATTCACCATCGCGAGGTGCCGGAGCTCCATCATCCTTTACCCCCGTTTACGTTCGAAAGCTGGCGGGTCTCTTCCTGCCGCACATATCGTTCGATCCGCAGCAGCGCGTCGCCGCCGCTGATCAGCTTGATCATCGGCCGGATGTCCACCTGGTAGTCGCGCTTCTCGGGATCGAAGTCGCGGATATCGAGCAGGCTGCGCTGCTCGGCCTCCTTGAGAATCTCGTGAAACCGCGAGATCGGGACGGCGGTCCTGCCGTTCGCCTGCACCATCTCGCGATAGCGGTCGTAGAGCGTGTTGAGCGTGCTCACGACCGTGGCGCGGTCCTCGACCGCGCCGATATTGACCTCGTCCTGCCAGTGCGCCGCCAGCACCAGCGCGACGATGGTCTCGTCGAGCTTCATGCGCGGCAGCGGCACGTCCTCGTCGGCGGCCACGATGCCCGCCCATTGCGCCTCGGGATCGCGATGAACGCGGTAGCCGCAGCTGTCGAAGAAGGCGTCGATCGTCTCGCGGAAGCGTCCGTCCATGATCGTGTTGTAGGTGACGGTCGTGCCGCGGTCGCCCGCGAACACGAACTGGTGGCGGAGCATGAAATGCAGGGTCTTGCGCACGTCCGCGGCCTTCTCGGCGCCGAAGGCGTGCTCGATCTGCTCGAATTCGCTAAGCATGGGCTGCGGTCCTGCGGTGAGCGGCGCCCGCGCGGCGCACGACGAAGTTCGAGCAGCGCAGCCACTCGCTGTCGTGCGGCGGCGCGCCCGGATCGGCCTCGAGGCTGAACGAGCGGGCGACCTCCGCCGGAATCTCGCCGGTCAGCGCGTAGCGGCGGGCGGTGTCGAAGGCCAGAAACTCGTCGACGGTCTGCAATTCCATGAAACGCGCCTCCTTGGCGCCGAACAGCGGAACCTGGTCCTCCAGGAACCTCCGTACCTCCTCGGGCTGCGGCGCCACACGCGCGATGTATTCCAGGCGCAGCTGCTTGCGGATCTCGTAGAGCGGATCGCTCGGAGGCCCCAAGAGCGCCAGCGCCTCGACCGGCCGGCGGGGCGCCCGCACCGGCGCGTGCTGGTGCTCCGACCAGGGCGAACGCAGCGGCTCCAGGCTCCATTCGAGCGTTGCGGTCTCGTGGCGGCCGTCGCCGATGAGCGCGTCGAGCCGCCGCACCAGGTCGCTCGCGCGGCCGACCAGCCCCTGCGCGCCGCGTTCGGCGTATTTGATGGTGTTGCGGACGCGCGCCTCGAGTTGACGGCGAAACGACTCGATCCGCTCGAACATCTCGCCGATCTGACCGAACATCGCTTCGATCGCCAGCAGATCCGACTCCGCCTCGAGCCACCCGGCATCGACGTCGGTCGCCATGCCGGCGGCGACGTATTCCTCGGCGATCACCTGCATCGTCGGCCGGGTGTATGAAATCCGGCGCGCAAGATCGACGATCTCGTCGCGGAAGCGATAGGGGTGATTGAAGGTCAGGATCGACTCGAAATCCTTCAGCAGCAGCTGATCGATGAATTCCTCGAAGAAGGCCTCGAGCCGGTCGCTCAGCGACTTCGACTCCATTACAGCGCGGCGAATGCGCTTGAGGTCGGCCAGGATGGCGCGCATCCCGCGGCTGAACTGATCGGCCTGCTGGCGCGACGCGCGCAGCGCCAGTGCCGCCTCGCGTTGGCCCCGGTCCGAGATGTCCGGCGTCAGTTTCTGCACCGCCTCGAGGCCGAGCCTGATGGTCACCACCAAGCCGCCGAAGCGTTGCGACACGTCCTTGTTGAGGCTCGCGAGGCGCTGGATCACCAGGAGTGGGCCCATCGGCATGTCCACGGTGACCTTGACGCCGTATTCCTCCTCTTCCAGCCAGCCCGAGGCGAGGAGCCGCGCGTAGACCTGGCGCGCGAGCGCGAGCGCCTTGTCGCCAGGCTCGGACGAGCGCGCCGCGTCGGCCCGGCGGATGCGCCGCCGTCCGGTCGAGATCATCTCGGGCAGCCCCTCGGCGAAATCGTCGCTTTCGCTCCACAGGCTGGGGTTGGCGCGCATCACGTCGTAGATCGCGTGCACGACCTGCTGAGGTGCCGGGAATGACGGCGCGCCGGTGAAAAACCGGTCGTGCAGGTCGACCAGGCACGCCTCGTACAAGTGCTTGTGGGCACGCGAGAATACGAGGAAGGCGTCGTCGTTCAGGTACCGAAACAGAGGCATCGTTCGTTCGCTCTTTCGCGTGCTCGCGTGCGTTCCGCGCGTCGCGCTAGGTCGCCTTTCGCGCCGGTTCGCGCTTCGGTGCGCCGGTCCGCCTTTTCCGCACTGCGGCAGCAAATGGGCTGCTCGTTCAGGTGCGACGAATCACTTCCGCGCCCCCGAAGCATGCCCCGGAGGCGTTAAATTCCCTCAGCGTCGTGCCGGCCGATTGCCTCGTGATTCGAGCTATATCGGGGCTCGAAAGGTCGCGATGGCCAATTTTCACGAACAGATGAGCCTCACCGTTCCCGTTACGTTCTAAAATAGTGCGGCGGAGGGGGCTTGTCGAGGGGGGCCTCTCAAAGGCTTTGCTGGGAATATAGGTCCCGGCCCTGTCGGGAAGGGGCCTCACCCCCCCCCGGGGGGGTCTGCGGCTACTCGGCGACGATGGCGAAGGTCTTGATCCAGTAGGGCACCGGCCTGACCTCGATGCGCGTGAACCCCGTGGCCCGCAGGAGGGCGCAGATCTCGGCAGGGGTCTTCTGCCACGATCGGCCGGCGATCCGCTTGGTCCAGCCGTTCACCCTCTGGGCCAGCTGGATGTAGCGCGACCTTCGATCGAACGCGATCAGCACCAGCCGGCCGTCCCGGCGCAGTACGCGCCGGAACTCGGCCACCGCGCGCCCCGGGTCGGGATAGTGGTGGAACGAGATCAGATTGACGACGGCATCGAACGCGTCGTCATCGAACGGCAGATCCTCGGCATCGGCCTCGATGAAATCGGCCGCGAGACCGTAGCGGCGGCGCGCCGTCGCGATCATGGCGGCGGAGAGATCGACCGCGGTCACCCGGCGGCCGGTGCGGGCGAGGGTGGCGCTCATCAGGCCGGTGCCGCATCCGACGTCGAGGACGGTCTGGTGGCGAACGTCGAGAAGCGCCAGCGCGGTGCGATAGATCGTCTGGTTGGTGTAGCGGGCTAGATTCCAGACGTGCGACCAGCGATCATAGGCCGCGGCGGTCAATCTCTTCTCGGCATCGCCGTCCAACTCCAGCACATCGCATGCAATCATGTGGCATCTCCCTGATGCGGCGCGCCGGCACAAGCGGGACGCGCGCAGGTCGGCCTGCTGGTGGTTGCGACGGACCTGGCGGCTGTTTTCATTTCATTGCGGCATTCGGGCGCATCGCGCAGCGCAGCGACTTGCGCGTGCACGCTCGTCGTAAAAAAACCAACGTGCGTCCGTCTAGCGGCGATGTGTGCGCGTGAACGTGAAGCCGATCGGGGTCAGCCGATCGGCTCCATCTTGCCGCCGACCGGGATCGCCGGTGCGGTCTTGTTGTCGGTGATGACGATGTCGTATTTCGAGCCTTCGCGCAGCCGCCATTGGCCGCCGACCAGCGGCGTCTTGGCGATGTTCTTCTGCGCGAACGGCGGCAGCTCCTTGCCGCTCCATTCGATGTGCCCGACCACGGTGTCGAGCTTGGTCGCGGCGATGGCGGCCACCGTCGCCTTCGGATCGTTCTTGTCGGCCGAGCGTTTGAGCACATCGACCGCCACCTCGAACAGCGCATGCACGAAGCCGATCGGCTGCGTCCATTGCTTCCTGGTCGCCTGCTCGTAGGCGGTGGCGATCTCACGCGCCGACTGTCCCGTCAGCGACGACTTGAACGGATGGCTCGGCGACCACCAGACTTCGGTCGAGAGGTTGTTGCCGTTGCGGCCGAGCGCCTCGACCGCAACCGGGAACAACAGCGCCTTGCCGACCGAGGCGATCTTCGGCTTGAAGCCCTGCTGGCTCGCCTGGTTCCAGAAGGTGGTGAAGTCCGGCGGGAGCACAACGCCGGTCACGATCTCGCAGGCGTCTCGTTTGAAGGCGGTGATCTGCGCCGTGAAATTGTCGGTGAGGTTCTGGTAGCGGCCGGGATCGGTGAGCTTGTAGCCGAGCTTGTCGAGCGTGGGCGGGAAGCCGACCTGCTTGTCGCCCCAGGCATTGCCGTCGCCGTCGTTGGGGAAGAGGCCGCCGACCGATTTGTTGGTGGGGAGCTGTCCCCACATGTTGGTGAAGACGGCGATCACATCCTCCAGCCCCCAGAAGAAATGGAACGTGGAATTGAACGGCTTCCAGGAGGCGGGATTGCCGGGGTTCTGCTGGCGGCCGATGAAGTAGGGCTGCCAGGGCGCGACCGTCGAGATGCAGGGCGTCTCCTCGACCTCGCACATGGTCGAAACCGGATTTGTGGTCTCCGGCGTCGACGCCACCAGCATCAGGTCGATCTTGCTGCCGACGATCAGCTCGCGCGCCACGTCGGCGGCGCGGTTGGGATTGGACTGGCTGTCCTTGACCACCACCTCGACCGGGTAGCTCTCGTTGCCGATCTTGAGGCCGCCGCGCACGGTGTTGAGGAAATTCGAGATCACGAAATTGTCGGCCTCGGCAAACGCGGCCAGCGGCCCGGTCTGCGGACTGACATAGCCGAGCTTCAGGGTCTTGGCGGCGCGCACCGCGGGCGCGAACACCGGCGTGGCGGCGAGTGCGGCGCCGCTCGCGAGCGCGCCTTTCACCAGCGTTCGGCGGTTCAATGCAAAGCGTGAATCCCGACGAGTCATGGCAAGACCTCCCCGTGTGATCGACAATCCGACCGTCCCGGCGTTGGTGCATGCGCCGGTGTCTTGATTTTGAGTTGACCAGCCGGGCCGAGTTCGATTATCGAACAATAGTTCGTTATGCGTACGTCCGAAGGCATCTTAGGACGTGCCGGACCCGAGTCAATTGCATGCTCACGCGCGACCAGAGCGCCTCCGGCCCCGACGACAAGGAGTACATGGCGACCCTCGCCAAGGGGCTCGCAGTGCTCGGCCTGTTTGGTCGCCAGCGGCCGGTGATGACGCTGTCGGAGGCGGCGGTCGCCGCCAACGTTTCGCGCGCCACGGCGCGGCGCATCCTGCGCACGCTCACCGATCTCGGCTATGTGGAGCAGCGCGGCCGCCAGTTCTCGCTTTCGCCCAACATCCTCCAGCTCGGCTTCGCTTATCTCGCCACCCAGAACTGGATCGAGCGCGCGGTGCCGCTGATGAAGGAGCTGAGCGAGCGGCTTGGCGAATCCTGCTCGGCCGCGATCCTGCAGGGCACCGAGATCGTCTATGTCGCGCGCGTGCCGACGCGGCGCATCATGTCGGTCGCGGTGGCGGTCGGCAGCCGCCTGCCGGCGTTCCACTCCTCGATGGGACGGGTGCAACTCGGCTTCCTCGACCGGTCCGAACTCTGGCGGCGGCTCAAATCGGTGCGCATCGAGCCGATGACGCCGTCGACCATCACCGACCTGCAGGCGCTGTTCGATCGCATCCGCGACGACCACGAGCAGGGCTTCTCGATTGTCGATGAGGAGCTCGAGCGCGGCCTGCGCTCGATCGCGGTGCCGGTTGTGGACCGGCAGAACCAGGTGGTCGCCGGCCTCAATCTGAGCACCCACGCGACGCGCACGACCCGCAACGAGATGCGCGACAAGTTCCTGCCGGAGCTGCGCGCGGTCGCCGCACAGATATCGCCGTTCGTCGCCTAGGGCGGCGCATGGGAGCCGGAGACCGCCCGGGCTTATTCCACCAAAGCGATGACGCGCACCGGACTTGCGTCCCCACCTTTGATGGCGAGTGGCGCGGCGACCACCGTGAAACGGTTATTGCCGATCTGCGACAGGTTGGTCACAAACTGGATCAGCGGCAGGTTCTTCTGCATCAATGCAAGGTGATTGGCGATCCACACTTCGCCCGGATCGAGCTTCACGCCGCGCCAGAGCGGCTTCTCCGGAAACACGTCGATCGCCAGTCCCGCCGCGCCCTTGTTCGCCACGTATTCGGCGACGCCGCGCTCGAGATAGGGCATCTGCTCCCAGAAGCCCGGTTTGCCCCACATCTTGTCGGTCCAGCCGGTATTGATCATGACGATCGTGTCGGGACGGATCTCGATGCCGCCTTCGGCGACGTCCTTCACGGTCACGACGGAGTTCGGTCCCTTGCCGGGCAGGTTGATCAGCACGCCCTCCTTGACGAACTGCGTGACGGGCATCTGGTCGATCGAGACTCCCTTCTCGACCATGTGGCGCGGCGCATCGATATGCGTGCCGTTGTGCACGAGGATGGAGAGCACCGAGATCATCGACCGGCCGTTGACCTGGTGATCGCTGCTCAGCGTCATGCCTTCGGCGCGTAGCGCTTCCTTTTGTGCCTCGCTGATGGACGAGATCACATTCACGCGGGATGGATTGTCGAGATAGGGCTTGAGCCCCGGTATGGGAGCCATGTTGCTTTCGATCGGCAAGGTCAGGTCAACCACCCGGCTGAATTTCAATTGAACGGGCGCCTGGGCCGAAGCAACCGATGCCGTTCCCAACGCGAGAGAAAGTAAGACAAGCATCCGCGCCTTCATCATGAGTTTCCTCCCCACAGTTCTGGCGACGTGCGTCCTTTCATCGAGGCTGTCGGCATCAATCACCGACCGGCCAATTCTAGGCTATGAGGTGAACCTTTGTCCGTCATGTTGGGGGTCTCCAGCATCATTCGGCAGCGGCCCGCCGACGCTCGTCAGCAGCCAGGTGCGGAATGTCTGCATGGCCGGCGGCGAGCGCGGCACGACCAACGACGTCGGCATCATCTGGCCGCCCGGGCGGGCGCCGATCCTGGTGTCGATCTATCTCACCGAGAGCACTCTTGCCGGCGAGCAACGCAACGCCACGCTCGCCGCCGTCGGGCGGGCCGTGGCATCTGTGGTGAGCTAGGCTAGCGCCCGCCGCCGACGGCGCTCGCGCGCGGCAACGTCACGACCGAGCCGAAAGCCTCCCGCACCAGCGCATAGCGCGACATGAACGCCTCGCATTCGCTTGCGTTCAGCGATGCGCTGAACAGGAATCCTTGCGCATTGGAGCAGCCTTCGGCCCGCACCTGCTCGAGCTGCGCGGGGGTCTCGACGCCTTCCGCGGTCGTTGCAATCTGCATGCTCGCCGCAATGCCGATGGCGGCACGGACGATCGCCAGGCATTCGGCATTCTGCGGCAGCCCGTGGACGAAGGTGCGGTCGATCTTGATCTTGTCGAATGGAAATTTGCACAGATAGCTGAGCGAGGAATGGCCGACGCCGAAGTCGTCCATGACGATCCGCACGCCCATGTTCCGCAGTTGGCGAAGCGTTTCGAGGGTGGACTCGCTGTCTTGCAGGAGCGCCGACTCGGTGATCTCCAGCTCGAGCCGTTTCGCGGGCATTCCGGCGGATGCCAGCGCCCGGCCGACATATTGCGCCAGATCGGGTTTCTTGAATTGGATCGGGGAGAGGTTCACCGCCAACGCCAGGTGCTGCGGCCACTTGGCGGCGTCGCTGCAAGCCTGCCACAGCACCCAATCGCCGAGCGGCAGGATGACCTTGGTGTCCTCGGCCAGCGCAATGAACTCGTCGGGCGTGACCAGGCCACGCTCCGGATGCTGCCATCGCACCAGCGCCTCGAAGCCGGTCAGCTCATCGGTCTCGAGATTGATGATCGGCTGGTAGGTGACCCGGAATTCCTGCCGCAGCAGCGCGGTCCGCAGGTCGAGCTCGAGCGTTCTGCGGGACTGCAGAACGGCGTCCATCTGCTGCTCGAAGTAGCGGTAGGTGTGGCGCCCGTCGGACTTGGCGCAGTGCAGCGCGATGTCCGCGTTCTTCATCAGGCAATCGGCGTCGTCGCCGCCGGTGGACGTGATGGATATGCCGATGCTCGCGCTGACGACCAGCTCGTTGCCGTCGATGTTGTAGGGCTCATGAATGGCGTCCATCAGGCGCCGCGCGAGGATCTCGGCGTCGTCCTTGTCCTTGGGCAGGATCTGGATGATGCCGAACTCGTCGCCTCCCAGCCGCGCCAGCGTGTCGGCGCTGCGCACGCAACGGCGCAGCCGGGCCGCCACGACGCACAGCAGCCGGTCGCCGACCGGATGCCCGAGCGTGTCGTTGACGGTCTTGAAATGATCGAGGTCGATGTGGTGCATGGCGATGGCGTAGCGGCCGTTGCGCGCCCGTCCGAGCTCCTCGTTGAACCGCGCCAGAAACTCGGCGCGGTTCGCCAGCTCAGTGAGGCCGTCATGGCGCGAATTGTATTGGATCTGCTCGTTCGCCTGCGTCTCGACGACGATTTGCTGATTGAGCTCGGCGCGCTCCTTGGCCATGGCGAGCAGGATGAAGGCGGTCGAGATCGTGGCCAATACCGACTCGGTGCTGATCACGGTCATCCACGCGCTCAGCCCCGCGTCGTCGTTGGTGTAGCCGAGCAGCGCCGCGCTCACCGGGGTGCGCAGCAGGAAGACTGCGCCCATCGCGAAAAAGATGAACACCGCCGGCCATCGCGACAACAAGCCGTCGGCGCGGCCGCGCCACAGCTCGTAGGCGGTGAGCCACATGAAGGTTGCGACGATGAAGCTGCCGAGCAAGGCGCGCAGGTCCGACGCCTCGGCGAATTCCGGAAACTGGCACGCGAACAGCCAGACCGTGGCGCCGGCGAGCAGCGATCCCGGCAACGGCTTGCGGCCGTCGAAGATGCGCGCGCCGGTCCAGGTGACGGCGTAGGACGCGAACAGGACGGCGTCCGCCACCCCGAGTGCGACGAGGTTGAGGACCGTGCCGTACATTCCGTAGAGCGCGATCGAGCCCGATCGCAGCAGGTGCGCAAATCCCCACCAGGCGATCGCCGGCGTGGCCCGGCGTTGAATCCAGACCAGCAGCAGCAACAGGCCGAGCATGGCCTCGACGTCGACCGTCAGCAGGAACAGTGTCTTGAGGTCGATGGCCATTAGTGGAAAATCCGCGCGCCCGCCATCTCCGCGGGACATCAAGCTGATCGCTTATCGATCGCGCGGATTTCGCAAATAATTTTTGTAAATTGGTTCTAAGAACTGCGGAAAAACGATTAAGCCTCGTTAAGGCTGATCGCGTTGCCGTCGCTGCCGAAACCGCGAGGCGGAGCAACTCGCACCTTTGCAGCTTTTTTTGCGGCCGCAGCTTCGGCCGTGATCTTGTCTTCGCCGGATGGCAGAACTATCGTTCCAGTTCGCACATCGTACATAAGTTCGATAATCGAACAGATTCCACGCAATACGGTGCGGTTATGGGGGAGGAATCGATGGCCAAAGCTGCCGCTGCTCGCGCCGACAGTCCGGAGGCGTTCGCCGCCAAGCCTGAAACGACGGGCAACGTGAAGGTCGCGTCGCCGCAGACCAGCGCGGATTATCTCGCCTCGCTCTCCGACGGCCGCGAGGTCTACATCTACGGTGAGCGGGTCAAAGACGTCACCAAGCACCAGGCGTTCCGCAACACCGCGAAGATGGTAGCGCGGCTCTACGACGCGCTGCACGATCCCAAGCGCAAGGACAAGATCCTGCTGCCGACCGATACCGGCAACGGCGGCATGACCCATGCCTTCTTCAAGGCGCCGAAGACGCTCGAGGAGACGATTGCCGGGCGCAACGCCATCGCCGAATGGGCCAAGCTCACCTACGGCTGGATGGGCCGTGCGCCCGACTACAAGGCGGCGTTCCTGGCGACGCTCGGCGCCAATGCCGACTTCTACGATCCGTATCAGGAGAATGCGCGGCGCTGGTACAAGTTCAGCCAGGAGCGCGTGCCCTTCATCAATCACGCCATCATCCATCCGCCGGTCGATCGCGACCGCCCGCCGAACGAGGTGGGTGATGTCTGCTGCCACGTGGAGAAGGAGACCGATGCCGGTCTGATCGTGTCGGGCGCCAAGGTGGTGGCGACCGGATCGGTGCTCACCAACTACACGTTCGTGGCGCACCACGGGCTGATCCCGGTGCAGGACAAGAAATTCGCCGTGGTGTTCATGGTCCCGACCAACACGCCGGGCGTCAAGTTCATCTGCCGCACCTCCTACGAGATGTCGGCGACCGCCATGGGCAGCCCGTTCGACTATCCGCTGTCGAGCCGGCTCGACGAGAACGACGCGGTGTTCATCCTCGACAAGGTGCTGGTGCCCTGGGAGAACGTGTTCGTCTACGGCGACGTGGAGAAGGCCAACAATTTCTTCCCGCGCACTGGCTTCCTGCCGCGCTTCGTGGTGCACGGCTGCACCCGCCTCGGGGTGAAGCTCGACTTCATCGCCGGTCTGCTGCTCAAGGCGGTCGAGGCCGCCGGCACCAAGGACTATCGCGGCGTGCAGGCCAATGTCGGCGAGGTGATCGCCTGGCGCAATCTGTTCTGGGCGCTGTCCGACGCCATGGTGCGCGATCCCAAGCCGTGGATCGGCGACTATCTGCTGCCGAACATGGATCCCGGCAACGCCTACGCCATCATCGCCACCATGGCCTACACCAAGATCAAGTACATCATCGAGCAGACCGTGGCCTCGGGGCTGATCTATCTCAATTCGCATGCCAGCGATTTCAAGAACCCGGAGATCCGTCCTTATCTCGACCGCTATCTGCGCGGCTCAAACGGCTACAAGGCCGAGGAGCGCGTGAAGCTGCTCAAGCTTCTGTGGGACTGCATGGCGACCGAGTTCGGCGGCCGCCACGAGCTCTACGAGATCAACTATGGCGGCTCGACCGAGGAAATCCGCCGCTACTGCCTGTTCGGAGCGCAGGCCTCCGGCAACGCCGACCGCTTCAAGGGCTTCGCCGAGGAGTGCATGGCCGAATACGATCTCGACGGCTGGAAGGTGCCCGACCTCACCGATCCCGGCGAGCTGAGCTATCATGCGCTGCGCGGGGCGGGGAGTTAGCCGATATTGCGCCGCCTTTGTCCTATCGAGCTGCGCCTGATCGGCAAGGGAGGCGGCGTTGTCCTACGACATCGAAATGCTGCGGTTGTCCGGGCCTGGCGACCCGCTGACGCAGGCTCATCGCGCGCGTGATGCGGCCCACCGGCGGTATGAGCAGAGTGAAACCTCGAGCCCTGAGGAAGAGGAGGGCCGTGCCAAGCTTGCGGCGGACTTGGTGGCTTTGCACGGATCCCTGTACGCCGCGCCGTTTGACAAAGGATCGTCTCATGGCTGCGTCGTCACCACGGACGACCCGGACCTGCGGCATTCCCTATATCGAGATCGACGCCGGCGGCGGCATCGTGACCTTTCCATATTCAGCTGATTTCGGGGCCGTTCTTCCGGGCCTCAAGCGCGTGATCGAGGTATTCGAGCGGCATGGCTACACGGCGTGCGATCGTCAGACGGACACGATCGTCACCTCATCCGCGAGCTTCCAGGACAGTGGACTCTCCTTCGCCGCTACCAGGGATGCAGCGCTTGAGCAGATGTGGGAGCATGGCGAGACGGTTGTCGGACGCCCGACACGAAAAAGTTCGTCGTGGATGAGTGCCGGACTCGTCATTCTGGTTGTATGGATTGCCGTTGTCCTGATTCAGCAGCACGACGCGAGCCAGCGGCCGCCGAGCGTAACCAAGGAGCTCCAAGAGCTTCCAGATCGCCTCAAACGGATGACAGGCGCGCCGGTATCACCATCGGATTCGAGGTAGCCGGGGCAGCGGGTGGGGGTAGCGCATGGCACGCAAGCCGGTGTCCGTCTGGATCGGCCAAATATTGATCGCAGTGGTCGGGCTGCTGTTTGCGGCGATATTTGTCTACAGCTCGGTCGTCGCGTGGCCCATTATCATGCGAGCCGCCGCGAGGAATCAGACAATTCTGGTCATTGCCGGCCTTGAAGCTCTGCTCAAGCTCGCGCTCATCGCGTTCGTTGTCTGGACTGTCGTCCTGATCTCCAAGCGATCGCCGTTGGGGCGCTGGTTCGGCTTGCTCTGTCTGGCTATGTTGCTTGCGGGCGCAATCTATGGCCACTTTCTTCCCCCATCGCGGTGGCAGTTCCCATTGGACAACGACGCTCAACGGTTCGGCGCTCTCATCGGAGAAGCCACCGCGTTCGCAGCCTATGTGCTGCTCATGGTGCGCTTCGGCTTTTCCAGGGCCTCGAAGCTGTTCTTCACGGGGTCAAAGGTCGTCGCCTGAATCTTTTGGTGCCAGGGACCTCTGTTCGCCGGCATGAACCTGCCGCGCGCAGCCACGACCAATAGTCGGATGGCCCCGATAGCCCAGGGAGATCACGATGCCCGGGTTGAAGAGCGCCTTTGTCGCCGTCACCGGCACGGTTGCCCTTGCCCTTCTTGCGACGGTGGTTACCGGCCCAACAGCCATGGCTGCCTCAAAGTGCAAGCTGTGCACCGAGGGTTCGGTCAGGTTCAGGGTTGACTCACCACCGCAACGCGGTGGGACCGCGCTCTCGTCTGTGACCGACCTGGTCATCGATCCATTCAATCCCTCGCGGGTGAGCAGATTTCCCGCTCGGCGACGGCGGTAAAGCAGACCCCGGTCGGGCCGCGAACGCAGGTGATCGGATAACAGAGAACAAGGAGATCACGATGTCGAGGCTGAAGAGCGCTTTTGTCGCCGCCATTGGCACGGTCGCCATTGCCGGTTTCGCGACTGCCCTTGCAGATCAAGCGGCGATGGCCGCGCCGCGAACGGTGCCGACTGGCTCGGTCAGGTTCCTCCACGACCCTGTCCCTATGCGATCAGTCTCGCAAGGCTCGCGCATGTCGGCGAGACAGAACACGCAGGGGCTGCTGGTGCCGGCCGTGCAGATGGTCCGTTGTACGTCCCGGAGATGTTAAAGGCCGGCAGTACTCGCCGTTCCCTGTCCCAAGGAAGATCACGAGGCGCACCAACCCGATCGCTGCCTGGTGATGGCTTACCATGTGCCTGATCTTTCGCCGGCAGCGACATCGAGCAAGAACCCGTCCTCGCGAAGTGCGACCGGCCTCCGGGCCGGAACTAATTGGTCGCTGTCGGCAACCATCTCGAACGCGAAGAGACCGTTAATCGTTGTCGGTTAGGAGCGAAGGGCGGCATCGGGGGTCTCTGTCATGAATGAACACCTGCGTGAGTGTCTCGACCGGGCTGCTTACTGCGCGCGCCTGGCCGAGGCTGAGAACGACGCCGAGCTGAAGGCCTACCTGCTGAAGCTCGCTGCCTCTTGGACACGAGCAGCCCAGGAAAGCGTCAAGGGCCGGTACGAATACACCTGACGCTTCCTCGACGCTCCAGCTTCGCCAAACTTCCTTGGCCACGCCCGAATGCACGCGGTGCCCGAAGCGGCTCCTCCGCGTCGTTGATCTTTCGTGTGTTGCCTTCGTGTCTTGGCTTTCGATCGGGAAGACGGTTATTGTTGTTTTGCCGGGCGCAAGGAGCGTGAGATGAGAATCCTGTTGAGCGTAGCGGGCGGCGCAATCATGACGCTGATGGCGATGTCCGGTTCTGTGCTGGCGCAGAGTGCGGCGAGCGCCGAGGCCAGGCTGAAGGAATTGAATATTACATTGCCGCCCGATTCCGTCCCGGCCGCCAACTTCGTGAACGCTGTGCAAACCGGAAACTTGCTGTTTCTCGCTGGCAATACCCCGGGCGCTCAATGGCCGTTCAAAGGAAAGGTCGGGAAGGACCTCACAGTCGAGCAGGGTTACCAGTCCGCGCGGCAGACCGGGATCATCATGCTGGGAAAAGTTCGCACCGCTCTCGGCAGCCTCGATCGTGTGAAGCGCATTGTCAAGGTTCTTGGCATGGTCAATTCGGCCGAGGGTTTCAGCGACCAGCCCAAGGTGGTGAATGGGTTTTCTGATTTGATGGTTGAGGTCTTCGGCGAGACGATCGGAAAGCATGCCCGCTCAGCTGTGGGGATGGCAGGACTACCCGGCAACGCGGCAGTCGAAGTCGAGATGATCGTCGAGGTCGAATAGCAGCCCACGCATTGCCTTGCCGGTCTTCCCGGTGACCGATTGCGATGCGGCGCGACATAAAGCGAGGCTGGAATGAGCAGCACACGTCGGGATTTCCTGCGGCAGGTCGCGCACGCCGGCGGATATCGTGCGACCTATCTTACCATGCAGGCCATGGGCCTCCTCGGCACGGCGGCGCTGGCCGAGCCGCTGGCGCTTGATACCGGTACTCGCCATGGAACGAAAGTGATCGTGCTCGGGGCAGGGGTCGCCGGCCTCTCCGCCGCCTACGAGCTCGGCAAGGCCGGCTACGACTGCACGGTGCTCGAAGCGCGCGATCGCGTCGGCGGCCGCAACTGGACGGTCCGCCGCGGCACCAAGGTCGAGATGACCGACGGCTCGCGCCAGGTCTGCGAGTTCGATGAGGGCCTCTACTGGAATGCCGGCGCGGCGCGGCTGCCGAGCCACCATCAGGCGGTGCTGGGCTATTGCCGGGAATTCGGCGTCGCCCTCGAGGTCGTGGTCAACACCAGCCGCGGCGCCCTGCTGCACAATCCGGCGGCGAATGACGGCAAGCCGATCGAGCTGCGCCAGATGGTCAACGACGTGCGCGGCGAAATCGCCGAGCTGCTCGGCAAGGCCATCAATCGCGGCGCGCTCGATCAGGAGCTGACCGCGCGCGACAAGGAGCGGATGCTCGCCTTCCTTCGGCAATATGGCGACCTGTCGGGCGACCTTCTCTACAAGGGCTCGCCGCGCGCCGGCTACAAGACGCTGCCGGGGCCGGCCGACCGGGCCGGCGTGAAGCGCGATCCCGTCCCGCTGAGCACGCTGCTCGACGCCGACATGTGGGCCGGCATGCTGCTCGAGGAGAATTTCACCCAGCAGGCGACCATGTTCCAGCCGGTTGGCGGCATGGATCGCATCGCGGCGGCCTTTGCCGAGAAGCTCGGCCCGGCCGTCCGTCTGGCCAGCGAGGTGAGCGTCATCCGGCGCGGATCGAGCGGCGTCAGCATATCTTTCGTCGACAAGCAGACCGGGAAACCAAACGCGATCGACGCCGCCTATTGCCTCGTAACGATCCCGTTGAAGGTGCTGGACGGAATCGACTCCGACTTCTCGTCGCCGCATCGCGCCGCAATCCGCGACATCGTCTACGGCAACGCCATCAAGATCGCCTGGCAGTCGCGCCGGTTCTGGGAGAACGACGAGCAGATCTACGGGGGAATTTCCTTCGTGAAAGGTCCGACCACGCTGGTGTGGTACCCGAGCGACCGCTTCTTCTCCGCAAAGGGAATTCTGCTCGGCGCCTACGCGAACCGCGAGGACGCCGACGAGCTGGCGAAAAGACCGCTGCGCGAGCAGATCGAGGCGAGTCGCGCCGCGATCGAGGCACTGCATCCCGGCCGCGGCCGCGAGCTCGAGAAGCCGCTGGCGGTCGCCTGGGCCAGCGTGCCTTACAGCCTCGGCATCGCCGCGCGCCACCGTTCCTACGACGATGGTGCATATGCGCTGCTCAATCAGCCGGACGGCCCGTTCCACTTTGCCGGCGAGCATCTCAGTCAGATCGGCGCCTGGCAGGAAGGTGCTGTTCTCTCTGCGCACCGGGCCATCACCATGATCGACCGGCACCGGCGGGCGCAACGCGGCTGACGCGTCGCGGCGGCCGGATCCTCTATTCGGCTGCACGCCCGCCTTCCTGATGATCGGCCCGATACTTCCTTGCGCGATGCCGCGATTGTGATGCGTGCGGTCTCGAGCGCTCTCGCGGCCGACGATCGCCGGCAAGCTTTTGGCAGGTGATTCCGGCCCCGCTCCTCAAGCTGAAATAAATACGATGTAATTCGCCGTCTTTCGCATTCTTCTAAAGTAAATCTGGTAGCTATTTCGCAAATGGAGAGGCATTCATTTAAATCATACTAATTCTAATCTTGGCACGGCAAGGTTGACACCACTTATTCGAGCAATAACGTCTTCACGGGGCGATGCGTAATCACGGGCGGGGGGGTCAGCCATGTCAATCGGTGGCTGCGTATTCTTTCCGTTGGCGAAGCGCGCTCCATCCTATCGTCCCGGTGTGACGCCGTTCAGCGTTCAGCCTTCGAACTGTCGTCGCAGGTTGCTGATGCTGCTGACGACGGCTGCGGTCTTGGGCGTGGGCGCTGGCACGCCGCTTGCGGCCGAAAATGAATCTGGAAAGTTGCCGGCCTCGGCCGCTCAGCTCTCGAACGAAGAGCTGATCAAGAAGCTGCTCGCAATGGATCAGCGGGTTCAGGCTCTTGAAAAGCAGCTCCGGCAGAAGCAATCGGCGTCGACGCCGAATTCCAAGGCAGCGACACCGGCATCCGCAACCAAGCCATCGAGCGAGACCCCTGCGACGGTCGTCAACAAGACGCAAATGGAAATCGCACGCTGGGCGGCGGCGGCGCCGGTTGCACCGCCAGGCACGACCGCAACCGCAACCGTGCCGACGCAACAGCAGCCGTTGTTGCCACCTCTGCCGGGCGAGCCGGCGGCACCGGGCAACAAGCCCATTCTCGGGGTGCTCGACTCGCCGGTCGCGGGCCTCAGCATTGGGGCTTATGGCGAGATCAAGTACGGGTGGTTTCAAAACCCGGCCGCGAATGGTCAGTGGCAGAACGGTTTCGACGGCCATCGGGTGGTCCTGCTGCCGACCTACGCGATAACTCCGAACATCATTTTCAACGCCGAGATTGAATTCGAACACGGCGGCATCGCTTTCGACCCGGACGACAAGTTGCACGGCTCGGTCGATATCGAGCAGATCTTTGTCGACTTCCTCATCGTGGATCAGCTCAACTGGCGTTCGCCGGGCATCGACCTCATACCGATCGGCTACATCAACCAGCACCACGAGCCGACCCAGTTCTACAGCGTCAACCGGCCGGAGCTCTACAACGGGCTGATCCCCTCGACTTGGCGCGCGCCGGCTTCCAGCATTTACGGTACGATCACGGACGGCATCAAATATCAGCTGCAAGTCAGCAGCAGCCTCGAAGATTTCGGAGACGATTTCGGGCTGCGAACCGATGCCAACACCGTTCCCCCGGGATTTTATCTCGCCGGCATCACCGGCCTGGACGCGCTCGCGCTTTCGCGGCCGGTGGTCGGCGATTTCCGGCAGCTGAGCAACACGATGGCGTACGCCGGGAAACTGGATTTCACGCCGCCGTTCCTGCCGGGGCTCGGCTGGAGCATCAGCGCCTACTACAGTCCCAACACGACGCCGCGCGGTGCGCATGACGAGTTTGGCAACCTGCTCGGCTCGTCGAGCCTCACGATGTTCGACGCGGAGTTCCGCTATCGGATACCGCAGACGCCGGTCGAACTGCGCGGCGAGTACGTTCAAGTCGGCTTCGGCAATCCGGCCAATCTCCGTGCCAACAACGACGGTGATCCCACCAACAACGTCGGCAAGAGCATGTACGGTTACTCCGGCGAGATCGCGTTTCACCTGCCGCTCGGCACGATCCTGAAAACCGAGTGGGAAGCGGTCCCCTTCTATCGCTACACCTATCAGAACTTCCAGACCAACGGTTTCGCCGGCACCGACTTGAATACGCCGACCGGCGCCGGGCAGACGCAATTCTACACCGCCGGCGTGGCGGTGTTCCCGTCACCCAAGCTGGTGCTCAAGGCGACCTATCAGAAGGTGAAGAACAACGACCCCGCCGGCGCGCTGTCGGACTCCTTCCTCGGCGCCATCGGGTTCTTTTTCTGATGGCGGGGTGAAACATGACGAGGTGGATAAGCTGGACCGCGCCGGCGGCGGTCGTCATGTCGGTTGGTTCGGCCGCACATGCGGTCCAATACCTCACGGTGTCAGAGGCGCAAAAACACGCGTTTCCCTCGGCAACGAACTTTGCCGTCGTACAAGCTGACCGCATCTGGAGAGCCGAGGCGGGCGGACGCGTGCTCGGCTTCTTCATCTTCGATCGGGTCATCGGAAAACACCTGTTCATCGACTATGCGGTGGTATTGGACCCAGGCGGGCGAATCCGAGAGGTGGAAATCCTGCAGTATCGCGAGTCGTATGGAGGCGAGATTAGGAGTCCGAGTTGGCTTGCGCAATTCGTCGGAAAGAGCAGCGCAAGCGCCCTGCAGGTTGGCAACGACATTCGCAACATCTCCGGGGCCACGCTGTCGTCGCAGCACGTGACCGAAGGCGTGAAGAGGATCATGGCCATTGCATCCCGTCTCAAATAGCGTTCGCCGGGCACGACCGCTGCTCGGAACCTTCGTGCAAATCACGGCGGCCGGCGCGGCGCCTTCCGCCACGCACGCGGCCGTCGCGGCGGCTTTCGACGCGGTGGCGCAGGTGCACGGGCTCATGAGCTTCCATGCGCCGGACAGCGACATCGGGCGACTCAACCGCGAGGCGTCTGTGCGTGCGGTCGGCGTGCACGCCTGGACCTTCGCGGTCCTCGAAGCCGCGCTCGATTTCCATCGGCGCTCGACGGGTGCTTTCGACATCGCCGTCGCGCCGATCTTGCAGAACTTGTGTCTGCTTCCACAGCACGCTGGCTTGTTTCCGCGTCCGCAGGCCGGGCGATCGCTCGGCGCGGACCGGTTCCCGACAGCGGCAGAGGTCGAGCTGCTTCCTGAGCACCGCGTTCGTTTTCATCATCCGGATGTCAGAATCGATCTTGGAGGCATTGCCAAAGGTTTCGCCGTCGATCGGGCGATCGATGTTCTGCGACACCATGAAATGCCGGGTGGTGTGGTGAATGCCGGCGGTGACCTCGCCGCATTCGGATCCGGCAGCGAACCGGTTTGCCTTCGCGATCCACGCGATCCACGCCGGCTGATTTGCCGTATCGAAATTGACAACGAGGCGCTGGCCTCGTCTGCGCATTTCTTCGATCCGCTCACGTCCGGGAGGGCGGCGGGAACTGCGATCATCGATCCGTGCACTCGCCAACCGGTCGAGACGTTCATTGGGGCGACGGTGCGGGCGCCATCCTGCATGGTTGCCGACGCGTTGACCAAGGCTGTCATGATCGCGGGTCCGTCGGCCGCCGCACTGTTGCAGCATTATGGCGCCGGTGCGGTCGTCGTTTCGGCGGAAGGCGATGTCCAGATGACTCCCGACTTGCAGAGCGCTGTGTGCCTTGCAGCTTGATCCTCGCTTTCGCCTTGCGATCTACGCGGCATTCTCGATCCTGCTCGTCACGGGAGCCGGCTGGCTGCTGGCCGATCGGATGAAAGAAGCGCCGAGCGGGGAGGGGTGGCAACTCGCCGGCTCTTATCTGCTGATGCTGCATGGCGGCGCTTCCATGGCGACGCTGCTGCTGTTGGGTGCGCTCGCTCCATTGCATGTCCGGCGCGGTTGGCGGATGAAGCGAAATCGGGTCACGGGCGCGGTCATGGTTGCCTGCAACGCCGGTCTCATCTTGACGGCGTTCGGACTCTACTACCTTGGATCGGATGTGCTGCGGCCCTGGAGCAGCGACCTCCATATTGGCATCGGGCTCGGCCTGCCGGCCTTGTTCATTGCCCATATTTTCGTCGGCAGGCGAACGTCTTGAGCGGTGCGTGGCCGGATTCCGCCGACTTCACCCAGCGCCGGCCGGGCTCGATATCGGCGGGCGCCGCGCCGGGATCATTTGCGGCTGTTTCAGATGTTGGCTTCCGGCCGCCAACGCCGTTATTGTTGCTGGCCGGGCCGACGTCATTCACGGGGTATATTGTGAGAAAGCTCTCCCTCGGCCTCGCCCTTGCCGCCACGCTGGCATCGATAGGCGCCGCCGCGGCGCAGACCTATCCGTCGCATCCGGTCACCCTGATCGTGCCGTTCGGCGCCGGCGGTCCGGTCGATACGCTGGCGCGCAGCCTGACCGAGGCGATGCGCAAGTCGCTGGGACAGCCGGTGGTGATCGAGAACGTCACCGGCGCGTCCGGCACCATCGGGGTCGGCCGCGCCGTGCGCGCGGCGCCCGACGGCTACACCGTCAGCATGGGCAACTGGCCCTCGCACGTCGTCAATGGCGCGATCTACACGCTGCCCTATGACGTGCTCAGGGATTTCGAGCCGGTCGCGCGGCTGCCGAGCAATCCCTACGTCGTGGTGGCGAGGAAGGACCTGCCGGCGACGAACCTCAAGGAGCTGATCGCCTGGCTCAAGGCCAATCCGGACAAGGCGACCGAGGGGACCGCCGGACCAGGCGCGGGCCAGCACGTCAGCGGCGTCTATTTCCAGAACGTCACCGGCACGCGCTTCCAGTTCGTGCCCTATCGCGCCGGCTCGTCCGAGATCATGCGCGATCTCGTGGCCGGGCACATCGACATCACCTTCGATCAGGCCATCACCGCGCTGCCGCACGTGCGGAATGGATCGGTCAAGGCCTTCGCCGTCACCTCCGACAAGCGGCTCGCGGCGGCGCCCGACATTCCCACTGTCGACGAAGCAGGCGCGCCCGGCATTTACATTTCCACATGGGGCGGACTGTGGGTTCCCAAGGGAACGCCGCGCGAGGTCATCCAGAAGCTCACTACGGCGGCCATGGACGCGCTCGCCGATCCCGCTGTGCGCGAGCGCCTCATCGGCCTCGGCCAGGAGATTCCGCCGCGCGAGCAGCAGACCGCGGAGGCGCTCGCCGCCCACCACAAGGCCGAGATCGACAAGTGGTGGCCGCTGAT
>Ga0126377_10000460_pt1 | contig 24640 bp, 31 predicted proteins | sample PanSoiMetPlot_22_FD_92647 | JGI IMG/M metagenome (GOLD analysis project Ga0126377, IMG submission 92647) | Tropical forest soil microbial communities from Panama - MetaG Plot_22 | ecosystem: Environmental > Terrestrial > Soil > Tropical forest > Bulk soil | place: Panama | collected 2016-02-17 | reverse complement strand
GTTCAAGGACGCCCGCTGGGACGCAGAAAGCCTGCGCTGGCGGCTGGCCCGCCGGGAAGACCTGAGGCGCGCCTTCCTGCCGCCGAAAAGTCTGTACGGCGTGGCCCCCGGGCACGTCTGGAACGTGGCCTACGACCCGGCGCCGGCGGGCGGCGGGCCGGCCCCCGACAACGTCGACTGCTCCTGGCAGTCGTTCACCTTCACCGACCAGGAGGCCAAGGGGTTCTAATGCCAGCCTTATCCTCCCTCGACCTGACCTTCTCCCCCAACCGCAACTGGACGGCGCGGCTCGCCCAGACCGGCTACAACTCGATCACCAAGACCGACCAGTTCAACACCCCCGTGATCCAGATGGGCACGGCGCAGGCGAACAACGCCGTCGGCGGCGCCGACATGCTCCTGTCCGCCATCTACACCATCGCCGCCAGCGGCAATACCACCGTCGACCTGACCACGTTCACCGACGTGCTGCAGCGGGCGGCGCAAAGCTTCGCCCGCGTCAAGTACATCGAGTTCTGGCTGCAGACGGCCGCCGACAACCCGAGTACGCCGGGCACCAACGCCAGCCAGGTCACCGTCGGCGCCGCCGGCAGCAACCCGTTCGTCATGGAACTGGGCGGCACGTCGCCGACCAAGATCCTCAAGTCCGGCGAGTTCGCCGTCTGGGGCACGCGCGGCGCCACCGGGCTGACGGTCAGTGGTACCAACAAGTCGATCCTGATCACCAACAACGACGCCAGCCTGTCCGCCGTGGTCCAGGTGACCATCGCCGGCGGCACGACTTAGGGGGCTAGGCCATGGCCATGCGCGCCGGCTGGGAGTTCCAGGTCACCATCACCCCGTCGTCGGCCACCTTCAACCTGGTCTGCAAGACCTACAGGAGCGAGCGCAGCGCGCCGACGCTCGACGGCAGTAACTCCGAGGGCCGGCCGGGCAACATCAACGCGCCGACGCAGAACGCCCGCGGCTACGCCGCCAGGGTCAAGAACCTGCGCAGCGCGCGTCTGGTGCTCGGCGGGGCGACCATCGACGACTTCGAGAACCCGTTCATCGGCACGGGCAACAGCCCGCTCAACTGGAAGGAAGGCGACTACGTCACCAACTTCGCCATCCACCCCGCCGGCGTCGGCGTCGGCAACCCCAACGCCGTCGAGCGCTACGACAGCCTGCAGATTATCAAGATCACCCGCTCGGGCGAGGTCGGCGGCTTGCAGCCCTTCGACATCGAGTTCGAGTCGGACGGCAAGTACAGTTAGGGGGCACCGTGGGCGAGCAGGCATCCCTCCTGGGACTCCCCCGCGAGTTCGCCTTTAACGGCAAAACCGTCAAGGTGGCGCCGCGCGACTTCGAGGTCGAGGGCGCCTTTAGCGTCTGGGCCGAGGAGCAGGGCCTGAAGGCCGTGCAACGGCACCAGCGCTCGCTCAGCCCGGCCGAGTACGACCTACTGCTCGCCGGCTGGCGGCGCGATTGCCAGACCAGTGTCTTCGACTGGGGCGAGCCCTACTGCTGGCAGCTCGCCGTCAGCGAGGCCGGGCAGCGCCGGCTGGCGGCGCTACAAATCTCCATGGGCTGCGGTATGGGCATGACCGAGGCGCTGGCCTTCGTCGCCGAGGTCTTCGACGACCCGGCCGCACGGAAGGCGCTACAGGCCGTCCTCGACGCGGCCAATCAAGACCCAAACCGGAAACGCCCCTGGCCGGCGAGGGCCGGGGGCTGACCTTCACCAGCGTCTGCGCCGTGCTCGAGCAGCGCGGCTACCGCAGGGAGGAGATCCGGAAGCTCTCCCGCTGCTACGTCCTGCGCGTGCTCCTGGGCCACCCCAGGGGCGACGACGGCGAGCTAAAGCCGCAGGCGAAGGCCGACGAGCCGGCCCCCTCGGAAGACGAACTGTTCTACCGCCGGCTGGCGCGGTTCAAATACCCCGACTACCTGATCGAACGCCGCACGCGGCAGCTGCGCCGGGGGCACTAACTAGATAGGAAGAACAATAGGACCTATACGACCTATACGACCTATAGGTCCCCTTCCCCGGAGACGCCGTGGACAACCAGCAAGAACTCGACGCTTTGGCCGACCGGCTCGAGCGCGTCGAGGAAGGCCTGAAGCGGATGGCCGACCCCAACGTGGCGGCGCAGTTTCGCCTCACCGCGGACGCCGTGGCCGAGTCGATCAGGAACCTCGGCCGGCTGCGCGACGAGCTCCGCCAGAAGCTGGGCCTGGGGGCGGCCGGCCCGGTCAGCCTCCCCGCCCATGCCCTGCCGCCTCCTCCGGCCCCGACGCCGGCCGTCAACCCGATGGCGAGCCTCCGCCCTCCCCCCTGGATGCTCGAGCCGCCGAAGCCGCCGGCGGCGGCGGCGAAGGAAGACACCGCCGCCCGCATCGACAAGGAGACCTTGGAGGTCGACCGCCGCAGCGAGGCCGAGCTGAGGCGGATCGCGGCGAGCGTGGCCAAGGTGGACGCCACGCTCAAGGCGCCGGCCCCGCCGCCGCCCTCGCCGGCGGCCCAGCAAGCCGGCCTCGGCGGCCAGGCTCAGGCTGCCTTCGCCGCCACGGCCGCCGTTGGCGCGGGCGCCTTCGGCCTGGCGGGCATCGCCGGGGCGATGTCGGCGCTCCCCACCTTCAAGGCCTCCGTCGAGGGGCTGGCCATCGCCGTCGGCGAGCAGTTCGTGCCGGCCATGGACCGGGCCAGCGAATGGCTGCAGAGGGCCGAGAGGGGCTTCTACGCGCTGGACCCGTCGGTCAAGCAGGCCATCGGCACGATGGGGATGTCCGCCATCGCCGTGACCGCGGCGGCCATGGCCTGGCGGGCGCTCGTGCCGCCGCTGCTCGCCGCCGGCAAGGCGCTGCTCGGCCTGACCGCCCTGGCGGTGGCGAACCCGTGGATTACGCTCGGGGTCGCCGTGGCCGGCACGGCGGCCGCCTACCTGCTCTTGCGGGACAACGCCTCTGCCGCCGCCGACGCGCTGGGCAAGGCCGCCGAGGGCAAGGCCCCGGCCGCCGCTGCCGCCCCGCGCGACCTGATCGCCGGCCGGGAGTTCACCGACCTGTCGGCGGCGGCCCAGGCCCGGCTCGGCCCGCTCGCCGGCAAGCCCGCCGAGTTCGCGGCGGGGCTGGGGGCGGAGCTGGAGAAGGCCCGCACCGCCTACGAGGAACTGCGCCGCTCCTCCGGCGCGGCCACGGCCGCCGGCGCCTTCCGCTCCGAGGCGTTCGCCACCGTCACGGCCCGCCACCGCGACCCCTTCGAGGCCGAGCGCGACCGGCTGCTGTCGGCGGTGCAGTTCGCCGGCGAGGCGGAAAAAGAGGCGGCCCGGGAGAAGGTCGCCGCCGCCAACGAGGCCGCCCGCGCCAGCGCCGCCGCCGAGCTCTCGAAGGCCGGCGTCGCCGCCACGGCGGCCGAGGTCGGCCGGGCCATCCCCCTCGCCGGGAGGCCGGTCTTCCCCGAGGCGGACGCCGGCGCCCAGGCGCGGGCCCAGCGCCTCCTCGACGCCCAGAAGGAGGTCGCCAGGCTGGAGAGCCTGCAGGGCCGTCTCGGCGGCCCCGACGCCCTCAAGCGCGACTTCCGGCTGCCCCCGTCGACGATCGCCGACCCGATGGCGGTGTACGACCGCCTCCAGACCGCCGCCATGAACCTGTCCGGCCAGGAAAAGACCACCGACAACCTGCTCAAGCAGATCGAGATCGCTTTGGGCGCGACCAACGGCCTGTTGCAGGACATCAGCGTCAGCGTGAAGGAGCCCCGCCACCCGGTGCCGAAGCTGCGCTACTGAGCGCGGCTCACCACTTCCACTTAGCAAGGGGGCTGTCCTTCGGCTCCACAGGCCGGAAGTCTGGCGGCGCGTAGGGGCGGACCTCGACGATCGTGCAACCGTCCACCTCGACCAGGCCATGCCTGACTTCCCGACAAGTGCCCTTCAAGATCACGTTCGTCTCCCTGTCGAGTTTCGCCGCCTTGGCCTTTTCCGAGGGGAGCAACCGGGCGGTTACGCACGGGTTCGCGAAGTAGGGGTTGTTCCACTCGCCCAGGATCACGGCCGGCGTCGCGCGGACTGCGAGCACGGTCCCGCGCACGAACACCACCTTGCCTTTGTAGGCGGTGTCGAAGGCCAACTCGTTGATCTCGAAGGAGGCGAGCAGTTGAGTGGCGTCCACGGGGTCGCTTGCCGACCGGACGACACCTCGGGGCGCGGCCTCGGCCAGCCTTTCGGCCGGAGGCATGGGCGGAACCGCCGCCGCGTCGACCTTCTCCTGCGGCGCAACGGGTTCGGCCTCGGCCGGGCGTGGCGCCGTTTCACTTGCCCTCTCCCGCTCCGTACCGCCGCCGCAACCCGCCGCGATCGCCAGTACGCCCGCCAGTAGTAACGCCCTGCCCATCGATCGACTCCGGAAAGGTGAGGAAACTTGCAGAACTTCATCGTGGCAGTTAGACGCACCCCCGGCAAGGGGAGTTCCTTCCGCCGCAAAGACCCGCCGTTTAGCCTCGTCGCATGGCCTTCTGGCGTGACATCGAGTACTTCTGGAACACGCCCGCCGACGGCGAGAGCGGCTTCGTCGGCAGCTTCAGTAACGACGCCACGCGGGTGGAAAGCTCCATCCAGGTCCGCAACTGGCAGCTGTTACAGACCGCCATCGCCGAGTTCACCGGCTACCCGGTGCTCAGGCGGATCGCCACCGGCGTGGCCTGGATCGACCGGAGGACGCCGCACGCCCACCAGGAGTTCCGCGACCTCCTCTACAACCAGCCCTGGCTCTACTGCACCAGCGTCTCGCGCGTCGAGGGGCGGTCGCTCGACGAGACGACCGCCTTTCAGGACCCGCCCACCTACCGCATGGCCCACCTGCGGCTGGTGCACCAGAGCCTGACCTACGAGATCCTCGAGAACAACGACCCGCGAATGCAGTTCGCCGTCGACCCTGCCCCGCTGCCCGGCGAGCCGGGCCAGGACAATCCGCTCCTGGGGACGAACTTCCCCGACGAGGCCACCCTGATGCGCTACGTCACCAAGTGGCCCAAGCCCTTTAACCGCATGATTACCGTGCCGCGCGCCCTGGCCAAGTTCGTCCTCGAGTCCGGCGACAGGCCGCCGAAGAAGGGCGACGACACGGACGCCTCGACCGGCCCGGTGCTGTTCGAGGGCGTCGGCTACCCCGAGCCCGGCCAGGTGCTGCGTTACACCTGGCACCTGGTGCCCAGGGAGGGAATGCCGCTCGACCAGGCCAACCGCACCACGGGCAAGGTCAACCGCTACCGCTTCGACGGCTACCCGGCCCGCACGCTCCTGTGCGAGGCGCCGGAGTACATCCCGATCCGCAGCGCCAACGGGCAACGACTCGCCGACATCCACTACACCTTCCGCTACCTGGGCAAGTTCGGCCGCAACGACGGCCTGCAAAAGACCTGGAACCACTTCCTCCGCTACGTCGACCGCAGCGACCTAAACCACTTCCTCGACTACCGGCTGGTCACCATGACCGGCACGTCGTCGGGCGCGCCGGTGTTCATGACCGAAGACTTCTCGAAGCTGTTCCGCCCGGTATGAGGCCAAAGCCGTGAAGAGCGAACAACCCGACCTTCCCGCCAGCGCCTTGCTCGAGGACGAGGCCGAGCGCACGCTGGCCCGGCACGCCCAGGCCGCCTACGGCCACTCCTCCTACCCCGGCGAGGAGTCGGGCGCCGCCTTCGAGGCCCTGCCCTCGGGCACGACCGGCCAGCCGTGGCGGCCGGTGGAGATCTGGGCGCGGATCGACCTGAACACGTCGGCGCCCGACCGCGGGCGGTACGGCTGGCGCGAGGCCTTCCGCCTGCACAAGGAGGACGACTGGAACTACGCCGCCAGCGGCGTCACCAGCACCGGCGCCAGGTTCGGCACCAAGGACGACACGCCGATCGTGCCGGTCGACCAGGGCGTCATAGGCGGCATCGCCAGCACGCCGACCGGCCTGGCCCGCGACTGGGCGCGGTACACGCACGGGCAAATCGTCCGGGCCGTGCTCGTCGAGGGCGGCGACTACTACCACGGCTTCACCGACGGCAGCGTCCGCGCCAGTACCTACAACCGGCCCTCCTGGAGCGGCAGCGGCACGGAGGACCTGATCCCCAAGGGCCACGGCGTGGCGCTGCTGGCCGACAGCTACAGCGGGCTGATCTGCCACCCGACCGGGGGCCTCGGCGTCGGCGGCAACCTCTTCCAGAACCCGCAGGCCAACGTCAACCTGGCCGTCCTGCCCGCCGACGCCGACACGCTGACCTGGTACAACCGCCTCGTCGCCCCGCCGGTCGAGGACTACCCCGACCCCGACGCCTATCCCTACCCGGGCCAGCTCGCCGGCGGCGTGTCGGGCAACGAGCAGCTCTGGTACGGCATCAAGCGCTTCCGCCACAAGCTGCTCGCCCTCGACGGCGTGGTCTTCGGCCAGCACAAGAACCTTTCCCTGGTCCGCGAGGACCCGCTGGCCGTCGGCACGCCGCCTTACGAGTCGCCCATTACTGGCATCAGCAACGCCAACCCCTGCGTGGTCAGTTACGGCGGCTTCGGCGTCGGCGGCCCGCCGTTCGCCTCGGGTGACGTCGTCCGGATCTACGGGGTCCAGGGCATGCGGCAAATCAACGGTGACACGCAGTCGCCGGCGGGCCGCTACACCGTCACCGGCCTCGTCGCCGGCGGGTTGACCCTCGGCGTCGACAGCACGACCTGGGACCGCTACACCGGCGGCGGCGTGATCCGCCGCGAGCGGCGGCTGGCCGACTGCGGCCGTTCCATCCGCAACGGCGGGCGGATCTGGTGGACGAGCGGGGCGACCGCGCCTCTGGGCATGGAGGTCTACACCGGCGGCGCGCTGCTCTACTCGGGCTTCACCGGCAGCTTCGACGTGCAGGGGCAGCCGACCGGCACGCCGGGCAGCAGCTACGGCACCTACACGGTACTCTTCAAGGGCGGCTGGTGTACCGGCATCACCCTGGTCGGCCCGCCGGCGCCGATCACCACCCTCGACGCGGGGACCTTTCCGTGAGCAAGACGACGACGTTGCAGTTCTACCGGGGCGTGGCCGCCAGCCTGCCGACGCTGGCCGACGGCGAGCCGGCCTGGACCACCGACACGCACGCGCTGTACGTCGGCCAGGGCGGCACGAACTACGCCGTCGGCGGCGGCGGCGGCGGCGGCGGCTTCACCCCGGCCGGCTGCCGCGTCAAGCGGACCAGTGGCACGGCCAGCCTGGCGTCGGCCGCCTGGACGGCGGTCCTCTTCGACGCCGAGAGTTACGACTCGGACGCCTTCCACTCGACGGGCAGCAACACCAGTCGCATCACCATCCCCTCGGGCAAGGCCGGCAAGTACCTGCTGGGCGGCTCGGCGGCCTTCGCCGCCGGCATCTCGGGCACGGGCAGCCGGCGGGCCAGGATCAGGAGGGGCGGCTCGCTGGTGGTCGCCCTGTCCGACGTCGAGCCGGGCAGCGCCTCGCTCGAGGTTCAACTGACCGCCCTGACCGTGTACGATTGCGCCGTCTCGGACTACTTCGAGTTCGAGGTCTGGCACGACTCGGGGGTCGTCATGGACCTCGCCAACGGCATCGACTACACGCCCGTGTTCTGGGCGCACCTGATCGGCTGAGGTGAGGCATGGCCGACAACACGGACCTCCTAGCTTGCCTCGGGCGGGCGGCCTCTTCGGCAGCCGCAGCTTACCGTTCGGCCCTGGCGGACGAACCTGCCCTGGGTCGTGAAGGACGTGCCGCAATCACACCGGCAGAGCCAGTAGGCCCGCTTCCCTTTGGTATGCGAGTAGCGCAGGACCACCAGGGAGCCGTGGCGCTGACCAGCCATGCCCCGGTGGCTCGGGCCGCCGTATGCGGGACAATACCCAACGGGTCGCGAAACGGCTTCCGCCGTCGTCCACCCGGCCCTCATTCGGCCCCTAATCGTTTCGCGTTTCAAACCCGTCCGGTCTGCCCAGTCGCCCCTTCAGAGCCGCTCCCCGTCGTGTTCGTGGAGCGGGACGTCGCGGCGGTGTTTGGGCTGCCGGGACTTCGGCACCCAGCGGCAGTTGTTCGGCTCGTAGTTCCCGTTCAGGTCAATCCGGTCGAGGCTACAGTCCAGGCCGGGGCGTTCGCCCACGTCTGCCAGGAAGGTGGCAAAGGAGGCCCGCCACGGCGCGTGGACGGCGATGCCCCGCCCGCCGTAGTTCGCGAAGCCGGTGGCCTTCGGGTTGGTGCAGCGCTGGATCATGCTGACCCAGCTTCGGTAGGTTGGCGAGGCCGGGCCGGCGAACGGGGCGTGTCCGTGTTTCGTGACCCGCTCGCGCTGGAGACAGCCGCAAGAGCCGTGCCGCCCCGACCGCAGGTCGCCGCCTCGGACCCGGACCTCGTGCCCGCAATCGCACCGGCAAAGCCAGGCGGGTTTCCGGTTCAGGACGCCATCCCGGCGCAGGACGGTCAGTCGTGCGAACTTCTTGCCCGAAAGGTCAACCAGCGGGGGCATCGGCAGAGTCCTCTCGTGTCAGACAATACATTATACCAGGGAGGGCAAGCCCTTGGATAATACGGAATTGGCACCCGGCGGTGGCGGCGACAAGATCCGCACCAAGGAACGCGGCGTCTACAAGACCCAGGTGATGGGCCTCGACCTCACCCCGGGCGGCGGCGCCGAGACGCTGATGAACGGCACCATGCCGGTCAGCGCCGCCAGCCTGCCCAGCCACGACGTCACCAACGCCGGCACCTTCGCCGTGCAGGTCTCCACGGCCGTGGCCGTCTCCTCGGTGGGCGGCACGGTGACGACCTCGGCCGCCCAGTCGGGCGCCTGGAGCGTCCGCAACCAGGACGGCGCGGGCAACCCGCTCACCAGCGCGGCGCGGGGCTCGGAGCGCGCCTTGAGCGTGCAGGTCGTGGATGCCTCGGGGAACCAAGTCGCCTCCTTCGGCGGCGGTACGCAGTACGCCGAGGGCGCGACCGCCGCCACCATCACCGGCACGGCCATGCTCTGGGAGGACGCGGCCGACACGCTCCGGAGCGTCAGTGCCGCCAAGCCGCTGCCGGTCAACGTGGTGGCCGGCGCCGCCGCTGGCGGCACCAGCGCCGCCGACCAGTCGACCTGGACGGCCAGCACGACCCCGGGCACGCCGTGCATGGGCGCCTTCGACGACACCGGCCCCTCGACCATGACCGAGGACAGGATCGGGGTCCTCCGCATGACCGGCAGCCGGGCGCTGCACGTCAACCTGAGAAACGCCAGCGGCACGGAGCTGTCGGTCGGCGGCGGCACGCAGTACACCGAGGACGCCGTCGCCGCGGCCGACCCGACCGGCACCAGCCCCATGCTGGTCAGGAAGGACACGCCCAGTGCCACCGTCACGACGGACGGCGACAACGTCGCCCAGCGCGGCTCGAACTTCGGGGCGGCCTACGTTACCCTCCTCGACTCCGCAGGCGCCTTCGTCAGTGTCGGCGGTGGTACGCAGTACGCCGAGGACACGGTCTCGGTCGACGCCCAGATGTTGACCATGGCCGGCGTGGTCCGGCGTGACACCCCGTCGTCGCCGACCAGCGCCTCGGGCGACCGTACCGAGCTGGCCGTGGACGCCAACGGCTGCCTCTGGGCGGTGATCAACGGCACGGTGACCGTGGGCAGCCACGCCGTCACCAACGCCGGCACCTTCGCGGCTCAGGAGACGCAGGTCGTCACGGACAACGCCGCCTTCACGGACGGCACGTCGAAGTTGTTCATGGCCGGTTTCGTCTTCGACGAGACGGCCGGGACGGCCCTGACGGAGAACGACGCCGCCGCCCCGAGGGTCAACGCCAACCGGGCCTCCGTCTCGGCGATCGAGGACGGCGCCACCCGGGCCCGCTACGCCACGGTAACCGCCGCCAACGCGCTCAAGGTGGACGGCAGCGCGGTCAGCCAGCCGGCGGTCGGGCCGGCGGCGCACGACGCGGCCGTCACGGGCAGCCCGCTCCTTTCCGGCGCCGAGGCCAACCGGGCGCGGATCACGGCGGTCTCGGCCGAGGGCGATACCGTCCGTCTCCAGGCCGACCGCTACGGCAGGCTGAAGGTGACGGGCGGGACCGACTGCACGGTCGCGCCGCTCCAGGCGACCGCCTCGGGCGACACCACGCTGGTCGCCGCCCCTGGCGCCGGCAGCCGGGTCAAGGTGTTGCGGGTCGAGGCGTCGAACTCGCACGCCACCACGGCGCTGACGGTGGGCCTGAAGAACACCGGCACGGCGGGCGGCGCCGCCTTCGGCAAGAAGTACCTGCCGGCGGCCGGCGGCCAGGCGGTCTGGCAGTTCCCGCTGGGGCAGCTTACGCTGGGCGACAACGAGACGCTGGTCTTTGTCCTCTCGGCCGCCGGCACCGTCGAAGTGACGGCCTATTACGAGGTGGTGGCAACGTAGTCGTAGTCTCGACGTAGTCGTAGTCTCGTAGGACTCGTAGGACTCGTAGGACTTATAGGACTCGTAGGTCCTATACGACCAGGACCCCCGGAGCAGCCGTGGCCGACATCAGCAACCCGCAGCACGTCGCCTTCGCCAACACCCGCTGTCGTCCTTTCGCCGACGCCGTGGAGCAATGTTACCAGACGGCCAGGCGCTTCCAGCAGGAATACGCCGCCGTTAACGGCGCCGGCATCCCCAACACGGCGGACTACTTCGCCGACGGCTCCGACGTGGACGGCCGCAAGAGGATGACGGGCGCGATGGCGCAGACCCTCAAGTCGTTCGCCGACTCGCTGGTCGGCTGGCTGGAGACCGGCACGCCGTCGAGGATCACCCAGGTGCAGCAAGTGTCCGTAAACGGCGTCGCGAGGTTCTGATGGCGCTGCCGGTCATACTCTTTGGTGCCGGAGGCTCGGACAGCGCCGCCTCAGGCGCCGGCCCGGCCACGGCGGTGGGCGTCACCGCCACGGCGTCGAGCAACGCCGGCGGCACGGTCGTCACCATGCCCAGCGCGGACCTGACCAACGTCCTCACCGACGGCTCGCACGTCCTGTTCTTCCCCGACCTGACGGCCGGCGCGCGCAACTTCGCCAAGATCACGGGCAAGGCCAACTCCGGCACCGCCTCGGCCAACGTCACCGTCTCGGACGCCGTGCGCGGCAGCCTGACCAGTCGCGACGCCTGGATCGGCGGCAAGCGCGCGACGATCAACGACGGCTACAGCCGCAAGCTGTTCGTGAACTCCGGCAGTAACGGCGACATGATGCCCGGCTGGGTCGCCGAGATGGAGTCAGGTTACACCGACACGATCACCGCCCGTCTCGACTGGTACCGGGCCGGCGACACCACCGACGGGCCGATGATCCTCCGGGGCGCGGCGGGCGCCGCCACCCGGCCGGTACTGACCTTCACCGGCGCCGCCGTGGACGTCGTCAACCGCTCGCAATACCACTGGTTCGTGGACTTCGAGATGGCCGGCACGGGGGGCGCCACCTCCTGCCTGATCGACGCCTGCAGCAGCCCCGCCGAGAGCTGCGGGCGTTACGACGGGCTGAAGCTGTCGGGCTTCTCGGGCACCCTGCTCGAGAGTACCACCTCGACCGGCATCCAGACCATGCACGTCTACAACTGCGAGCTCTCGGGCGGCACGGTCGGCATCCGCGTCCTCCAGAACGACCAGGTGATCGGTAACTGGATCCACGGCCAGACCAGCCACGGCATCCACGGCCCCTCCGGCAACCTGACCGGCCTGACCATCGTGGACAACCTGATCACCGGCTGCGGCGGCGACGGCATCAACCTCGTCCAGGGCCGCCTCGACATGTACGGCGCCGTCGAGGTCTTCGGCAACACGATCGACGGCTGCACCGGCGACGGGCTCGATTACACCGGGGACAGTAACAGCCTCGGCGGCGTCACGATCGTCAACAACAGCATCAGTAACAACGGCGGCTACGGGATCCTCTTCACCTCGCTGACGGCGACCAGGGTGCGCGCCCGGGGCGCCATGGTGACGCACAACAACTGCTACAACAACAGCAGCGGGCCTTGCAACCTCGTCGGCGTGCTGGAGAACGACCCCGGGCTCGATCCGCAGTACACGAACCGGGCCGGCAACGACTTCAGCATCGGCGCCAACCTGAAAGCCAAGGGCTTCCCCGGCGCCGGCAGTGGCAAGGTCGGCGGGCGGGGCGGCTCGACCACCAGTTACGTCGACATCGGCGCGGCCGAACGCCAGGAGCCCGCCGGCGGCGGCGGCGGGGCCACGGTCTTTATCCCGGTGGAGTAGGCCCGTGCTGGTTCTCCTCGTTCCAGGTACGGGCATGGGCGGCGGGGCAGCGGTCGCCCTGCCGGCACGGGTCAGAATCCGCTTGCGGGCCCGGGCCGACACCAGGCCTTCGCTCCGCGCCCGGGCCGACACCTTCAAGCGCTTACGGGGGCACGAAGACATGGCCATTAGAAGTGACTTCGAGTTCTACCGGGGCGAGGACGTGGCCCTGGAGTTCGTCGTCCTGCCCGTGCCCGTGGACGTCAGCGGCCAGGCCATCGCCTGGAAGATGGCCGCCGAGGAGGGCGAGCCGGCGCTGCTCTCCAGGTCGGCCGCCCTGACCAACCCCACGGGCGGCGTCTTCACGGTGAGTCTGGCCCGCGCCGACACCCTCGACCTGCCGCCGGGCACCTACGCCTGGGAGGCGCGCCGCACCGACCCGGGGGCGAACACCGTCTACGCCTGCGGCCGGCTCGACCTGTTGCTCGAGCGGGTGGCGCCGTGAGCCGGGCTAATGGCCGGTCTTGCCACTATTAGCAGAATTTATTGGCCTCGGCGTAACCCCGCCTGCTACACTCGGCCGGGAGGACCTCTTTTCCCTAGAACAGCCCCCGGACACGTCTCGTCGTAACTCACGAGACCCACGAGCCTTAAGTCAGGAAGGAGCCCACGCCTTGCCTTTCCGCGAAGGAGTCGCGTCATGGGTAGTTGCTTCCGTCCGAGCCGGCTGGACCCCGCCACCGGCAAGCGGGTCAAGTACGAGCGCTACCGCCTCGTCTGGTACGACGAGCACGGCCGGCGCTGCTCGGAGATGGCCTACTCCGACTACGCCGCCTCCAGGGCCATGCTCGACCGCAAGGAGCGCGAGGTCGCCCGCCGGAAGGAGGGCCTGGCGGTGGCCAACGTCGAGAAGCTCGCCCTGGCGGCGGCCGAGCTGGTCGAGGCCTACTGCGCCGAGCTGGTCAGCCGCGGCAGCGAGCCCCAGGGCAGCTACGTCAAGGAGTCGCGCCGGCTCCTGACGGTCACCTTCGCCGCTTGCCACTGGCGGGTACTGGGCGACGTCCGGAAGGACGCCCTGTCGCGGCACCTGGCGACCCTGGCGGCCCGGGGCAAGGCGCCGGGCACGCGCGGCCGGGTGCTCGCCGCCTGCAAGGCCCTCAGCCGCTGGTGCCTGTCGCTGGGCTGGTTGGCCCAAGACCCCCTGTCGGGCATGACCCCTCCCCGCGTCGGCGAGGCCGGCAAGCGCCGCCGCAGGCGCGCCTACACCAAGGAGGAGTTCGGGCGGCTGCTGGCGGTCGTGCCCAGGCGGCGGGCCAACCTCTACCGCCTGGCGACGTTCAGCGGCTACCGCCGCAAGGAGCTGGCCCAGATGCAGAAGCGCGACCTGAACCCCACGGGCGACCGGCCGGTCTGGCAGCTGCGCGCGGCCTGCGCCAAGAACCGCCACCTCGACACGGTGCCTATCCTGCCCGACGCCCTGCCGCTGGTCCGGGAGGTCTGGGAGGGCCTGCCGACGCCCACCACGCCGATCCTGTACTCGTCGGCGTTGCCTTCCGCCATGCCCAGCCACCACACGCTCAACGCCGACCTGGCCAGGGCCGGCATTGCCAAGGTGGACGCCGAGGGCCGCCACGTCGACTTCCACTCCTTCCGCTACACCTTTTGCAAGTTCTGCAGCGACGTCTACCCGATCCAGGTGGTCAAGGTGCTGATGCGGCACAAGGACATCCGGCTCACCGCCAACCTCTACGCCGCCCTCGGTATCGAGGAGGCCGGTGACCGGGTCTGGGCGCTGCCCAGGCTGCTCGGAAACGGCTAGCGCGCTCCCACCGGCGCACACTGGCCAGGTTCACCCCCTCTTTTCCCCGCAAAATGCGGCAACTTCCCCCCTAATGCCAGTAGAGTGAGGGGGCGTCCGGAAAGTTCGAGAACGTATGAGCGTCTGTGCATACATCTTGCGGCAAGGTCCGACAAAACAAGGACTTAGCCCTTGAAAGCGGTTCGGCCGGGGTTACTATACTGAACGACGTTTGAAGGATGCTCGTGGCAAGGAGGAGCAAGTAGCGCGCACACATTGCGCGCGCAGCTAAAGCGTCGCCGTCTGGTCCGTGGGGTTTGTGCCATGCCGACGAAGAACGGAAGTCGCAGGAAGGTTCGGCAGCCCAAAGACGTGGCCTCGCCCGAAGACCGGCTGTTCATGACGGCCGAAGAGGTGTGTGAGCAACTGCAGATCACCCCGCGCACGCTCAGGAACCTGGTGCTCACCGGCCGGTTCCCCGCCGGCCACCACTACAGCGCCAGGACCGTCCGCTGGAAGCGGGCCTTGGTCGAGTCCTACCCGGAGGCCGGCCCTCCGGCCTGAACCGGCCCCGGGGCGAGGAGAAGCCTCGGGGCGGATAAACTATCCCGTCCGCTAGCCTGGTGAACGAAAGGGCGTGACCCTACCACGCCTGAGGGCGTTCGTGCGCCTAGTCGTCCTCGCCGGGGTCGACGGGCGGCAGGTTCGCCTTTTTCTCCTCGGCCTCCAGGTAACGCCGGAGGGCGACGGACAGCTCGGCGGCGATCTTGCGGTCGTGGTAGTCCGCCATGCGGACCAGGCGGCGCTTCAGCTCGTCGTCGATGTCGGCGTACAGCCCGGTCTTCTTCTTTTTCGCCATGGCCGGCATTGTCTGGGAACCTCCTCGGTAGGTCAATGCGAATTCCCGAACACCCTATTGTCTCTGGGGCGACTCGCAGAATCAAGGGGAATACGGGATAAAATGTGTCCTACATAGGAATCTAGGCATTTTCCATTGACAGTCATATGGAATGGTGGTAAGATGACCTTCGTAGTCGAACCCCTGTCCAAGGAGACGAACGATGGCCATCACCACCAAGGCCCGCCGGCAAGTAGGCCCGGCCAGGCTGACCAGCCTGAACGTGTTCGAGCGGCCGGTCTACCGCTGCACGATGCTGCCCGAGGGGCACGCCGGGTTAATCGAACTGAACGGCCAGGTCTACGGCCTGCAGTGCCTCGGCCACGGCCCCGAGGAGGGCTACCGCTTCTGGAAGCCGTCCGGCGAGGTCTACGACGTGGACACGTCGGGCACCGACCCGCTCTGCGACTGCCCCGACTGCACCTTCCGCGAGCACGTCTGCAAGCACGGGCTCGCCCTGATCCAGCTTCGCAAGCAAGGCGTCGTCTAAGGAGACATTGCATGTACGTCTACGAAGAGTTCGAGAAGGGCCTCTTTACCGTCGGCTACTACCAGCCGAACGACGACTGGTGCCCCGAGGGCGACTACGCCACGCAGGAGGAGGCGGCCCGCCGGGTCCGCTTTCTCAACGGCGGCGGCTACCACGCCGCCCCGGAGCAACCCGCCTTCCTGACACTAGAGGCCCGCTACTACGCCCGCGCCGGCGACGCCACCGACCACACCTGGCTGGTCAACCCGGCGCGGGTCCTCGCCGTGGAGGTGACGAGGAATTTCCTGCTCGTCCACCTCGCCGAGGGCGACGTGCTGCAGGTGAGCCACCAGCCCAGCCGCGAGGCCTTGCTGGGCCTGGCCCGGATCGGGGGTGCGGGATGAATCAGCACACCCCGGGGCCGTGGCTGCTGATGACCCGGCCTGAATACGACGGCGAACGCCTGGGCGACGGCAGCGTCGTCGGCGGGCCTACGGGCCGCGACGAGTACGACCCCGACCTGGGCGTCTGTGCCCTCGAAGACCTCCGCGCGGCGGCGGAACAGGACGTCGAACCTTACTCGACCTGCAAGCCCGAACTGGCGGCCGACGCCTACCTGATCGCGGCGGCGCCGGACCTGCTGGCGTGCCTGGCCGCGTGCCACTCGATCCTGGTCCAGTTCACGGACTACCAGGGCGGCGAGTGGTGCCCGAAGGTCGAGGCCGCGCTGGCGAAGGCTCGGGGCGAAGCCCCGAAAGGGGGTGCGCCGTGACCGCCCCCTGGCAAGCCCCGGTCGCCTACCCGAAGGCGCGCTTCGCCGTCGCCTACACCGAGGCGTTCCTCTGCGCCGCCGACGAGCCGGGCGGCGAGGCGCCGCTCGAGGCACTGGCCCGCCGCGGCTACTCGCCGGCCGAGGTGATCGAGTACCTCCGCGAGCGGCTCAGGGAGGAGGCCTTTACCGGCGGCTCCTGGGCGGTCTACGCGCTTGGCGAGATCGACCACCCCGACTACCTCGCCTACCTGAAGGCCAAGATGGGAGCCTGAGAACTGATAGGGCCCGTGGGTCTTCGTCCTATAGGTCGTATAGGACCTATAGGTCCTATACGACCTATAGGTCCTATACGACGAAGACCCACGGGCCCCATTCCCCGAGAAGGAGCGACGATGCTGGTACTGTCACGACGGCTGACCGCCGACCAGCCGGAAGAGGCCGAGGTGGTGCTGACCCTGCCCGACGGCCGGGAGGTCACGGTGGCGGTTTTGGAGGTAGACCGCAAGAAGGTCCGCCTGGGGATCACCGCGCCCAGGGACGTGGTCATCGCCCGACGCGAGCTGATGCCGTTTCCGCGAAAGGGGGACTGAGATGGAAAGCTGGCGCCACGCTTGGCGGCAGGGCTTCTTGCCGCAGTTCGAGCTGCACCACCTGCTCGTCCTGCGCGACGCCCTGCGCGCGGACGACTGGCGCCTCGGTCAGGGCTTCACCACCAAGCCGCCGCCGCTGGCCTGCGTGCAGGACTGGTCCTGCGAGGAGGCCTGCCCGGTGGCCTGGTGCGGCTGGCGGGGCGACCGCCTGCGCGACGTGGCCGAGGTGGAGGAGTTCTTCGCCCGGACCTGCTTCCGCGCCGACGAGCTGTTGGGCGAGGCGGCCGGCTGCCGCTGGTTCCTGAACTTCTGGGACGACACGCCGCGGGAAGAGGCCGTTCCCGCCTTACTGGCGGAGGTGGAGTTAGCACTAGGGCACCTGACGGAGGTGAAGCCGTGTCTAGCGACGACACCGTAGTCGAGAGGCCCGTGGACGAACGCACGCAGGCGGGACTGGAGGCGGGCCGCGAGTGCCTCGCCGCCGCGCTCGATTACCTGAGGCGGGGCTGGAGCGCCCTGTGCCTGTGCCCGCCCGACCACGTCGGCGTCGGCAAGTGGCACGTCTGTAACCACCCCGGCAAGGTGCCCCTTCACCGCTGGGAGGAGTACCAGGTCCGGCTGCCGGACGAGGCGGACTTGCGGCACTTCTTTCACCTGTACCCGAACGCCAACACCGGCATGGCCACCGGTAAGGTCAGCGGAGTCATCGGGGTGGACGTCGACCCGGGCGGGGAGGCGGAACTGGCCGAGCGCTCGCAAGGCGACCTGCCGCCGACCCCGGAGTTCACCTCCGGCGACGGCCGCCGCCTGCTCTACGCCACGCCCGAGGGCGTCGAGCTGCGCACCACCCACGTTCACGTCGAGAAGAAGAAACCGCTGTCCTTTTTGGCCACCGGGGCGCAGACGGTCATGCCGCCTTCCCGGCACGTCTCGGGGCGGCGCTACTGCTGGGTCCCGAACCGGGGACCGGACGAGATCGCGCTGGCGCCGGCGCCGGCCTGGCTGGTGGCCGAGCTGAAGGCCGATGAACGGCGTGGCCAGCCCGCGCTCTTCGACGGCGAGGTGATCGCCGAGGGCTGCCGTAACGACCGCCTGACCAGCATCGCCGGCCGGCTCCGGCACAAGCCGGGCCTGAGCGAGGGGGCCATCCGGGCGGCGCTGCTGGTCACCAACGCCGAGCGCTGCTCGCCGCCCCTGCCCGAGAACGAGGTCAACACCATCGCCTGCTCCGTGGCCCGCTACGAGCCGGACGCCTTCGCCGAGGTGATCCTGAAGCTGCCGGAGCCGTCGAGGAACGGACGGGCGCGGGCGGAGGAGGGGCCGTCGGTCATCGACTTCGGCCCGATCGTCCCGGCCAGCCTCCTGAAGCGCATCGACGATTGCAACACCTGGCTGTGGCGGCGGTACCTGGCCAGGGGGGCGATCACCATGCTGAGCGCCCTGTGGAAGGCGGGAAAGACGACCTTGCTTTCCCACGCCCTGGACGCCTTCGGTGACGAAGAACGCTTCCTCGGCGAGGAGATCCGCGCCTCGCGCGTGCTCTACGTCACCGAGGAGCACGAGTCGCTCTGGGCCGAGCGCCGCGACCTGGTCGGCCTCGGCGACCACGCCCACTTCCTGGTCCGGCCGTTCACGGGCAAACCCGACCTCGCCCAGTGGCTGGCCTTCCTGCGCTACGTCCAGCACGCTGTCAAGGAGCGCGGCTACGACCTCGTCGTCTTCGACACGATCTCCAACCTGTGGTGCGTCAGGGACGAGAACGACGCGGCCAAGGTGCAGGAGGCCCTCATGCCCTTGCGCATCGTCTCCGACCTGGCCGCCGTGCTCCTCGTCCATCACGTCAGGAAAGGCGACGGCACCGAGGCCACGGCCAGCCGGGGTTCAGGCGCGCTGCCGGCCTTCGTGGACATCCTGCTCGAACTCAGGAGGTTCGATGCCTCCGACCGTCAGGACCGCCGCCGGGTGCTGTCGGCCTGGAGCCGCTACCGCGAGGTCAACGACGAGCTGGTAATCGAGCTGGCCGAGGACGGCAAGGGTTACCAGGCGCGCGGCAACAAGGGTGACGAGGCGGTGCGGCAGATTATCGAGACGTTGGCCGAGGTGCTGCCCGGCTCGGCGCCGGGGGCGACCTACGCCCAGGTCGTGGCCGACTGGCCCGGCGACACCACGCCGCGCAAGGAACGCCTGTTCGACGCCCTCGATAAACTGGTGTCCATTGGCAAGGCGTACAGAGAGGGGGAGGGCAGGCGCGGCTCGCCCTGGACCTGGTGGATGCCGCCCTTCTAGTGAACAAACGATTCGGTTTCGGTTCCCCTCCTATATAGGTGGGAACCGAAACCGAATCCGAAAAGTGCCCGGCGCGTGTCCGGGCGTACAGGTAGGGTAAGGTAAAGGTAAGGTGTGTGATGAAGCTAGTGATGTCTCAGTCGGGAGTTCCCGTGGGGAACTACGTCGCCGAGTTCGTCGGCGTCGAGAAGTGCGACCCGATCCCCGGCACCGACTACGGGCCGGGCTTCGAGTGGACCTTCGTGGTCGCCGAGGGCGAGTGCAAGGGCCAGGCGACCCACCGGATCACCGGCCGCGAGCCGACCGCCAGGAATTCCTGCGGCCGGCTGCTGTCGGGCCTCGCCGGCGCGCCGCTCGGTAGGGGTCAGGAGGTGGACGTCGCGCAGTTCGTCGGCAAGGCGTACCGCATCGTGGTCGAGCCGAACCAGAACGGCACCGGCACCCGCGTCGTGGACTACAAGGTCGAGCCGGTCCTGCCCGGCGTCGGCGGCCAGGGCACGGCGCCGGCCGCGCCGCCGCCGGCCGCGCCCCGCTACGTCGGCCCGGCGGTGCCGCCGCAAGGGGCTCCGTCCGCGCCGCCCCGGCCGTCCTACTGGGTCGAGGCCGAGCCGGGCAAGCCGGCCACGAAGATGACGCTCGAGGAGCTGCAGGCGTTCGTGGACGCCTCCGAGCACCGCCCCGAGAACGTCCACGTCTGCAAGGTCGGCACGGACAACTGGCAGTCGGCCAAGGACGTCGGCATCAGGGAGCAGCCGCCGTTTTGAGGAGAGGAGGTGGACGGTGCGACGTTTCGAAGACATGACCGAGCCCGAGCTGCGCGACCTCCTGAACGCCCTGGCCAGGGAACTGGAGGCGACGGCGAAGGCCCACGGCGTCGAGCGGCCTCACTTCTGCCTGCTGGTCTTCGACGACCCGAAGGTGGCGCAGTACGTCGCCAACTGCCGCCGCGAGGACGTGATCGACGCGATGCGCGAGTGCGCCGACCGCCTCGAAGGACGCCAGGACGTCGAGAGGTGAACGAAGCGGCCCCGGCGGGGACGACCCGCCGGGGCGCCCTTACGGAGAACACCTATGCTCCTAGCTGGCACGCCCCGACCGAGGCCCGACCCCGTGACCGGCCTGACCCGCCGGCAAACCCAGGTGCTCGCCTACCTCGTCCGCTTCAACCTCGCCGAGGGCAGGGTGCCGACCTTCCGCGAGGCCTGCGACCACCTCGGCATCCACTCGCCCAACGGCCTGGTCGCCCACGTCGATGCCTTGTGCCGGAAGGGCTACCTCGAGCGCGGCCGCACCAGCCAGGGCGGCTTGGCCTTGCGCGTCCGCGGGTTGACGGTTCGCCTCGCCGACGACGACGAGGGGCGGCGGCTTTCGCGGGCGCTGGGGACGATACACGAAACGAGGAGCGAAACATGATGAGTACCGAAGAGTTCGACCTGCGGTTAAGCCGCATCGAGGATCAGGCCGCCGCCATGCGCGAGCGCCTGACAGCCTACGAAGACCAGGAGTTCGCCAGGGAGTTCGACCGTACGGGGTGGCCGCACGAAACGATTGCGCGGCACCTCAGCAAGCGCTGGAAGAAGAAGGTAAATCGAGATTGGGTAACGAAGCGGCTGCGCTTCGGGCGGTTCTTGAATTCATTGGATTCCACGGAATCCAATGAAATTCACGTCCCCGACGACCTCACCGAACGCGCCTTCCGTGGCCTGTGGAGTGCGACGGAGCCCGGCGGCAACTACGGCGGCAAGGGCGCTTACTCGAAGGCGGCCATCGAGGACGAACAGCGCCGCTTCCGCGAGGTGGCGGCGATGCTGGCGGGGCCGGAGCCGCAAGACGACGAGAAATATCCTTATCCGATCGACGAGAAGGGAAGCGCCAACCTTCGTCAACTCGTAATGGTGTCCGCCGCTCTGGAGGCCGCACAGGCATCCATGGAGGCTAACCCGTTGCCGCCCGGAACGCGCGTTAACGGCCAGCATACGGCAACCTTTCTCGAAGCCGTCTTGCAGGAACAGGACGCCGAGACTGATGGCAAGGCCACCGAGGAAAGCACTGGCAAGCGCGGCAAGCGGAGAAAGGGCCCCTCGCTGGTGCCCGTCGGGGTGCGCTGGGCCATGAAGCGGCGCGCCGTGACGGCGGAGGAGCTAAACGAAAAGTTCGGCACCGGCGTGGAGCACTGGGGGCAGTACCTGCGGATCTTCGCCGAGCTGCCCGCCTGCTCCATCACGATCCTGCCAGCCGTGAAAGAGGGGCGCACCGTCATCCGTCCGGCACGTTACCGCGTGACGCCGGCCGTTCGTTTCGTCCTCCCCGGCCGCGAGGAGGGGACGTTGCCGCAGGACTTCCACGCGGCGGTTAAAGAACTGCTCGACGAGGCGCGGGAGGCGCTCAAGCTCGATTCCGGCAGTACGTCGGTGAATTGGTCGCCGTCGCAGCGCGGCGAGTACCTGCACAAGCTCATCAAGGTGCTGGGCGCGTTCGCGAACGGCTGACCCGAGGCTTTGCCTTTTACTGCCCGCCGACGTGACCTCGCATAGTAGGCGCCGTTCGACGCCTGGCGATTCCACCGAGGGGGCTTTTTAGGAGTGTCACCATGACACTGACACTGGTTTCCACGAAGATCGTCCCCGTCACCCTGGACCTCGCCAAGAGGTTCCGTGACATGCAGCACATCAAGGGGGACCGCGACCTCGAAATGTCGCGTGCGAAGGGGCACGTCAAGCTGATTGACGACGGCACCTTCTTCACGCCCCTCTGGGGGCAGTGTACCTACGAGGGCGTGATTTACCGAGGCAATGGTAATCACACCTCGAATGTCCTAACGGCGTGCATGCAAGCCTATCTCGACAGCGGACTCGACGACAAGGCGCAGCAGTTCTGCGACGACTTCCTGTTTCGCCGGGGCGAGGGCGGCTGGCACGGTCATTCCGCCCAGGATCTGCCCCGAGTGACCGAGAAGCAGTTCAAGGCGTGCGTCGAGGAGTACCTTGCCGACACCCGCGAAGACCTGACCACGTTCTTCCGCCGTTACGACACGGAGGCCTCGGCCCGTAAGGCGAAGCACTTGCTGCGCGTCTGGGTGGCCGAGCACGACGACCTCGACGGCCTGGACGTGCCGAGTATCGGCAGGGCGCTGGCGGGCATCCTCCGCGCGGCGAGCGACGACCCGGAGCCCTTTGGCTTTATCGACGTCGACGTTCCGAAGCAAAAGGGCGACGGCAGGTCCAAGGCGCTCAAGCAGGAGAAGGTCCGCGCCTGTGCCCGTTGGATGGTCCAGTCGGTCGGGAGCAAGGGCTTGTACGCCAAGCCGGCCGCCGCGCAAGTGTTCGCTGAACTGTGGGCGGAGCACGGGGACGAGCAAGCCTCCGCAATTTGCGACCGCGTGACGGACCAACTCGACGACGACGACTCGCCGGCGTCCGCCTGGCTGGCGATCCTGACCAAGAAACACCGGAACCCTGCCGCCGACTACGTCGTCAAGCGGGGTCGGCAGGTTCTCGGCCCTATCGTCGAGGCACTCCTGGTCTCGGCGTAAGTTTCTCGTTCCTCGGGGCGGGTACGGAAATGTCGGCTTTGCCATCACCAGGTTGACGAGCCAACCGGCCGGGGAAAGACATGCAGCGCCTAGCCGCGAGTGGCGAACGCCGCGCCCCCTCCCCGGCCGGTGCCAGACGTAGGGGGCGTGGCGGCCCGATAACAAGGGCGCATTCCTGAACAGTCGCCGCCGGCCGGCTGGACCAACCGCGGCGCCGGCACCTTACACCGAGGGCGGCATGGCCGACCGTCCGACCTTCACCCTGGTCCTCGCCGACGCCGCCCCGGAAGGCGACGCCCCGCCGGCCGTCCGCCTGCGGGCGCTCCTGAAGCGGGCGCTACGAACCTACTGTTTCCGCTGCACCCTTTGCGTGGAGGGCGACGTGGCACGGACGAAGTTCCTGCTGGTGAAATGCACAGGCCACGTTCCCGTTTATGGAGGAGGAGTCGTGCGACCGTTAGAACTTACCCCGCCCGCCGCCGTCGTCCAGGTCGAGGCCTCGCTCGCCGCCTTGGCGAAGCGCATCAACCAGAACCACGAAGCGGGCTGCGCCGAACTGGTCGGGAGCTTGGAACGCTTCCGTGACGTCGGCATCGACCTCGTCGCCGTCCGGGAGCGCACCAAGGCGAGTCATGCTTGGATGAAATGGCTCAAGGACAACGTGAAGTTTGCCCAGAGGACGGCCTACAACTATATCACGTTGGCCGAAAATTGGGACAGAATCACTCCGGTATTTGCAACCGTTGCAAATACCGGACTTCGCGAGGCGCTAAATCGCATCGCCGAGTTGCTCGCCGCCGAGGACACGACGAAGGATTACTACACCCTCGAGGAGTGGCAGGCCTTGACCGACGAGGACCGTGAGAAGGCTCTTGCCGTCAAGGACGCCTCTAAGCACTTCAACGCCCAGGGCGACAACGAGGGCATCGAGTGGGCACTGTGGTCGTGGAACCCGGTCACGGGTTGCGAGCACAACTGCCCGTACTGCTACGCCCGCGACATCGCCGAGCGCTTCTACGACCAGAAGTTCGCGCCGTCGATCTGGCCCGCCCGGCTGCGCGCCCCCGAGAACACCCCCTTTCCCGAGGCCAAGGCGACCGAGTGGATGGGGCACAAGAACGTGTTCACCTGCTCCATGGCCGACCTGTTCGGGCGGTGGGTGCCGCGCGAGTGGATCGACGCCGTCCTCGGCGTGGTCCGCGAAGCGCCCCGGTGGAACTTCCTCTTCCTCACGAAGTTCCCCCAGCGGATGGCCGAGTTCGACTTCCCCGACAACGCCTGGGTCGGCACCACCGTCGATTGCCAGGTTCGCGTCAAGAACGCCGAGAAGGCCTTCCGCAAGATCAAGGCCGGCGTCAAGTGGCTGTCGTGCGAACCGCTCATCGAGCCGCTGACGTTCGCCGACATCGGCGCCTTCGACTGGGTGGTATTAGGCGGGGCGAGCCAGTCGAGCCAGACGCCGGAGTGGCACCCTCCGCGCGCCTGGGTGAACGCCGTCGAGGACGCGGCGCAGGCGGCCGGCGTCCAGTTCTACGAGAAGTCGAACCTACTCAGGCGCATTCGGTCCTACCCCGGCCTGCCTGCGACCGAGCCGCAAAGCGCGCCGGAACCGTTGCGCTACCTGCCGGAGGCGAGGTGAGGGCGCTTCGATGCCCGACCGCCCGACCTACACCCTGGTCCTGACCGACGCCGCCGCCGCCGGCGACGCCGCCGGCGACGCAAAGGCGGTCGTCCGGCTCAGGGGGGCCCTGAAACGGCTGTTACGGACCTACAGTTTCCGCTGCACCTTTTGCGTGGAGGGCGACGTGGCACGAACGAAGTTCCTGCTGGTGAAATGCAAGGCCAGCCGCCAGGGCTACACCCGATTGGTGCTGACCGAGCGGATCGGCCGGGGCATCGACGCCGGCCTCATGGTCGGCGAGATGACCGAGGAGGCGGTGGCGCGGGTGGTCCGGGCTACCGGCCTGCCGCTGGAAGACGAGGGCCGTCCGGCCGAAGAGCCGGCGCCCGTGACCGGGGAGGGCGGCTGATGGCGGAAGACCTGGTGATCACGCTGGACGAGTACAAGCTGGCCCGTTTCTTCGTCCTCGCCGAGGG
>Ga0126377_10000459_pt1 | contig 24678 bp, 21 predicted proteins | sample PanSoiMetPlot_22_FD_92647 | JGI IMG/M metagenome (GOLD analysis project Ga0126377, IMG submission 92647) | Tropical forest soil microbial communities from Panama - MetaG Plot_22 | ecosystem: Environmental > Terrestrial > Soil > Tropical forest > Bulk soil | place: Panama | collected 2016-02-17 | reverse complement strand
GCTGCGACTTCTCGACAAGCAGGCCGGCAAGCTCGATCTCGCCGAGCTCGGGATGGACGAGACGACGCGCGCGCGGCTCGAGGATCTGATCGCGCGGCCGCACGGCATCCTGCTCGTCACCGGCCCGACCGGATCGGGCAAGACGACGACGCTCTACGGCGCGTTGCTCAAGCTCAACGACACGTCGCGCAACATCATGACGGTCGAGGATCCGATCGAGTACTACATCGACGGCGTCGGCCAGACGCAGGTCAACACGCGCGTCGACATGACGTTCGCGCGCGGCCTCCGCGCGATCCTGCGCCAGGATCCGGACGTCGTCATGGTCGGCGAGATCCGCGACCTCGAAACGGCCGAGATCGCCGTGCAGGCGTCGCTGACGGGTCATCTCGTGCTGTCGACGCTGCACACGAATTCGGCCGTCGGCGCCGTGACGCGACTGCGCGACATGGGCGTCGAGCCGTTCCTGTTGTCGTCGTCGCTGATCGGCGTGCTCGCGCAGCGCCTCGTGCGCGTGCTCGATCCCGCGTCGCGCGATGCATACGAGGCGACGCCGTCGGAGCTCGCCGCGTTCGGCAAGACTGCCCAGACGACGGCGAAGCTGTATCGCCCGCAAGGCGATATCGCCGGCCGCCACGCCGGCTACCGCGGGCGCACCGGCATCTACGAGCTCGTCGGCGTCGACGAGACGATGCGCCGCCTGATCCACGAAGGCGCGGCTGAAGCCGAGCTCGAGCGGCACGCGCGATCGCGGTCGCCGTCGATCCTCGAGGACGGCTGGCGCAAGTGCGTCGAGGGGATCACGTCGTCGGAAGAAGTCCTGCGCGTCACGCGCGAAGATTGAGCGCCGCGACGCCGCGCTTGCCTCGGCATCCGGTTTGTCATACAGTTATGACCGAGGCGCCGCCGTGACCGAGCCCGACGAAATCCGCATCAACGCCCGCCTGACCGGCGAGGACGCCCGCCGTTTCCGCGAGCTGCAGAAACGCGGGGGCCTCTCTGCGTCAGACCTCCTGCGCGACGCGCTGCGCGAGTATCACGACACGCACACGAAGCGCGCGGATCCCGCGGCTTTGCTGCACTCAGCGGGTTTCGTCGGCGGCGGCGAGGCTCCGGCCGATCTCTCGACGCGCTACAAGGACTATCTGACCGCCGTGCTCGAGGAAAAGACGCCGCTCCGCGTCCAGGAACCGCGCCCCCGTGGTCATCGCCGATAGCGGGTTCTGGATCGCGCTGGGCAACCGGCGCGACCGCCACCACGAAGCCGCGCTGGAGGCACTGGATCGGCATTCCGCGGAAGGCTTCGTCAGCACATGGCCGGTGCTGACCGAAGTGACGCATCTTCTCTCGGCCCGCGTCGGCGTCACGCAGTGCGTCGCGTTCGTCGAGAGCGTCGCGCGCGGTGCCTGCGAGATTCCCGAGCCGCCGGCCGACGCGCTGTTCCGCGCGCACGCGCTGATGAGCCGCTACCGCGACCTGCCGATGGATCTTGCCGATGCCTCGCTCGTGATCCTCGCCGAGGAGCTCGGCCAGGGGCGCATTCTGTCGACGGACCAGCGCGACTTCGAAGGCTATCGCTGGAAGAATAAGCAACCTTTCACGAACCTCCTGCTCTGACCGATGCCCGCGTTCGCTTACCAGGCTCTCGATGCGAACGGAAAGACGCAGCGCGGCGTGCTGCAGGGCGACACGGCGCGCGCCGTGCGCGGCTCGCTGCGTGAGCGCGGTCTCAGCCCGCTGTCGGTCGAGGAAGTGCGCGAAGGTGCGGCGCAGAGCCGAAACGTCTTCGCGCGACGCGGGATCGGCACCGCCGAGCTAGCGCTGCTGACGCGCCAGCTCGCGACGCTGATCGGCGCGGGCCTGCCGATCGACGAGGCGCTCGCGGCGCTCTCCGAGCAGGCCGAGAACGAACGCCAGCGCGGCATGACCGCGGCGCTTCGTGCGCGCGTGATGGAAGGCGCGAGCCTCGCGCAGGCGATGGCGGAGTTTCCGGAGAGCTTTCCCGAGATCTTCCGCGCGACGGTCGGCGCGGGTGAGCAGTCGGGGCGTCTGGACGCCGTGCTCGAAAAGCTCGCCGACTACGCCGAGGCGCGCGATGCGCTGAAGCAGAAGATCCTCGCCGCGCTCGCGTATCCCGTTCTGCTGACGATCGTCGCGTGCGCGGTCGTCGCGGGACTCCTGACCTGGGTCGTGCCGCAGATCGCCGGCGTGTTCCAGAACCTGCACCAGACGCTGCCGTTCGCGACGCGCGCGCTGCTCGCGCTGTCGGCGTTCCTGCGCGCGTGGGGCTGGGTCGTGCTGATCCTCATCGTCGCCGCCGCGATCGGCGCGCGCATCGCGCTGCGCAACGAATCGCTGCATTTCCGCTGGCACGCGCTCGTGTTGCGGCTGCCGCTGATCGGGCGCCTCACGCGCGCCGCGAACACCGCGCGCGCGACCCGCACGCTGGCGCTGCTCGCCGAAAGCGCCGTGCCGCTCCTCGATGCGCTCGGCATCGCGGCGCAGGTCGTGCCGAACCTGCCGATGCGCGAGGCGATGCGCAAAGCCGCGTTCAAGGTGCGCGAGGGCAGCGCGTTCTCGCGCGCGCTCGGCGAAAGCGGACTGTTCCCGCCGGTCGCGCTCCGGCTCATCGCGAGCGGCGAGAAATCCGGCGAGCTGCCGCGCATGCTCGGCGAGGCGGCGTCCCAGCAGCAGCGCGAGCTCGACCGCTGGCTGAGCGCGCTGACGGCGGTGCTCGGCCCCGCTGTGATCCTCCTCGTCGGCGCGATGGTGCTCTTCATCGTGCTGGCGATCCTGCTGCCGATCTTCAACTTGAATCAGATGGTTAAGTGAGACAGGCGGTAAGAAAGTGAGAGAGTGAGAAAGTTAGGGTTCTAGACAGAACCGTCTGGCAAGATGTCCCAACTCCCGCCTTTCTCACTCCCTCACTTTCTTACTTTCTCACTGCTCTCCATGATCACCTTCGACAAAGTCAGCAAGCGCTACGCCTCCGGCCAGGACGCGCTCGCGGAAATGAGCTTCGAGATCGGCGCCGGCGAAATGGTGTTCGTGACCGGACACTCGGGCGCGGGCAAGAGCACGCTCCTGAAGCTCATCGGCCTCGTCGAGCGCGCGACGCGCGGACAGATCGTCGTCAACCACACGTCGCTTACGGGCGTGCGCTGGCGCGGCATTCCGCAGCTCCGGCGCAGCATCGGCATGGTGTTCCAGGATCATCGCCTGCTGACGGACCGCACCGTCTTCGACAACGTCGCGCTGCCGCTGATCATCGCCGGCACGACGCGCGAGGAAATGGGCAAGCGCGTGCGCGCCTCGCTCGACAAGGTCGGGCTGCTCGCGAAGGAAAAGGCGTCGCCGCTCGCGCTCTCGGCCGGCGAGCAGCAGCGCGTCGGCATCGCGCGCGCGATCGTCGGCAAGCCGCCGGTCATCATCGCGGACGAGCCGACCGGCAATCTCGATCCGCAGCTCTCGGGCGAAATCATGCAGCTCTTCGCCGAGTTCGGCGCCGTCGGCACGACGGTGCTGGTCGCGAGCCACGATCTCCATCTCGTCAAGCGGCTCGGCAAGCGCGTGCTCGTGCTCGATCACGGCAGGCTCATCGACGACTTCCGCCCGACCGTGCAATGACGCAGCGAAAGCAGGCCGAACGCAACGTGCGCAAGCCGCCGCCGGCGGCCGCGCCGCCCGCGCCCGCGGCGACGGAGCCGCGCCGCCCGCGCTCGTCGCTGCGCGCGCGGCTCGGCGCGTGGCGCGATCATCATCTCTACGGATTCTTCTCGAGCCTCGGCCGCCTCGCCGCGCGGCCGTGGGCGACGGCGCTGACCGTGCTGATGCTCGGCTTCGCGCTCGCGCTGCCGCTCCTCTTCTACATCGCGTTCGACAACGCGCGCACGTGGTCCGGCGGGCTTCGCGAAGCGCGCGAAGTGACCGCGTTCCTGAAGCCTTCGATCGCGAGCGCGGCTGCGAACGCGTTCGCCGCGGACCTGCGCAGGCGCGACGACGTCGCCGGCGTCGCGATCAAGACGCCGGAACAAGGCCTCGCCGAGTTCCGCCAGCTCTCGGGTTTCGGCGAGGCGCTCGACATCCTGAAGGACAATCCGCTGCCGAACGTGCTGATTATCACGCCACGTTTCGCCGAGGGTGACGAGAATCCGCCCCTCCTCATCGACCTCAAGAACGACAAGCGCGTGGACCTCGTGCAGTACGACGCGACCTGGCGGCGACGCCTGTCCGACATCCTCGGCTTCGGCGAGCGCGCCGTCGCGGTGATCGCGGCACTGCTCGCGCTCGCGACGCTGCTCGTGATCGGCAACACCGTGCGCATGGACATCCAGGCGCGCGCCGAGGAGATCGCCGTGATGCAGCTCATCGGCGCCGGCAGCGGCTTCGTGCGGCGGCCGTTCCTCTACGCCGGGCTCTGGTACGGCCTCCTCGGCGGCGTCCTCGCGGTCGTGATCGCGATCGGTGCGGAATGGGCGATCGCCGGCCCGCTGGACCGGCTGCTGGCGAGCTATGATCATGCCCTGGCCCTCTCCGGCCTTGGCGTCGTGTCCGCGCTGATCGTGATCGGGGCCAGCTCCTTGCTCGGCTGGGCCGGCGCATACCTCGCGTCGGCACGGCACATGGCCGCGGGACATCCCCAGTAATCGGCTCGCCAATGCCCTCCGAAATCGCTTCCCTGCCGCAGCACCTTTCGAGCGACAAGCCGCGCGTGCTCGTCGTCGACGGCTCCAGGCTGGTGCGCCGGCTGATCGAGGGCGTGCTGAAGGCCGAGCTTCCCGACTGCGTCGTGCTGTCGTGCGAAAGCGGCGCGGCGGCGCAGCGCGAGCTCGAGAACGGCGTCGTCGATCTCGTGACGACCGCGCTCGCGCTGCCCGACATGGATGGCGTCGAGCTCGCGCATCACATCCGCGAGTTTTCGCCGCAGGCGTACATCCCGATCATCGTCGTGTCCGGCGACGTGCAGGAGCGCCTCGTCGCGCGCTCGCTCTCGCACGACGTCACCGATTACTTCGACAAGAGCCTCGGCTTCGACGCGCTCGGCGAATTCATCCGCGGCTACGTGCATCCGGCGCAAGCCGCGAACGGCGAGGTGCTCTACGTCGAGGACAGCCGCGTCGTCGCGCTCGCGACGACGCGCATGATGGAGAAGTTCGGCCTCACCGTGACGCAGGTGACGAGCGTCGAAGCCGCGATCGAATTGCTCGAAGCCGCGAAGGACGAGGATCGCGCGCCGGGCGCCGATCTCGTGCTGACCGACGTCAACCTCAAGGGCGAGCTGTCCGGCGGCGATCTGCTCGAGCTGATCCGCGGCGGCTTCGGCTATTCGAAGGGCGAGCTCCCAGTGCTCGTCATGACCGGCGACGACAACCCGAAGAACCAGACCGCGCTGCTTCGCGCGGGCGCGAACGATCTCGTGCACAAGCCGATCGAGGAGCGTCTGCTCATCACCAAGCTCGTGTTCCAGCTGCGCGTCGCGCGCAAGGTGCGAGAGCGCGCGCACGCGTGAGCGAGGACCGGCTCAAGCTCGAGGCGTCCTGGAAAGCCCACGTCGGCTATTGGTTCGAGCGGCCGGAGATGAAGGCGCTCGGCGAGTTCCTGCGCGCCGAGAAGCAGAAGGGCAAGGTGATCTTTCCGCCGGGCTCGCAGATCTTCGCGGCGCTGAACGCGACGCCGTTCGAGAAGGTCAAGGTCGTGATCCTCGGGCAGGATCCGTATCACGGTCCGAACCAGGCGCATGGCCTGTGTTTTTCCGTGCTGCCCGGCGTGCGTCCGCCGCCGTCGCTCGAGAACATCTTCAAGGAGATCGAGCGCGACGTCGGCGCGCCGCGTCCGGACCACGGCTGCCTCACGCCGTGGGCGCACCAGGGCGTGCTGCTGCTGAACGCCGTGCTGACCGTCGAGCGCGGCCTTGCCGGCTCGCATCAGGGCAAGGGCTGGGAGGGCTTCACCGATGCCTGCATCGACGCGCTCAACCGCGAGCGCGAGCACCTCGTCTTCATGCTCTGGGGCAACTACGCCCAGGCGAAGGGAAAGCTGATCGACCGGCAGCAGCATCTGGTCCTCAAGGCGCCGCACCCCTCGCCACTGGCCCGGGGCGGGTTCGACGGCTGCGGGCACTTCTCGCGGGCCAACGAGTACCTCAAGGACCACGGCGAAACCCCGATCGACTGGCGGCTCCCGCCCCGGGCCGGCCTTTCGGCCGACCCTCTGCACGTCCCGGCGCATGCCTAAGCCGCCATTCAGGCGGTCCTTCCCAAGTCATTGATTCCGCGGGGTCGTTGCCGCAGGGAAACGATCTGTCCCTGGGGACGGGCCGTCTTGAAATCTTCCCTTTCCCGGTCGGGACGAGTACTATACTCGCCAGTTCAATTATGTTCCGGCCAAGGGACTGGCGTAGGGAACTCCCGGAGTCTTTAGCACTCTCATAGGACGAGTGCTAGAGTGCTCCCGCAAGTCAGGAGATCCACCGAATGACGAATGCTTTGATCGCCAGCAACCTTCCGATTCCGAGCGCGATCGGAAGCCTCGAGTCGTATGTGAGTGCGGTTCACCGCATTCCAATGCTGACCCAGGAGGAAGAGCAGGAATTGGCGCAGCGGTTCGTTAAGGACAACGACCTCGACGCCGCCAAGCAGATGGTGCTCTCGCACCTTCGCTTCGTGGTGCACGTTGCGCGCGGCTATTCCGGTTACGGCCTGCAGGTCGGCGATCTGATTCAGGAAGGCAACATCGGCCTCATGAAGGCCGTCAAGCGTTTCGACCCGACCCAGGGCGTGCGCCTGGTGTCGTTTGCGGTGCACTGGATCCGCGCCGAAATGCACGAGTTCATCCTGCGCAATTGGCGCATCGTCAAGGTCGCGACGACCAAGGCGCAGCGCAAGCTCTTCTTCAACCTGCGCAAGTCGAAGAAGCGTCTCGGCTGGATGAACCAGGAAGAGGTCAACACGGTCGCCAGGGAGCTCGGCGTGCCGGCGGCCACGGTCATGGAAATGGAAGCGCGCCTCAACGGCCGCGACGTCGCGTTCGACGCGCCGACCGATGCCGACGACGACGAGAAGCCCGCGCCCGCGGCGTTCCTGATCGACCATTCGGCCGATCCGTATTCCACGGTGGAAGCGGAGTCGGAAGAGGAGTCGAGCCTCGACACGCTGCACCGCGGTCTGGTCAAGCTCGACGATCGCTCGCGCGACATCATCCAGCGCCGCTGGCTCAAGGACGGCGAGAAGGCGACGCTGCAGGAGCTGGCGGACGAGTACGGCGTTTCCGCCGAGCGCATCCGCCAGATCGAGGCGAACGCGATGAAGAAGATGCGCGCGCTCTTCGTGGCCTGATCGGACGAAGGCTTCAGGAATCGAAACGGCCCCGCACGCGCGGGGCCGTTTTTTTTTGCCCGCCGCCGAAGCCGCGCGTGCCGCGACGATCGGCTATCCTCGCCGCGGGCAGGGCGGGCGGGAGCGGAACTCCATGGCGGCGGGCGGCGGGCGGATTCCCTCGTTGGACGGGCTGCGCGCCGTATCGATCTCGCTCGTGCTCTACGGCCATCTCGAAGGCGGCCACGGCTTTCCGTCGATCGGCATCACGCGCTGGTTCGGCGACGTCGCGCATCTCGGCGTGACGGTGTTCTTCGTGATCTCGGGTTTCCTCATCACCTCGCTCCTGATGAGCGAGCGCGAGCGCACGGGCACGATCTCGCTGAAGAACTTCTATCTGCGCCGCACGCTGCGCATCTTTCCGGCGTTCTACGCGTTCATCCTCGCGCTCATCGCCGCGAGCGTGCTCGGCTGGATCGATCTCGGCGGCCGCGATCTCGCGTTCGCGCTGACCTACACCGTCAACTACGACGCCGACCGCTCGTGGAACATCGGGCATCTGTGGTCGCTGTCGATCGAGGAGCAGTTCTACCTGCTCTGGCCGTTCGTGTTCCTGATGCTGCGCGAGCGGCGCGCGGTGATCGCCGCCGTGCTCGCGTTCGCCGCGGGGCCGCTCGTGCGTCTCGCGATGCGGCTCGCGTTTCCGGCGGGATCGCCGTGGCGCGATCTCGAAATCTTCCCGGCGATGGCCGACAGCATCGCGATCGGCTGCGTGCTCGCGCTGCTCCGGCCGTGGCTGCTCGAGCAGGCGTGGTATCTGCGGCTGACCGGCAGCGCGTGGCTCGCGATCGTCCTCGTGCCGCTGATCCTCGCGATCAACAGCCGGCTCGGCTACGGCCTCGTCGATCTCGTCGGCTCGCCGATCCTCCTGGTCTCGATCGCCCTTTTGATCGAAGCCAGCACGCGGCGCGCGCAATCGCTCGCGGGCCGCTTCCTGAATCTGCCGCCGGTCGTTTTCCTCGGCGTCTTGAGCTACTCGCTCTATCTCTGGCAGCAGCCGTTCCTGAACCGGCATCTCGACACGACGCCGACGAGTTTCCCGCTGAACCTCGCGCTCGCGTTCGGCTGCGCGCTGCTCTCGTATTTCCTGATCGAGCGCCCACTCGTCGGCGTGCGCCGCCGCCTCGAGCGGAGCCCGGTCCTGCCCGACGCGAAGCTCGCCAGAACGGAAGGCGCGCGCTAACCTCGCCGCATGTCCGGCGAGATGCACGAATTCGGCGAGTTCCGCTTCATCGCGTCCGCGCGCGAGCTCTGGCGCGGGGGCCAACGCGTCGAGCTTCCGCGCCGCACGTTCGAATGCATCGAGCACCTGATCGCGCACCGCGATCGCGCGGTCGGGCGCGACGAGCTCGTCGCGGCGATCTTCGGGCGCTCCAACGTCTCCGACGCGCAGCTTGGCCAGATCGTGTTGCGCACGCGCCGCGCGGTCGACGACGACGGCAACGCGCAGCACACGATCCGCACGGTGCCGGGCTTCGGCTATCGCTGGGTTGCCGAGACGCGCACGGCGACGCTGGCTCCCGATCGGCCCTCGGCGCACATCGAAATACCGACACCGGCCGAAGCGCCGCGCTCGTCCGGAACTCGCGCGCTCGCCGTCGCCGCACTCGCACTCGTGGTCATCGCCGCATCGCTCGCGCTGCTGCGCCTGCGGCACGTCGACTCGCCGGCGTCCGGCGCGCGCGACGCACTGCATGCCGACGGCATCGTCGTGCTGCCGATCGAGGTCGACGGCCTGCGCGAGGACGGCTGGGTGCGCCTCGGCGCGATGGATCTCGTCGCCGATCGCCTGCGCGAAGCCGGCATGACCGTGCCGCCGAGCGAAAGCGTGCTGACGCTGCTGCGCGTCGGCGACGATGCCGCGATCGACGCGAAAGAGGTGCGCGAGACGACGGCCGCGCGCATCGTCGTGCGCGGCCGGGCGACGCACGACGCGAGCGGCTGGCGCGTCGCGCTCAGCGCCGAGCCTGCCGAGGGCATTGCCGTGCCGGTGCAGTTCGTCGAGCACGACGCGATGCAGGCCGCGCGCGGCGCGACGGATCTCCTGCTCGCCGCGCTCGGTCACACGCTGCCGGCCGACGCCGAGCGCGAGACCGCGTTCGATGAAACGCTGCAGCGCGCCCGCGCGGCGATGCTCGCGAACGAGCTCGACACGGCGCGCTCGATCCTGACCGCGTCGCCCGAGCTCGCCAAGGCGCCTGCGCAGCTCAACTACCGCCTGGCGCAGGTCGATTTCCGCGCCGGCCAGCTCGATCGTGCCGAATCGACGCTCGACGAAGTGCTCGCGCTGCCGACGACCGCCGCCGATCCGCGCTTCCATGCGCAGGTGCTGAACGCGCGCGGCGCGACGCGCACGCGGCGCGGCGAGTTCGCCGACGGCGGCAGCGACTACGAAGCCGCGATCGCGATGCTGACGTCCGACGGCGCGCCGCTCGAGCGCGGCATCGCGCTGGTCGGCCGCGGCAGCGCGCGCGTCGCCGCGCACCGGTTCGACGAAGCGCTCGCCGACTTCGGCGCCGCACGCACCGCGCTCGAAGGCGGCGGCGATGCGCTCGGCGTCGCGCGCGTCGACGCGAACATCGGCATGCTCGAGCTCTATCGCGGCCGGCCCGCCGAGGCGTTCGGCTATCTCGCCGGCGCGGCCGACCGCTTCCAGTCGTTCGGTGCGCTGCACGAGCTATTGCTCACGCTGACCGGCGTCGTCGACGCGCAGCTCGCGCTCCTGCAGCGCGCCGAAGCCTGGGCCAGCGTCGAGCGCGGCTGGTCGTTGCGCGAGCGCGTGACCGATCCCGACCAGCGCGTCGACCTCATGCTGAATCGCGCGCAGGTGCTGCTCGGCTTCGGCCGCTATCACGAAGCCGACGTGCTGCTCGGCCAGGCCGGCAAGAGCCTGCCCTCGCAGAACGACGTGCTGAACGCGCGCGCGCGCTCGCTCGCCGCGGAGCTTGCGGCCCGGCGGGAGCGCTGGCGCGAAGCGGCGAGCATCAGCGAAGCTGCGCTGGCGCACTGGCCGGCCGCCGGCGCCGACGCCGATCGCGCGCCGCTCGTGCGCATCCGCCAGCAGGCGCTGCTCTCGCTCGGCGAATCGGCCGCGGCGCGCGCGCTGCTCGACCGCGCGCGCGACGTGCCGGCGGAGCCGTCCGACCAGCCCGGCAGCGTCGCCGATGCGCTGGCGATGGCCGACTGGTTCGCGAACGAGCGCGACGCGGATCGTGCGGATCGCTGGTATCGGTACGCTGCCGCGAGCGCGGATCGCCGCGGCGTGCCGGCCGAGATCGTCGCGGTCGCCGAGGCGTACGCGCCGATGCTGCTCGGGGCCGGCAAGCACGAGGAAGCGGCGACCGTGATCGGCCGCGTTGCTTCGTGGAGTGCACGCGACTTCGACTGCGCGTTGCTGCAATTGCGCCTGTTCCACGCGCTCGACCAGCGCGAGCCGTGGTTCAACGCGCTGCGTCAGGCGCAGTCGCTCGCGGGCGAGCGCGAGATTCCGCAGGCGCTCCTGACGCTGCCCGAGTCCGAGCGCGCGCTCCGGCTCACGGGCACCTGATCGTCCAACGATTCCAGAACGGGTCCCGACCGCGTTTGTCGCACGGTTGGAGCGCGCTTGGAGTGTGCGTCGCGCGGCGCGGAGCGAGAGTCGCAGCCTCCACCCTCCGAGGAACCCCGATGCTGCCGCTTTCCGTCGCCGTGCGCCGCGCGCTCCTGATCTGTTCGACCGTTGCCGCCGCGCCGGCGATGGCGATCACGCTGACGCTGACCGAGCTTCCCGTGCCCGACGGTTACGGCACCGCCGGCGTCGCCAATCTCGCGGCCGACGGCACCGTCGTCGGCATGGTCTGGCCGGACGCGAAGGTCGTGCGCTGGGTGCCGGGCGCCGACCCCGAGGTGCTCGGCGGCGGCGAGACGTTCACGCTCGAGAACATCATGCCGCTCGTCTCGAAGGACGGCTCGCTGATCGCGACGGCCGGCTACTTCCAGCAGGACGGCACCGATGTGCCGCGCGAGTCGCCCGAAATCTGGATGGGCGGCACCGACTGGCTCGAATTGCCGGATCTCACGCTCGGCGACTCCTCGCCGTATGGCATGTCGTACGACGGCCAGACGCTCGTCGGCGGCTCGTTCCCGCCCGCGGGCGACGCGAGCGGCATCCAGCAGTATCCATGGATCTGGACCGCGAGCGGCGGCCAGGTCGCGCTCGGCATGATCGATGGCACCGTGTGGGGCCAGGCCTGGGCGGTGTCGAACGACAGCCACGTCGCGGTCGGCTTCTTCGAGGCCGGTCCCGGTGACTTCACGCGCTACGGCGTGCGCTGGGTCGACGGCGCGCCCGAATGGATCCTCGACGCCGACGGCCAGCACGTCGGCCAGGCCATCAACTGCAACAGCGACTGCTCGGTCATCGTCGGCGCGGGCCGCGATGCCGATTCGCCGCAAGCGTGGCGCTGGACCGCCGCGGGCGGCGTCGAGTATCTCGGCACGATCTTCGGCGAGGATCCGGGCGCGGTCTACTACGCGTTCGAATCGAGCGAGGACGGCAAGTCGATCGTCGGCAGCGCCTACACGATCGATCCGAACCTCGGCGGCGTCAACCACGGCTTCCTGTGGACGCAGGTCGATCACATGCAGGATTTCGTGTCCTTCCTGTCGCTCTACGGCATCGACTACGGCGGCGACTTCAACGACATGGTCGTCAACGCGATCACGCCGGACGGCAAGACGATGCTGGTTGCGGGGCAGGGCTCGGATTTCTCGCGCCAGCGCGCGGTCGTGCACGTCGTGCCCGACGACGCGATCTTCGCCGACGGCTTCGACGTGATTCCGATCTGACGACGACTTTTCCGGAGATGCATCGCATGTCGAAATTCCTGTTGCCCGGAATCCTCGTCGCCGGCACGCTCGGCGTCGCGCACGCCGGCGGCGGCCCGGCCTTCAGCCCAAGCAGCCTGCATTTCAGGAACTGCTGCTTCGCAACCTCCCTGACGACGGCGGATCTTCGCGGCGACGGGCGCACGGACATCATCAGCGGCAACGGCCTCAGCTACGACGTTACCGTCTTGCTCGCCGACGGCGCCGGCGGCTACGGCGACCCGGTGAGCCTGCCGATGCCGACGCTCGATCGCGGCACGGTGTTCGTCGCGACCGGCGACGTCGACGGCGACGGGCACGTCGATGTCGTCGCGACCGGCTTCGACGCGAGCACGATCGTCGTGTTCCCCGGCACCGGCGACGGCAGCTTCGGCGCGCCGGCCTCGTTCGACGCCGGCGCCGACACCTGGCCGTGGGGCATCGCGCTCGCCGACGTCGACGGCGACGGCAAGCTCGACATCGTCACCTCGAACAACAACACCGCGAACGTGTCGGTACTGAAAGGCGACGGCAGCGGCAGTTTCGGCGCCGCCGCGAACTTCGCCGCGGGCGCGTTCCCGATCGCGGTCGCGGTCGGCGACGTGACCGGCGACGGTAAGGCCGACATCATTACCGCGAATGCGGGATCCGTCGACGTCACCGTGCTCGCCGGCGACGGCGCGGGCAACTTCGCCGCGCCCGAATCCCTTTCGATCGGCCCCGACGCCGAGCCGCGCGCGCTCGCGGTCGGCGATATCGACGGCGACAGCCACGCCGACATCGTCACCGCCAACGCGACGACGGACGGCTCGCCGTTCCCGCCGCCTGAGCTGCCGGGCAGCGTCTCGCTGCTGATCGCCGACGGCGCCGGCGGATTCGCGGCGGCCGTGCAGCAGTCGACCGGCACCGGCGAAGGCCGCGCCGACGGCGTCGTCATCGCCGATCTCACCGGCGACGGCCACGCCGATCTCGCCGTCAGCCGGCCGAACGCGAACAGCGCGGCGGTGCTGGTGTCGGACGGTCTCGGCGGCTTCGCCGACGCCGTGCTGTTTCCGGTCGGCGTCGGTCCGAGCCCGATCGCGGTCGCCGACGTCACCGGCGACAGCAGGCTCGACGTCGTCACCGGGAACCAGGTCGGCTCGAACATCTCGGTGCTGCCGAGCGACGGCGAAGGCGGCATCGGCTTCGCCGGCAATTTCCCGGTGGGGACCTATCCGCATTCGATCGTCGCGGTCGATCTCGACGGCGACGGCAACGCCGACATCGCGACCGCGAACGCGATCAGCAACGACGTTTCCGTGCGCATGAGCGACGGCTCGGGCGGCTTCGGGCTCGAGGCGCACTACGCAGTCGGCAATTCGCCGACCTCGATCGCCTCGGGCGATTTCAACGAGGACGGGCATCCCGATCTCGTCGCGGCCGATCTCGGCAGTGGCGAAGTATCGATCCTGCTGAGCGACGGCGCCGGCGGTTTCGAAAGCGCGCTCGACTTCGGCGTCGGCGGCACGTTCCAGAGTCCCTACGCCGTCGCGGTCGGCGATGCGAACGGCGACGGCCATCTCGATCTCGCGACGGCCGACACGAACATCTCGAACGAAGGCATCTCGCTCCTGCTCGGCGACGGCACCGGTCACTTCGGCGACGCCGTCCTGCTCCCGGTCGGCGCCGGCACGAATATGTCGCCGCAGGGCATCGTGCTCGCCGACGTGACCGGCGACGGCAAGGCCGACATCGTCACGGCGAATCTCGGCAGCAGCGATCTGTCGCTGCTCGTCGGCGACGGCGCGGGCAACTTCGCGGCGGCGCTGTCGCTGCCGACCGATCTCGGCCCGGTCGTCGTCGCGGCCGCCGACGTGAACGGCGACGGCGTCGTCGATCTCGTCACGGTGAACCAGACGGCGCAGTCGTCGTCCGTGCTGATCGGCGATGGCGGCGGCGGCTTTGCGGCTTCTGCGAACTACGCGATCTATCCGCCCGAGAACGTCATCGACTACATGCCGTGGCCGTGGGGCATGACCCTCGCCGACGTCGACGGCGACGGCTTCCTCGACATCGTCACCGCGAACACGCAGAACGACACCGTGTCCGTGCTGCCGAACGACGGCAGCGGCCGTTTCGATGCGTTCTTCAACTTCGACACCGGCGCGCATCCGGGCTCGGTCGCGGTCGCCGACTTCGACGGCGATGGCGCGCCGGACATCGTCACGGCGAACCGCGACAACAACGGCATCTCCGTTCTGCGCAACGCGTCGCGCACCGACTCGATCTTCGCGGACGGGTTCGACATCATTCCGATCTGATCAATAAAGATCGACCGGATCGACGTCGATCGACCAGCGCAGCGCCTTGCCTTCGGGCAAGGCGCGCACGCGCTCGAGCCAGCCGGTCAGGAATTCCTGCAGCACCGGGCGCTCCGCGGCTTCGATCAGCAGCTGCCCGCGCAGGACGCCGGCGCGACGCGGCATCGGCGCGGGCATCGGGCCGTGCGCGAGGATGCGGCCGTCGTCGATCGCCGCGGCGGCCGCTGCGAGAAACGCATCGAGTTTTTCCGATTGCTTCGCTTCAGCGCGGAGCAGCGCGAAATGCGCGAACGGCGGCAGGCCCGCGTCGCGCCGTTCCTCGAGCAGTTTCGCCGACAGCGCGCGATAGCCGCCGTTGCGCAGCACCGCGAGCAGCGGATGCTCCGGATCGTGCGTCTGCAGGATGACCGTGCCGGGCCGCTCGGCGCGGCCGGCGCGCCCGGCGACCTGCACGACGAGCTGGCCGAGCCGCTCGCCGGCGCGGAAGTCGACGCTGTGCAGCCCCTCGTCGACGCCGACCACGACGACGAGCGTCAGGTGCGGCAGGTCGTGGCCTTTCGCCAGCATCTGCGTGCCGACGAGAATGCGCGCGCCGGCCGACGGCAGATCGTCGAGCAGCGCATCGCGCGCACGGCGGCCGCGCGTCGTGTCGCGGTCGACGCGCACGATCGGCACGTCCGGAAAGCGCGCGCGCAGCGTTTCCTCGAGCCGCTCGGTGCCCTGGCCCATCGGATGCAGCGCGAGCCCCTCGCAGGTCGGGCACGCGCGCGGGATCGACTCCCGGAAACCGCAGTGATGGCAGATCAGGCGCCGGCTCGCCTGATGCAGCGTCAGCGCGCGCTCGCAGCGCGGGCACTGCGCGCTCCAGCCGCAGTCGTGGCAAAGCAGCACCGGTGCGTAGCCGCGGCGGTTCTTGAACACGAGCACCTGCTCGCCGCGGGCGACGGTCGCGGCGATCGCATCGAGCGTCGCGGGGGCGAGGCCGTGCCGGAGCGGCTGACGGCGCAGATCGATCACCAGCAGCGCCGGCGGCTGCGCGAACCCCGCGCGATGCGCGAGACGGAGCGCGCGATAGCGGCCTGCGGCGACGTTGGCGAGCGTCTCGAGCGAGGGCGTCGCCGAGCCGAGCACGACCGGCACGTCGAGTGCCTGCGCGCGCAGGACGGCGAGATCGCGCGCGTGATAGCGGAAGCCGTCCTGCTGCTTGTACGAGGCGTCGTGCTCCTCGTCGACGACGACGAGCCCGGCGCGCGGCAACGGCACGAACACGGCCGAGCGCGTGCCGACGACGACGTCGACCTTGCCCTGCGCGACGGCGAGCCAGGCGCGCGCGCGCTCGACGTCGCCGAGGCCGGAGTGCAGCGCCGCGATCTCGACGCCGAGCCGCTCGCGGAAGCGGCGCAGCGCCTGCGGCGTCAGCGCAATCTCGGGCAGCAGCACGAGCGCCTGCCGGCCGCGCGCGAGGCAGTCGGCGATCGCGGCGAGATAGACCTCGGTCTTGCCGCTGCCGGTCACGCCGTCGAGCACGAACGGCGAAAAGCCGCGCGCGCCCGCGATCGCTTCGGCGGCGGTGCGCTGCTCGTCGTTGAGCGGCGGTCCCGCGACCGGCGCGCGTGACCGGGGTGCCGCGGACGTGCGCTCGATCCAGCCGCGCTCCGTCGCCGCGCGCGCGGCGGCGCGCCAGCCGGGAAGGATCGCGTCGAGCTCCTCGACCGGCAGCGGGCCGCCGGAAAGCGCGTCGATCAGCGCGGCGATGCGCGTGCCGCGGCGGCGCTTCGGATCGTTGCGTGCGCGCTCGCCGTCGCCGGTCAGCGCCAGCGCGCTCACGACCGGCGCCGGCAGCGCGCGCGGCGAGCGCAAGGCCGCCGGCAGCGCGGTGTGCAGCACTTCGCCGAGCGGATGCTGGTAGTAGCGCGCGGCGCGGCGCAACGTCGTCATCAGCTCCGCGTCGAAGAGCGGCGCCGCATCGAGCACGCGCGTCGCGGGCTTCAGCCGGTCGCGCGGAAGTTCCGACGTCTCTGCACGTTCGACGACGATGCCGACGACTTCGCGACGGCCGAACGGCACGAGCACGCGACAGCCGGGCGCGGCGACATCGCCGTCGTTGCTAGCGTCGGTGCGATAGTCGAAGAGTCGGTCGAGCGGAACGTCGAGGGCGACGCGGAGAATCGGTTTCATCGAACGCGAGGCAGCGCGATGGCGCGCCGCGAGTGTAGCGGTGCATGGCCGGTTGCGTGCGCGCGTCGCCGCGATTGCGCCGAAGTCGCATGCGAAAAATCCCGAGAGTTTCGGGCGGTCGAAAAAAATCCCGGCCCACTGGGGACGGGTTGCGCGTTGTTTCTCACGAAACCGTCAGAAATAACGATTAACCATATGCTGCCGCGAGCTTTTTTTGCTTATCCACAAGAGTTGTGGATAAGTCTGTGGATCACCGTGTGGGATGGCGTCTAGAGGGCGCACCGTTGAGCCCCGTTAGTTGGCTTGGTGAATCTTTAATCAATCTGTAATACAGCTTCGGAATCAACGCGTTGGAATTGACATATCCGTATTTCCGGGGTTTCGCCGCGGCGGACGCGAGAAGCCGCGGCAGGACCCCTCGGGCTGTGTACAACGGGCTTGACAAGCGCCTTCGGACTTGAGCACGGTCCCTCCCGGCGTCAACCGCAGGCGCGCTCGCGCGTTTTTGGCGGTGATGACGGACGAACCCGACCGATGGCCGCCCAGATCTCGCTGATGACCGCCTTCGACGACGGCCGCATGGAACGGAGCGCTGGCGAGGAAATGCGCGCGCTGGAGACGTTCCTGCGCGGCGTCGAGCGGCGCGCGCTGCGCATGGCCGAGCTCGCCACCGGCAACCGCGAGGAAGCGCTCGATCTCGTTCAGGAGGCAATGCTCGGCTTCGTGCGCCACTACGGGACGCACGACGGCGCCGAGTGGCCGCCGCTCTTCTGGCGCGTGCTCGACAGCCGCCTCAACGACTGGCATCGCCGCCAGCGCGTGCGCGGGCGCTGGTGGTCGCGCCCGGCCGATGCGCGCGGCGACGACGAAGACGATGCGATCGCGGCGGCGCCGGACCCGCGCGAGCCGGGTCCGCTCGCGCGCCTTGCCGACGGCGAGGCTTCGATCGCGCTCGACGCGGCGCTGCGCGGCTTGCCGCTGCGGCAGCGCCAGGCGTTCCTGCTGCGCCTCTGGGAAGGCCTCGACGTCGCCGCGACCGCGACCGCCATGCGTTGCAGCGAGGGCAGCGTCAAGACGCATCTCTCGCGCGCGCTCACGAACCTGCGCCGTGCTCTGGAGGAACACCGATGAATACGCGGCACGACGAGGACTGGATCCGGCGCGCGACCGCGCTGCTCGACCGCTCCGCCGAAGATCTCGACGCGGCGACGCTGTCGCGCCTCAACCGCGCGCGGCAGGCCGCGCTCGACGAGCGCCGGCGCGTGCCGCGCCGGTGGATCTGGAGCGCGGCGTTCGCCGGCGCGGCGGCGGCGGTGTTCGCGGTCGCGATCGGGCTCCATCGCCGTGTCGATGCGCCGGCGCCCCAGGCGCTGCAGGCGGGCGACATCGACGTGCTGACCAACGACGACGACGTCGATCTCTACGAGAACCTCGACTTCTATGCCTGGCTCGGCGCGCAGCGCAAGGACACCAATGGCTGAGCGCCGAATCGCCGCCGCGCTCCTGGTCGCCTGCGCGCTGGCATGCGCGCAGGCGTTCGCGCAGGTCGTGCCGCCCGATGCGACGCAGGCCGCGCCGGCCGGCGTGCCGTGGTCGGCGCTGACGCCACGCCAGCAGCAGCTCCTCGCGCCGGTGCAGGACCAATGGCAGGACCTCGCGCCGATGCAGCAGCAGCGCCTCTCGCGCAAGGCCGAGCGCTGGCAGATGCTGCCGATCGAGCAGCAGGAGCGCGCGAGCCAGCGCCTCGCGCGCTTCGCCGCGATGACGCCCGAGCAGCGTGCGCTGGCGCGCCAGCGCTTCCACGCGTTCCAGCAGCTGCCGCCGGACCAGAAGCAGCGCATCCGCGAGGCGTTCCGGCGGTATCACGCGCTGTCGCCGGACGAGAAGCGCATCCTGCGCGAGCGCTTCGAGCACGACGAGCCGCCGCCGAATCCCTAGGCCGCGAGCACGCGACGCGACGCGGTGAACCCGTCGCCGAAACGGCGCAGGCCGTCTTCGCGCATGCGCAGCGCGTGCTGCATCAGGTAGCGATCGAGCGCGGTTTCGTCGACGAGCCGATACTGCACGGTGATCGCGTGCGTGCCTTCGGCCGGCGGCGGATCGCGGCACTCGAAGACTTCGGCCGAGACGAAGCCCGGCAGCCGGAGCATGTCGCGGACGTGCTCGGCGAGCCACGGGCGATAGTCGGCGATGATCTCGTCGCGCACTTCGAGATTGACCTCGTAGAGGATCATGCGAGCGCGAGGCTCGCGAGCAGCGCGCCGACGAGGCCGAACGACACGATGATCGTGTAGCAGATGCCGATCAGGCTGTACTTGATGAACGTCATGATCCAGCCCTGCCGGTACACGCGCTTCTGCATCAGGAAAAGATAGAGCGGCAGCCAGATCCACACCGCGGCGCGCAGGAGGTTGTAGAGCGCGCCGAGGCCCGGCACGTCGGTGCCGGTCCAGTTGCGCAGCAGCGTGATCATCGCGAGCAGGAACAGCGACATGAAGATGAACGCGTGGCTGTGCAGCGCGACCATCAGGTGCTCCATGTAGAGCCGCCGCTTGAAGATGTAGAGGATCTTGAGCAGCACCGCGAAGATCGGCATCAGGAGGCCGAGCGTCCACGGCAGGCGCGCGAACACCGCCTCGACGAGATGCCGCGGATTCTTCTTGGCGAGGATGATGTTCTCCTTCGCGCGCGCGGCCATGTCGTTGAGCTCCGCGTTGGCGAATCCCGGCAGCCAGCCGACCTTGATCGGATGCGTCGTCGGATCCCAGGGCTTGCCGTCGAAGCTGAGCTCTCCTTCGCCCTCGTCGCTCGGATCGGGCGGCGGCTTGTCGCCCTTCGTGCGCGCCGCGTCGCGGGCGCGCAGGTACGCGAGGCGGTCGTCGGATTTCTTCTGGATCTTCGCCGCGGCCTTGTCGAGCGATTCGATCGCGGCGGCCGGCATGTTCGGCGCGGTGCGCGCGGTGTTGATGCCGACCAGCGCGGCGGCCGTGCGCTTCTGCACGTCGGCTTCGGTCTGCGCGCTCTCGATGCTGTCGTTGTTGCCGTCGAGGTTCCACTTGAAGTCGGAATCGCCGAGGTTCAGCGCGAGCTGGATCGCGAAGATCGCGATCAGGCAGAGGAAGAAGAACAGGCGGAACGGCGTGACGTAGCGCACGCGCCGGCCGGCGAAGTATTCGACGGTGAGATAGCCCGGGCGGAAATACAGCGGAAAAAGGCTGCGGAAGACGCGCGAGTCGATGTTGAAGACCGTGTCGAGCACGTCGTGCATCACGCTCGCGAGATGCCGGATCATGCCCTTCTCGGGCTGGCCGCACGCGTAGCAGAACGGGCCGTGCATCGGCGCGCCGCAATTCGAACAGGCTTTCAGCGCCGGCGGCGACGCGGGCGCGGTCGTTTCGGTAGCGGTCGTCATGCGGGCTTCGGGTTCATCGGCCGGTCACTCGGGTAGACTCTCCGCCAGGTTCCCCATGCCGCCCATTCTACGCGCCCAGGAGCCGCGCCTCGCGCGCGAGCTCAAAGAGATGCTGCGCCTCGCGCTGCCGCTGGTCACCGGGCAGCTGTCGGCGATCGGCATGAACGTCATCGACGCGATGCTGGCGGGACATCTCGATGCGCATACGCTCGGCGCGGTTGCGGTCGGCACCAGCGTGTGGTCGCTCGCGCTCGTAGCCGCGATCGGTGTCATGCTGGCGCTGCCGCCGTCGGTCGCGCAGTTGAACGGCGCGGCGCGCCACGTCGAGATCGGGCCCTTGTTCCGGCAGGCGCTCTGGCTCGCGTTCTTCCTCGGCCTCCTGCTGTTCGCCGGCGTGCATTTCGGCGGACCGCTGCTGGTCGTCGCGATCGGCGTCGACGCGCCGCTCGTGCCGGACGTCACGCGCTTCCTGCACGCGATCTCGTACGGCGCGCCGGCGCTGACGCTGTTCTTCGCGCTGCGCGGCCTCAGCGAAGGCTTCGGCCTGACGCGGCCGACGATGTATTTCAGCCTGCTCGGCCTCGCGCTGCTCGGTCCCGTCGGCTACGTGCTGATGTACGGCAAGCTCGGGTTTCCCGCGCTCGGCGCGCTCGGCAGCGGCATCGCGACGGCGATCGTGCTGTGGATCGAGGCCCTCGCTTTCCTGCTGTATGTCGCGACACGCCATCACTATCGCCTGCTCACGCTGTTCGCGCATTTCGAAAAGCCCAATCCCGCTGCGATCGGCGAGCTTCTGCGCATCGGCATTCCGATGGGCGTCTCGGTCTTCATGGAGGCGAGCCTCTTCGTCGCGGTCGCGCTCGCGATCGGCACGCTCGGCACGGACGTCGTCGCGAGTCACCAGATCGCGATCAACGTCGCGTCCGTGACGTTCATGGTGCCGCTCGGCATCGCGATGGCGACGACGGTGCGGGTCGGCCACGCAGTCGGGCGCGGCGACGCCGACGGCGTGCGCGGCGCGGGGCAGGCGGGCCTCCTCTTGACCCTGATCGCGCAGGGCGTGTCGGCGTTCCTGATGCTGACGGTGCCGCAGCGCATCGCCGGGCTTTACACGGCGGACGCGGCCGTCATCACGCTCGCGGCGCAGCTCCTGATCCTGGCCGGGCTCTTCCAGTTCTCCGATGGCATGCAGGTCGCGGCGGCCGGTGCGCTGCGCGGTCTCAAGGACACGCGCGTGCCGATGCTGATCACGACGTTCGCCTACTGGGGCGTCGGCATGCCGGTCGGCTGGTGGCTGGCGTTCCGCTTCGGATTCGGCGCGCGCGGCATGTGGATGGGGCTGATCGCCGGGCTCAGCATGGCCGCCGTCCTGCTGACGACGCGCTTCTGGCGCCTCGCGCGATCGCCGCTGGCGCTCGGCTCGGCGTGAGCGTTTGCGTGCCCGCCGCGCCGATCGGGTAGGCTGACGCTGGAAAATCCCCGGCGAGACTTCATGTCAGCCGGTAGACCGCACCGACCGCAGGCAGGACCGCTCCGATGTCCAACGATCAACCCGGCATGTTCGTGAGACTCATGCGCGGCTTGTGGAACGCGCTGAACTTCACGCGGCGCCTCGTCTTCAACCTGATCTTCCTGGCGCTGCTTGTCGCGTTCTTCGCGGTCGTCTTCAGCTCGCGGCCGATCCTGCAGGCGCGCACGACGCTCGTGCTCGACCCGAAGGGCGAGATCGTCGAGCAGTACACGATCGATCCCGTGCAGCGCGCGCTCGGCAACCTCGCCGGCGACAGGCCGAAGGAAGTTCAGCTGCGCGATCTCCTGCGTGTGATCGACGCGGCCGCGAAGGACGCGCGCATCGAGCGGCTCGTGCTGATCCCGGACGAGATCGAGCGCGCCGGCCTCGCGACGCTGCACGAGCTCGGCAACGCGCTCGACCGCTTCCGCGCCGCCGGCAAGGACGTCGTGACGGTCGCGGGCGACATGGGGCAGGGACAGTACCTCCTCGCCGCGCACTCGGACAAGATCCTGCTCGATCCCGACGGCGCCGTCGTCATCGAAGGCTTCGCGAGCTATCGCAGCTACTTCAAGGACGCGCTCGACAAGCTCGGCGTGCAGGTACATCTGATCAAAGTCGGCCAGTACAAGTCCGCGGCCGAACCGTACGTGCTCAACGAAGCGTCCGAGGCGTCGAAGGAAGCCGACCGCTATTGGATGGGCGGCCTATGGCAGGACTACCTCGCCGAAGTCGCGGGCCTGCGCAAGATCGACGCCGCGGCGATCAGCGACGACATCGCGCATTACGACGAGCGCGTCGCGGCGCAGAAGGGCGATCTCGCCAAGCTCGCGCTGGAACAGAAGCTCGTCGACCAGCTCGCGACGCGCGCCGATGCGCGCAAGTTCCTGCGCGAGAAGGGCGTCGCCGAAGGCAACGAAAGTTTCCGTCAGGTCGACTTCAAGACGTATCTCTCGATGCTGCCGCCCGATGCGCTCCAGCTCGGCTCGCAGGTCGCCGTCGTCGTCGCGCAGGGCGAAATCGTGCCCGGCGAGCAGCAGCCCGGCATGATCGGCGGCCGCTCGACCGCGCAGCTCGTGCGCATGGCGCGCGAAGATGCGCGCGTGAAGGCGGTCGTGCTGCGCGTCGATTCGCCGGGCGGCGATGCGTACTCGTCCGAGCTGATCCGCCGCGAAGTCGCGCAGACGCGCGCCGCCGGCAAGCCCGTCGTCGTCTCGATGGGCGACGTCGCCGCGAGCGGCGGCTACTGGATCTCGATGGACGGCGACGAGATCTGGGCCGAGCCGAACACGATCACGGGCTCGATCGGCATCTTCGGCCTCTTCGTCACCGTGCCGGAAACGCTTGCGAAGATCGGCATCCACACTGACGGCATCGGCACGACGCCGCTCGCCGGCACGCTCGACATCCGTCGGCCGCTGTCGCCGCAGCTCGAGTCGATCCTCAACAGCGTCATCCGCCACGGGTACGACGAGTTCATCGGCCGCGTCGCGAAAGCGCGCAACAAGACGCCGGAGGACATCGACACGATCGCGCAGGGTCGCGTGTGGAGCGGCAGCCAGGCCAAGGAGCGCGGGCTCGTCGACAAGCTCGGCGGCATCCAGGACGCGATCGCCGCCGCGGCCTCGCGCGCGAAGCTCGGCAGCGAGTACGGCGTGCGCTACGTCGAGCACGAGCCGAGCGCGTGGGAGCGGTTCCTGCTGAGCTTCGGCGACAGCCAGGCGATGGTGAGCCTCGCGCGGCGCGTCGGGTTCACGCTGCCGGCGTCGTGGCTGGATCGCAGCGAGATCGCCGAGATCGCGGGGTTGATCGAGTCGCTGCGCGGGAAGCAGTACGGCGCGTTTGCGCACTGCTTCTGCGACGTGCACTAGTCGATCGCTCAACCCGTCATTCCGGCTTTCGCCGGGATGACGATGGACGGTCAACGCAACGAGGCGTTGATCTTCTCCAGCGTCTTCGCACCCGGACAAAGCTCCTTCGCCCCCAGCTGATTGAACGGCACCGCCACCGAATTGAGGTGCTGGTGCATGTCGCGCGCCTTGCGGTCGATGAAGAGGAGGCCCGTGACGACTTCGCCGCGCGCCTGATGCTCGTGGATGTAGTTCATCGCGGCGATGCGGTCGCCGGGGTCGTAGCTCGCCGAGAGCTTGCGCAGGCGCAGCACGCTGCCGTCGTGCTGCTCGACTTCGATCGCTTCGCCGTCGGCGTACTCGACGGCGATCTCGGCGCGCTGCGGGATCACGTCGAGGCGGTTCACGGCTTCGTTGTGCTGGCGCACGTAGTCGTAGCTCTTGGTCGAGCCCGCGTGGTTGTTGAACGCGACGCACGGGCTCACGACGTCGAGGAACGCCGAGCCGCGATGCGCGATCGCGGCCTTGATGAGCGGCACGAGCTGCTGCTTGTCGCCGGAGAAGCCGCGCGCGACGTAGGTCGCGCCGAGCTGCAGCGCGAGGCCGACGAGATCGATCGGCGCGTCGCTGTTGACGACGCCTTTCTTCGACACCGAGCCCTGATCGGCCGTCGCCGAAAACTGGCCTTTGGTGAGGCCGTACACGCCGTTGTTCTCGACGATGTAGACCATGTTCACGCCGCGCCGGATCGCGTGCACGAACTGGCCGATGCCGATCGACGCCGAATCGCCGTCGCCGGACACGCCGAGATAGATGAGATCGCGGTTCGCGAGATTCGCGCCGGTCAGCACCGACGGCATGCGCCCGTGCACGGTGTTGAAGCCGTGCGACTGGCCGAGGAAATAGTCGGGTGTCTTCGAGCTGCAGCCGATGCCCGACAGCTTGGCGACGCGGTGCGGCTCGATGTCGAGCTCCCAGCACGCCTGGATGATCGAGGCCGAGATCGAATCGTGGCCGCAGCCGGCGCAGAGCGTCGAGATCTTGCCTTCGTAGTCGCGGCGCGTGAAGCCGATCGCGTTGCAGGCGAGAGCGGGGTGGTGGAGCTTGGGTTTGGCGATGTAGGTCATCGTGTCAGCGTTTCTTTGTCTGGAGCGCGTAGCCGACGAGGCCGACCGCGAAGAGCAGCGTGGCCAGCTGCCCGACCAGGAAG
>Ga0126377_10000458_pt1 | contig 24695 bp, 23 predicted proteins | sample PanSoiMetPlot_22_FD_92647 | JGI IMG/M metagenome (GOLD analysis project Ga0126377, IMG submission 92647) | Tropical forest soil microbial communities from Panama - MetaG Plot_22 | ecosystem: Environmental > Terrestrial > Soil > Tropical forest > Bulk soil | place: Panama | collected 2016-02-17 | reverse complement strand
GGTCCGGCTGGCCCGCTCGATCGGCACCAGCGAGTCGCGCGCGGCCTCGGGCGAGCGCATGCCCGAGCTCACCGCCATGAGCGCGATGCCCGACAGGTGATTGAGGTCGTGGGCCACCGCGGCGGCGAGCTCGCCCACCGCCTTGAGGTGCGCGTCGCGCGTCACCACCTCCTGCACCTTGACCAGATCGGCGCTCATGCGCTCGAGCCGCGCGATGTGGATGGCGCGCTCGGTGGCGATGGCGAGGTGATCGCGCAGCGCGCGCAGGAGGCCGCGCTCGAGCAGCTCGTCGGGGATCGGCTGGCGGCCGCGATACGAGCACAGACCGACCGCGCCGACCGGCGCGCCGTCGCTGCCGAGCATCGGACCGCACGCGAAGGGATTCCCGCCCAGGTGCCGGTACATCGAGCGCGACACGGCCATCAGGCCCGGCGGGATCGGCTCCGCGTCCTCGTCGACGATGTAGAGGGCACGCGGATCGCGCACGTTGATCATGCGGCGCTCGCGAAAGCCCTGGCCGATGGCGCGTCGCGTGTCGAGCACCACCTCGGGCGTGCTGGCGGTGGTGTCGACTCCGTCGATCAGCTCCTTGAGCGTGAGCAGACGACCGGTCGACTGGTCGAAGCGCGCCAGCCACACCATGCCGAAGCCGAGCCTTGCGATCTCGCCGGCCACCTGGTCGACGATCGGAGCGAGGTGCGCGGTGGAGGCCACTCGGGCGGTCAGATCGGCGAGGCGCTCGAACGAGTCCTCTCCGTTGCGCTCGGTACCGCCCACACCCATCCGGGCATCATCGCACACGCGCCGGCGCCGCGGAGCCTCAGCGCTCGAAGCGGAAGCGCAGCGAGCCGATCAGCGCGAAGCCGATCCCGAAACCGGCGACGACCAGGATCTCGCGAACGACATCGCCGATTCCTGTGCCCTGGCGTACGAGGATGTCGTAGTAGCCCTCCAGCGCCCACGCGTGCGGCGTGAACAGACCGATCGTCTGCATCGTGTGCGGCATGAGCGGGCGCGGCACCATGCCTCCTCCGAGGAGCCCCATCAAGAGGAGGCACACCGAGCCGATGGCGCCGACCTGGCGCTCGGTGCCGCTGAACGAGGCGATGAGCAGCCCGAGCGACACCGCCGCGAACACCATCACCGCGGTCAAGAGGGCGAAGGCGAGCAGGCTGCCGCCCACCCGCAGGCCGAAACCGACCGCGCCCAGCCCGAACAGAAAGCTCATCTGCACCAGCCCGACCAGGTAGTAGGGGACCAGGCGGGCCAGGAGCAGGACCGGCCGGCTGACCGGCGCGGCCAGCAGGCGGCGGAAGGTGCCGGTCTTGCGCTCCTCCACGAACGAGATGCCGACGGTGAGCGCGAGGAAGAAGCCGAACAGGACCGCGTTGCCCGGGATGAGCAGCTGGAACGCGGTCGCGCCGGCGAGCGGGCGCGCGCCGTGCGGGCTCCTCGCCACCAGGACATCGGGCGCGGCGGCGCCGAACATCGACCGCCCGATGAGCCCGGCCAGCGCTCCCTGCAGCGGGCCGCGCACCACCGGCGACGCGCCGAGATCGATGATGAGCTCGGCCGGCACGCCCGCCATCGGATCGAAGCCGGGCGGAAACACGAGGCCGGCGGCGACGTCCTCGTCGGCCACCAGCTCCTCGACTCGCGCGCGGCTGACCTCCTCGCGCACGCGGAACAGGCCCGACGTCGCGATCGCGTTCACCGCGGCCGCGGCGCGCGCGTCGCCCTGCCCGCGCACCACCGCGACCAGCCGCGGCTTGGCGGCGCCGCCGTCGCCGGAGAAGATCGAGCCGAACACGGCCATGAAGACGATCGGCAGCACGAACAGGCTGGTCAGCGCGCTGCGGTCGCGCAGCAGGACCTGCGCCTCCTTGCGGATGGCGGCGACGATCATGCCTCGTCGTCCCGCAGGCTGTGCCCGGTCAGGGCCAGGAACACCGTCTCCAGGCTGGGCTTGCTGGCGCGCAGCGACTCGACCTCGCCGCCGGCCGCCTCCACCGCGCGCACCACCGCGCCCGGCTTCACCGGCTCCTTCTCGCGCAGGCGCACGCGCCCGCCGGCCGCGCCCTGCTCCTCGAGCGCGACGCCGCCCAGCGCGCCCAGCGCCGACGCCACGCGCGCGGGCTCGCCGCGAAACTCGACCTCGAGCGAGCCGCCGCCGTGGCGGCCGATGAGACCGTCGACGCTGTCGCGCGCCACCTCGCGGCCGCGGTCCATGATCGCGACCCGCTGGCACAGGAGCTCGACCTCCTCCATGTAGTGGCTGGTGTTGAGGACCGACATGCCGTGGTCGGCGCACAGCGCGCGGATGGTGGCGAAGATGTGGTTGCGCGACTGGAGATCGACGCCCACGGTCGGCTCGTCGACGATGACCAGGCGCGGGCGGTGGAGGAGGCCGGCCGCCAGGTTGAGCCGCCGCTTCATGCCGCCCGAGAAGCGGCGGACCGGCTCGGTCGATCGATCCACCAGCCCGGCCAGCGACAGCGCCCAGTCGATGCGCGCCGCCAGCTCGCCCGCGCGCAGCCCGTAGATGCCGCCGAAGAAGCGCAGGTTCTGGCGCGCGCTGAGATCCTCGTAGAGCGCCAGATCCTGTGGCACCAGCCCGATGGCCCGCCGCGCGGCGAACGAGTCGCGCGCCAGGTCGTGCCCGGCCACGCGCACGCTGCCCCGGCTCGGCGTGACCACGCCGCACATCATCGAGATGGTCGTCGTCTTGCCCGCGCCGTTGGGCCCGAGCAGGCCGAAGACCTCCCCCTCCTCGACGTCCAGGTCGAACGCCTCGACCGCGCACAGCGCGCCGTAGTCCTTGCCCAGCCCCCGGCACTCGAGTAGCGCCACGCCTCTACCTTACTCGACGCGCCTCTCAGCCGAGGACCGCGAAGACCTGCTGATTGAGCGCGATGAGGCGCCCGTCTTCACCCCACAGCTCGCGCGCCTCGACCGCGTAGCCGTCGCGGCCGCCGAGCATGCGCGCGCGGTAGAAGAGCGGCGCGTCCGGATCGAGCCCGCCCAGGTCGGACATGGTCTCGAGCGAGAAGGTCAGGGTCACGGCCGGCGGCGGCTCGCGGGCGGCGACCACGAAGCCGGGCCAGTAGGAGTCGACGTGAGCGACGATGAAGGCGGCGTCGCGCGCGCGGCCGGGCCGGCGGAGGCGCACCCAGCCCGAGGTGACAAGGGCGTCGGCCGGATCGGCGCCGGTCAGGGGGAGCGGGCTGGTGGGCCAGTAGTCGAGGTGCCGGGTGAAGACCGGCGACGGCGGAACCGGGCGCGCGAGCGGCGCGACCTCGCGCCACGGCGGGAGATCGGGCGGCGGCGCGGCCAGCGAGTGCGGCGCCGCGTAGGTCGGGCGCGCGCGCGCCAGCGTGAACGCGGCGTGGGCCTGGACCTCGCCGCCCTGCAGCAGCCGCGCCGCGACCGCGGTCAAGGACGAGCCGGCGCGCAGGACCTCGACCGCGATCTCGGCCGCACCGGGCCGCAGCGGCCCGACGAGCTGCGCGCCGAGCGATCGCAGCACGCGCGCCGGATCCGCGGCGGTCGCCTCGGCGGCGCGGACCAGGTAGGCCAGCACGAGCCCGCCGAACGCGCCGCGCCCCTGCTGCCAGCCGTCCGGGACGTCGATCGAGAACCGCCCCGGTCCGGCCGCCGCGGGCGTCACCAGCTGGTCGAAGTCGATCGGGTCCGCCGGATCGCCGCCATCGGCTGCGCGCGACATCGACATCGGCGCAGTCTACAGCCGCGATGACCCGCGGTGGGCTCGAGCCGGTCGCGATCGCGCGGCGGAGTCGGCGCACCGGACGGCCCTCGGGCCCCTGCGCGCCGGCCGGCCCGCGAAGCGCGCGCATCTGGCGATGGTCCGACCGGCCGGCGGCCCGCCCGCCCTTTTCTTGCCCGCCGCCGCCGGCCGAAGAACGATCACGACATGGACAAGCAGTTCCTGGTGGATCAGCTCATCACCGAGCTGCGCGCCTCCGTGCGCGCGGCGCTGAGCGCGAGCGAGGTGGCCGGCGCGGAGGTGACCGAGGGGGCGACGCCGGCCGAGAAGCGCGAGGACGCGCGCGCGGCGCTCGAGTTCGGCGCGCTGGCCGGCGCCCACAACCGCCGCGCCCGACGCGTGCAGGGCGAGATCGACGCGCTGACCGGCTTTCGCCCCCCACCGTGGCGGCCCGGCGCCGCGGTCGGCACCGGCGCGGTGGTCGAGGTCGAGGACGCCGACTCGCGCCAGGGCCGCACCTTCTTCCTCGCCCCGGCCGGCGCGGGCATCACCTTGACCGGCCCCGACGGCGACGGCTTCCTGTCGGTCGTCACCGCGGCCTCGCCGATCGGCCGCGCCGTGCTCGGCCGGCGCCTGGGCGACATCGTCGACGTCACCGTCGAGGGCGAGGCGCGCGAGTGGACGATCACGTGGATCGGCTGAGCTCGGGCCCGCGCCGCAGGAGCCCGATCCCGGTCAGGACCGTGGCATACACCGGACACAGCGCCCCCGCGTAGAGGAGCGGCGCCGCCCGGTGGCGTGAGCGACGGCGAAGAGGCCGCCGGGCAGGAGGATGGACTGCGCGCCCTACCCGCCCCAGGGTTCGCGGGCTTCCTTGTCCGGATCGGGCGGGAGATTGATGAAGTCGGCCGGGAAGTTCGATGCGACGTGGGCCAGGAGCTCGCGCACCGACACGACCGCGACCGGGATGCGGCCCCGTACGACCGGCAGGTGGCGGTGCTGGCCCTCGTGCATGCGGCGCAGCGCCTCGGCCACGGTGTCGTCCTCGTGGATGATGCGCGGCCGCGCCGTCATCATCGACTCGACCGGTTGCTCGCGCCAGGCGTTGCTGTCGTGGTCGGCGCGGCGCAGGAGATCGTGCTCGGTGAAGATCCCGATGAGCTCGCCGCGCCCGTCGACCACCAGCGCGGCACCGGTGCGCCCGCCGTGCATCATGCCCACCACTTCGCCGATGCGCGTGTCGGGCGCCACCCGGATCGGCTCGCGCGAGCGCACCTGCGAGATCGGCACGTTGACCGCTTGCTCGAGCGCCATGCTCAGCCTCCTCCCAGGTCGAGCCACATATCTGATGTCTCGCTCTCGGGCGGGACCTGCGCGATCTCCTCGAACACGTCCGCCAGGTGCGCGATCACGTCCCACACGCGCAGCACGCCCACCGGCCGGCCGTGGTCGTCCACCACCGGGACGTTGCGGATGTTGCGCGTGGCCATGCAGTTGATGGCGTATGTGATGCAGTCGTCGCGGCGGAGCACCACCGGATTGCGCGTCATCACATCCGCCAGCGCGACGTCGGCCGGCAGGAGCCCCGCGCCGGCGATGCGGTGGAGGAAGTCGCGCGCGGTGAACACCCCCGCGACGTGGCCTCGCTCCACCACCAGCACGCAGTCGGCCCTGTCGCGGGCCATCGCCTCCACCGCGGCGGCGACGGTCGCCGATGGAACCAGCTCGGGCCAGGGGTCCAACCCGAGCACTTCACCGATGGTCCGCTGGATGCGCTCCATGAGTCCAGGCTAGCTCACGCGCGCGCGGTTGAACCCATCAAAGACGCAGCCCGCGGAAAAAGTTGCGCTCGTCACCGCCCGCAGGTGAGGTGGATGGGTCGCAACCTCGAGTGCGCTCACCCGGCGGAAGAGCGGTCATACCCGATGCGAGTGAGAGGCGAGCGTGAGCTCCACCCCTCGCGTCGGGGCGCTCGGATCGGTGCGGCCGGGCACCGGCCCGACGCGCGTTGACACCCGCCGGCGACGCGGGTCATGGTCGGCTGGCCGGGCCCGGTGGTAGGGTCGGCATCGGAACGAGCGGATGTATGGGCTGTCGACGTCGGATGATCGGGCTCGTTGCGATCCTCGCCTGCGGGGGCGGTGAGGAGGCGGCGCCGCCGGCCGCCCTGGCGCCGGTCAGCCGCGACTTCGCTCGAAATCCCGCGCTGGTGGCGCGCCTGGTAGCGCATCCGCACAGCTACTTTCGCTTCATCAACCGCGCGTTCTCGCAGAGCGTGTGCGAGCGCTTCCGCGACCAGATCCGCGCGATGCCGGCGGTCAACCTCCACGGCGACGCGCACGTCGAGCAGTACGCGGTCACCGATCACGGCCGTGGCCTGACCGACTTCGACGACTCGTCGGCCGGCCCCAACGTGATCGATCTGGTCCGCTTCGGCGTGTCGCTGGCCCTGGCCGCCCAGCAGCGCGGCTGGGACGATCGCACCGACGAGCTGGTCGGCGCGTTCCTCGCGGGCTACCGGGCCGCGCTCGCCGATCCGCACCGGCGCCCCGGCGAGCCGGCGGTGGTCGCGCGCATGCGATCTGGCTTCGCCGGAGACCGGACCGACAAGCTCGCCGCCGTCAGCCGCGAGCTCTCCCCGATCGCGCTGGATGCGCAGGCGATGATGGAGCGGCCGCTCGCCCGCTACGCCGCGACCATCCGCGCCGAAAGGCCGGAGCTGCCGCGCCACTTCTTCGACCGGGTGGCGATCGGCCGGCTGCACGCCGGCGTGGGCAGCGCGCTCGACGAGAAGTACGTCATCCGGGTGCAGGGGCGCACGCCGGCTCCCGGCGACGACGTCCTGCTCGAGGCCAAGGAGCTGCGCCGCCTCGACGGCATCGAGTGCCTCGACACCTCGCGGCGGGCCGACCCGTTCCGCATCCTGGTGGTCGAGTCGCGCATCGCGTACACGCCGCACCGCTACATCGGCTATGCCCGCTGGCGCGACAAGACCTTCTGGATCCACGCCTGGGACGATCACTACAGCGAGCTCGACATCGCCGACACGCCGCGCACGGCCGACGACCTGCGCGAGGTCGCGTTCGACGCCGGCGTGCAGCTGGGCCGCGGCCACCCCTACCAGATCGCCGATCCGCTCGAGCGCCAGCTGCGCGCGGAGCTGCTCGAGGACCTCGCGCGGCTGGAGCCGGACGTCCGCGCCGCCATCCGCGACCTCTCGCGCGAGGTCGTCGCCTCGTGGGAGCACTTTCGCCGCGACATGGCGGCCCGGGCCGGCCGGTAGCCGCCCGTCGAGTGGCTTCCCGGCGCGCAGACGGGCGGCCGGGCCGCGCGTCGGTATAGTCCTGGCATGGCCCGCGAGGTCGCCACGCTGCTCGTCTCGTGCCCCGATCGCCCCGGCATCGTCGCCGGCCTGGCGCAGCTCCTCTACGGGCACGGCTGCAACATCCTGGACTCGGACCAGCACACCGACGCCGAGGCCGGTCACTTCTTCCAGCGCATCCGCTTCGACCTCGCCGAGCTCAAGACCGACCGCCACACGCTCGAGGGCGGCATCCGCGAGGTCGCCGGGCGCTTTCACATGCGCGCGCAGGTCCTCTACGCCCAGCGGCCCAAGCGCGTGGCGATCTACGTCTCGAGGTACGACCACTGCCTGTACGACCTGCTCCTCCGCCACCAGGCCGGCGAGATCCACGGCGACATCGCGCTCGTCGTGTCGAACCATCCCGACCTCGCGCCGGTCGCCGCCCAGTTCGGCGTGGAGTTCGTCGTCTCGCCGAGGGACGCCGCCACGCGCGCGGAGGCGGAGGGGCGCGAGCTCGCGCTCCTCGACGAGCGCCAGATCGATCTCGTGGTGCTCGCCCGCTACATGCAGGTGCTGGGCGCCGCCTACTTCGAGCGCTACGACGGCCGCATCATCAACATCCACCACTCGTTCCTGCCCGCCTTCGTCGGCGGCAAGCCCTATCACCAGGCCCACCAGCGCGGGGTCAAGCTCATCGGCGCGACGGCCCACTACGCGACCGAGGTCCTCGACCAGGGGCCCATCATCGACCAGGACGTCATCCGCTGCTCGCACCGCGACGCGGTCGAGGACCTGGTCCGCAAGGGCCGCGACGTCGAGAAGACCGTCCTGGCGCGCGCGGTCCGCGCGCACCTCGACGACCGCGTGCTGGTCTACGCCGGCAAGACCGTCGTGTTCGATTGATCGCGCTCGACCGATCTCGCTCGACCGATCGTCCTCGACGGATCGTGCTCGACCGATCGTCCTCGACGGATCGTGCTCGCGTCCGGCGGCGTCACCGCGTGCCGGCGGCGGCGCGGTCGAGGAGCGCGGCGAGCCGCGCTGCCTCGGTGTCGAAGGCGGTGCGCTGCGCGCGGGGCAAGGTACGGCGGTCGGTGCGCTGCACGGCAAACGGGTCGAGCACCCGGCCCGACGGCGACATGAGCTGATAGTGGAGATGGGGGGCGAAGGAGTGGCCGGTGTTGCCGCTCCTGGCCACGACCTGGCCCCTGGCCACGCGATCGCCGACCTTGAGGTCGCGCGACACCTCGGAGAGGTGGAGGAAGAAGACCGTGCGCCCGGCCCCGCCGCGCTCGCGCAGCGCCAGGCAGTTGCCGTTGGCGCGGAAGTTCCAGTTGCGCCGCTGCACCACGGCGTCGAAGGTCGCCTTGACCGGCGTGCCGATGGGGACGCGGAAGTCGACGCCCTGGTGGCCGCGTCCGTCGCGGATGAGCGAGGTGACCTGCTCGTGATCGTCGAGCGGCGCGTCCTCGAGGCGGAGCTCCAGCTCCTGTCCGTCGCGGGTGTAGAAGCGGGAAAAGGCCGCCCCGGGCGGCTGGAAGCGATACGCCTCGAACGTCTTGCCCGCCTTGCCGCTGCGAAAGCGGACCGCGTGGACCAGCGGCTCGGCGCCGGCTCGCTCGCTGAACAGCGCCTCGACGACGTCGCCGCTGCGCAGATCGCCCGGCACGGACACCCACCAGACCAGCTCGCGCGTCACCACCTGGGTGAGCGGCGCGCCGAGGTCGCGGCCGAGGGCGGTCACGAACGCGGTCTCGAGCGGGCCCGACACCTCGACCCGCGTGTAGCGCATGCCGAGCGGGGCCAGCTCTGCGTCGGCGGCGGCCGCGGCGCGCGGGTCGGCGGTCGCGGCCAGCGCGGGCGGCGGCGCGGCCGGATCGGCCGGCGTTGCGGGCGGCGGGGGCTGCGTGGCCGGCGCGGCCGCCGCGGCCGGAGGCGTTGCCTGCGTTCCCGGTGCGGGCTGCGTTGCTTGCGCGACCTGCGTTCCCGGTGCGACCGGTGTTCCCGGCGCGACCGGCGTTAGAGGTGCTGCCGGCGTTCCCGGCGCGGCCGGCGTTCGCGGCGCGGCCGGTGTTCCCGGCGCGGCGCGCGGAGACGCAGGCGGCGACGTCGCCCCGTCCCTCGCGGCGGTCAACCGCCAGGCCACCACGCCGAGGCCGGCCGCGATCACGACCAGCGCCACCCGCCTGCCCCGCCGCCGGCGCGGCCGAAGCGACGACCGCCCGAGGATGGGCATGTCCGACATGCCTCGCATCCTATCGTCGGCCCCACGCGGTGGCCAGCCGGGGACTCGCCCGCCGCGCCTCCCTCCATCGCCCATCGCGGGGCGCACGGTCCCGGCGGCACGTTTTTTGGCATCTCCCGATCCACTGCGCGTCGTCGAGGTCCATCATCGACCCATGGGTCGGGCGGCGCGCTGGTCGGGGATCGCGGTGGCGGCGGCGCTGCTGCTTTCGCCGCGGAGCGCGCTCGCCGAGCCGAGAGATGCGCTGCTCGCACCGGCGCCCGCGCCGCCGGCCGGCGAGCGTCCGCAAGCCGACTCGCCGTCGTATGGAGGCCAGATCTTCGCGGTCGACGGCATCCTCGCGGCCATGGCCCTGGGCAGCGGGAGCGGCGAGGTGCTGCTCGGGCTCGGCCTGACCGGGCCGGTGATCCACACGGCGCACGGTCACCTCGGCACCGGGTTCGCCAGCCTGGGGCTGCGCGTCGGTGCGCCGATCGCCGGCGCATACGCCGGAGCGGCGATCTGCAACAGCCGCGGCGACAGCAACGAAGGGTACGACTGCCTGAGCACCGCGTTCCTCGGCTTCGCGGTCGGCGCCGTCGTCGCGCTCGGCATCGACTACTTCGTGCTCGCCAGGTAGCCGCCCGCTCGCCGCGCTCGCTGGATGCGGGCTACGGCTCGAGGACCAGCTTGCCGAACACGCCGCGCGCCTCGAGCAGACGGTGGGCCTCGGCCGCCTCGGCGAGCGGGAGGACGCGGTCGACGACGGGGCGCAGGCGGCCGGCGCCCACATGGGACAGGACCTCGAGCAGGTCGCCCTTGGAGGCCATGGTCGAGCCGAGGATCGAGATCTGGCGGAAGAAGACGTGGCGCAGATCGATCGACGGGCTGAAGCCCGAGGTGGCGCCGCAGATCGCGATGCGCCCGCCCGACGCGGCGGCACGGATGCTCTTCGCGAAGGTCTCGCCGCCGATGTGCTCGAACACGACGTCGGCCCCGCGCCGCGCGGTCATCCGCTTGACCTCGGCGACGAAGTCCTGGGTCTGGTAGTTGATGACCTCGTCGGCGCCGAGCTCGCGGGCGCGGGCCAGCTTCCCGTCGGAGCCTGCGGTCGCGATGACGCGCGCCCCGAACATCCGCGCGATCTGCACCGCCGCCACGCCCACCCCGCTGCCCGCGCCGTGGACCAGCACGGTCTCGCCCGGGCGAACGCCCGCCCTGGTGACCAGCATCTGCCAGGCGGTCATGAAGGTGAGGATCGACGCGGCCGCCTCCGGGAACGAGAGCTCGCCCGGATAGGGGGCGAGGTTCTGCCGCGGCACCGCGATGTACTCGACGTAGCCGCCCGGGTGAGTCTCGCCCAGGATGCCGTAGCGCGGGCACAGGTTGTCGCGGCCGCTCAGGCACGCGCGGCACGCGCCGCACGAGAGGCCCGGGCTCAGCACCACGCGCGCGCCCGGCTCGACGTCGGTCACCCCCGGCCCGAGCGCATCCACCACGCCCGCGATGTCGGAGCCGAGCGGGTGCGGGACTTCGAGGTGGAAGGCCGGCCCGCCCCGCCGCACCCACAGATCGAGGTGGTTGAGCGCGACCGCGCGCACCGCGACGCGCACCTCGCCCGGTCCCGGCTCCGGCACCGGCAGGTCACAGAGCTCGAGCACATCGGGCCCTCCGTGTCGCCGCAGGACCACGGCCTTCATGGTTCGCATGACCCGCTCGCCTCCTTCGCTCGCGCCCGCGCCTGGACCCAGGCCACGGAGATGATCACCGTCTAGTGACGGGACGGGTTGGCCGGGTGCTGGCTGGTCAGCGGCGGGAACCACGGGTCCCGCTCGAGCGGCTTGTCGATCTTCTCGAGCGCGCCCCGGTCCTGCATCTGCCTCTGCCGCAAGCCCCCCGTCGGATCGCCGGCCTTCGGATCGGTGAGGCGCGGGCCGACCGTGTGGGCCAGGAGCAGCGCCCCGGCGACGTACGCCAGGCCGATGGCCGCCTGCCAGGCGCGTCCGCGGCGCACTCCCTTCTCGTGCGCGCGCGCGGCCAGCATCGAGCCGACGATGTCGCAGCCCACGATCGCGCCCAGCGCGGTGAGCCCGACCGTCCACGCGTACCAGCTGTCGCCGATGAGGAGGAGGCCCATGGCCACCAGCTGGCCCAGGAGGAGCGCCAGCGCGGTGGCGGGTCGCCGCGCGTAAAGATGTCCCACGCCGAAGGTCAGGAACGCGCTTCCGGCCGCGAGCAGCGGTCGCAGCGGCTGCGCCCTCCCGGCGGCGGCGTCCTCGCCGTCGTCGTCCTCGCCGTCGTCGTCCTCGGGCGCGGCCCCGTCCGCATCGCGGCCGGGCAGCGCGGACGCCGAATCCGCGGCGGCCCCGTCCCCGCCGGTCGAGAAGAACGCCTCGAGGAAGTCGGTCGCCTGCCCCGCCTGCGACTCCGGCACCGCCAGCGTGACCTCGAGGATGTTCTGCGCCACGCCGATGATGGCGCCGGAGCGCGTGCCGGTCACGCGGACCGGGACCCCGGCCTCGCCGAGCAGGTCGCGCAGCATGTCCGCCTGCATCGGATCATAGGTGCGATGAACGATGACGAAGCGTCCGGGCATCGATGGTCTTCGCTTGCGTCTGCGCTGGGCGTCCGGGCGTCTGCGCTGGCGTGGGCCGTCGGCCTGTGGTGCCGGCTGCCGCCCCGCGCCGCCACCGGCATTTTCCATTTGGCGCGTGCGGCGCTTTGGCGGTTAAGTTCTAACCCGAAACCCCGCAGGGAACCAGCCAAGCCCGGAGCCCTCATGCGAATCGTCTCCATCCCCTGTCTCTCCGACAACTACGCGTATCTCGTGATCTGCGAGGCGACCCAGCGCGCCGCCATCGTCGATCCGTCCGAGGCCGCGCCCGTGCTCGCCGCCGTTCGCCAGCACGGCGTCGAGCTCGGCGCCATCTGGAACACGCACCATCACTGGGACCACACCGGCGGCAACCAGGAGCTGGTCGCGGCCGTGGGCGGCCTCGAGGTGGTGGCGCACGAGTCGGATCGCGGCCGGGTCCCGGCGCAGACGAAGTTCGTCGGCGAGGGCGACACCGTGTCGATCGGCCAGGTCAGCGCCGTCATCATCCACAACCCCGGGCACACCAGCGGCGCCATCAGCTATCACATCGCCGATCCCGGCGCGGTGTTCACCGGCGACACCCTGTTCGCCGCAGGCTGCGGCCGCCTGTTCGAGGGCACGCCGGCCGACATGCGCGTGTCGCTCGGCAAGCTGGCCGCGCTGCCCGGCGCGACCCAGGTCTACTGCGGGCACGAGTACACCGAGAAGAACCTGGCGTTCGCCGCCGAGGCCGAGAAGGACAACTCCGCGATCGCGGAGCGCCGCGCGCGCGTCGCCGAGCTGCGCAAGGCCGGCCACCCCAGCGTGCCGTTCACGATGGCCGAGGAGCAGGCGACCAATCCATTCGTGCGCGCCGGTTCGGTCGACCGCCTGGCCGAGCTGCGCGCCTGGAAGGATCGGTTCTAGGCGCGCGAGCGCCGCCGGCCAGCGGACCCGCGTGCGCATCAACCTCCACGACGCCGACGCGACCAGGCTCGACGTGGACCTTTCGGTCGACGGCGAGGTGCGCCGGGTGAGCCTCACCGGGCTGCGCGCGGTGGTCGGCCAGCTCGAGCGCGGCGGCAGCACGGCGCGGGTTCGCCCGCTGCGCGCCGGCCGCGTGGTGCTGGCCGCGCTCGAGTGGCCGCTGGCTCCGGGCAGCCGGCTCTCCATCACCAGCCCGGCCACGCTCGACGCGCTCGGCGTCGAGCTCGACGCCGCAGCCGGGCCCGACGCCTCGCCGCTGTCCGGTCGCGTGGAGGCCGGGCACGCCCACGCCGACGCGGTCGCCATCGAGCTGCGCGACGGCGCGCGCCTGGCGCTCGACGCCGAGCTCGAGGGCGCGGAGGTCGTGCACTCGCCGGAGCGCGTCGGTCACGCGGCCGCCGACCGGCTCCAGCTCGACAACGTGCAGGCGGTCCTGGCCGGCGCCGTGTGCCGGCTGTCCAGCGCCGTGCTGGAGCGGGCGCGGGTCGACTGGCAGGCGGGCGAGCTCCTCATCGGCGCGGCCGCAGCGGTGACCCAGGGGCTGAGCGTGACCGTGCCGGCGGCCGGGCTCACCGTCGAGATCGATCGCGCCGAGCTGCCGGCCGGGCTGCGCACCAGCGCCGGCGCCCTGGTCATCCCGGAGCTGGTCGTGCCCGAGGTGCGCATCGCGGTCGACGACGTGGTCGAGCTGTTCCGCCCGCGCCCGCGCCCGGCGCCCGAGCCGGCCGGCAGGGCGGCCGAGCCGGCGCCGCGGCGCGCGCCGTTCGACTACGGCTTCCTCGATCGGGTGAGCGGGCGGCTCGACGTCGACATGACGCTCGACATGTCGGTGCCGGTCCTCGGCCGGCGCGAGGCGACCCACCACTTCCGCGTCCCGATCGCCGGCGGCGTCATCAACTACCGCGACCTGGAGCGCGACCTGGCCAACTTCGAGGACGCGTTCATCGACGTCGAGGTGCGCGGGCAGGCCCTGGTCATCGAGCGCGCCATCCCGCTCATCCCGGGGCTGGAGAAGCCGCTGGTCATGTGGGACCTGGACCCGGGCGAGCTCGAGCTGGCCCGCCGGCGCCTGGTCCGGCTCCGCACCATCCCGCGCCTGCGCATGGCCGCGCGCGGCGGCGACCGCGGCGACCGCTCGAGCCTGGCCATCCGCAGCCTGCGCTTCGACCACATCGACATCTCGATCGCGCTGGCGGCGCCGCCGCCCGACCATAGCTGCTCGATCGGCCGGGCCAGCGCCGGCGCGCTGCGCGTGACCGGCCGGCTGGCCCACGACCCGCAGCGCACCAGCGAGGGCGCCGAGGTGACGCGGGCCAGCGCGAGCGGCACGCAGCTGGCGGCGGGGCCGGTCGAGCTCGGCCGTCGCTTCACGGCAGAGTCGATCGAGCTCGGCTCGCTGGCCGAGGGCACCGCCGTGTTCCGCGGGCTGCGGCCCGGCCGCGTGACGCTGACCGGCCGCGACCTGCGCATGCGCAACCTGCGCGTGGTCCTCTGATCGCGGCGGCCGCGGGCCGCGTCGCCGCGCGCGGGCGATCGGCTCGGCCGGGCGATCGGCTCGGCGGCGATCAGCGCAGCGGCCGCGGAAGGGGCGCTCGCTGCGGGCGCGCGGCGGATCGGGCAGGGTCTGCCGGCGCGTCCGGCGCCGGGGCGCCCGCCCCCGGCGCCGGCGTGGGCGCTGCCGACTGCGCGGCGCCGGCCTCGCCGCCGACGAGCGGGGGCACCTCGCCGGTGATGAGCCGGGCGCCGCGCTGGAACGTGAAGTAGGACCACGCCCACCCGAACATGACCAGCAGCCGGCTGCGGAAGCCGATGAGGAAGAAGATGTGGATCGCCCACCAGGCGAGCCAGGCGAGGAACCCCGACAGCTTGATCCAGCCCAGGTCGGCGACCGCCGCGGCGCGTCCGATGGTGGCCACCGAACCCTTGTCGCGGTAGCGGAAGCGCTCGCGCGCCGCGCCGTCCAGCTCGCGGCGGATCTGTCGGGCCGCGAAGCGCCCCTCCTGGATGGCGGCCGGGGCCACCCCGGGGACCGGCGAGCCGTCGGCCTGGGTCACCGCGGCCAGGTCTCCGACCACGAACACCTCCGGGTGGCCGGGCAGGCCGAGGTCCTCCTTGACCTCGACCCGGCCGGCGTGATCGAGCGGCACGCCCAGCGTGCGCGCCAGCGGGGAGGCGGCCACGCCGGCCGCCCACAGCACCGTGCGCGCCTGGATGCGCTCGCCGCCGCTGACCTCGACGCCGCGCCCGTCGACCGCAGACACCAGCGCGCCGGTGCGCACCTCGACGCCGAGCCGCTCGAGCTGGCGGCGGGCCTTGTGCGACAGCTCCGGCACGTACGGCGGCAGCACGCGGTCCACGCCCTCGAGCAGGAGCACGCGCGTCATGGTCGGATCGATGGAGCGGAAGTCGCGCTTGAGGGTGTGGCGCGCGATCTCCGACAGCGCGCCGGCCAGCTCGACGCCGGTCGGCCCGCCGCCCACCACCACGAAGGTGAGCCACTCGGCGCGCCGCGCCGGATCCGGCTCGCGCTCGGCCGCCTCGTAGGCGAGGAACACACGCCGCCGGATGAGCAGCGCGTCCTCGATGGTCTTGAGGCCGGGCGCCACCGCCTCCCACTCCGGGTGCTGGAAGTAGGAGTGGGTCGCGCCGGTCGCGACGACGAGATAGTCGTAGTCGATGGACTCGCCGTCGAGCACGACCCGCCGGGCCGCGGTGTCGATGCGGCTCACCTCGCCCAGGAGGACGCGCGCGTTGTCCTGCCGGCGCACGACGCTCCTGATCGGGTAGGCGATGTCTGCCGCGTTGAGCCCCGCGGTCGCCACCTGATAGAGGAGCGGCTGGAACAGGTGGTGGTTGCGCCGGTCGATCACGGTGACGCGCACCGGCGCGCGCCGCAGCGAGCGGGCGGCGTAGATGCCGCCGAACCCGGCCCCGACGATGACCACGTGTGGCCGCGCGCCGCCCTCGGGCGCGCCCGCTCGGCTGAGCTTCTCTTCCATGGTGCCTCGCTCTCGTGGCTGCCCCACTGTTCTAATGAGATGCCGGCGGGGCGCAAGAGCGCGCGCCCTCGCGGGGCCGTGGTGGCGCGGCCGCGGCCGGGGTAGAGTGGCGGAATGGGGGGATGTCCGGGCTGCACAGCGCAGCCGGCAGGATCGGGGGGTGTGTGTCCGGTGTGCGGCGCGCCGATCGAGGCGCAGGTCGCGCTCGAGCTCGACCTGCCGCCGCCGCGCGCGCGGCCGCCGGCCACCGGTGCGCCGGCGGCCCGCACCTCGGGCAGCACCTCGGGCAGCACCTCGGGCAGGGGGGCGGCGACGAGCTACGACGACATCGACGCGCCGGATCGGCGGCTCATGTGGCGGGTCACGCGCGCGCCGCTGGTCGCGCTGCTGGGCTGGTTCACGCTCAGCCACGTCGCGCTCCATCACCAGTGGGTCTTCATCGACAACGTGAACCTCCTCTTTCACGAGGCGGGGCACGTGCTGTTCTCGTGGGGCGGCGAGGCCCTGCACGCCCTCGGCGGGACGCTGGGCCAGCTCCTGTGGCCGGGCGGGCTCGCCGCCTACTTCTGGTTCCGGCGGCGCGACCGGTTCGCGACCGCGGCCTGCGTGTGGTGGTTCGGCGAGAACTTCATGGGCATCGGCCGCTACATGGCCGACGCCGCGTTCGAGGAGCTGCCGCTGGTCGGCGGCAACATCCACGACTGGCACTTCCTGTTCGGGCGCTGGGGCCTGCTGTCGTCCGGCCAGGAGATCGGCCGCGCGTTCCGCGTGACCGGCGGCGCCGTGATGATCGGCGCGCTCGCGGTGCTCGCGCTGTGGACCGCGGCGCCGCGCCCCGCGGACCTGGTCCGCGACGCCGACGACGCCCGCCACATCGAGTGACCGCCGCGATCCGGCGCGCGCACGCGATCGCATCGTCGGGCTCGCCCGCGGCCGCCCGGCGGGGCAGGATCGGGCGATGCAAGCACGGTTCTCCAGATTGGCGCCGCTGCCGCCCCGCGCCGCGTTCCCGGTCGTGCGCGCCATGCAGACCCGCTGGCTCGACAACGACCACTACGGCCACGTCAACAACGTCGTCTACTACTCCTACTTCGACACCGCCGTGAACGGGTGGCTGATCGAGGCGAGCGGCCGCGACATCCGCGCGCTGCCGGCGATCGGCATCGTGGCCGAGACATCGTGCCGCTACCTGCGCCCGATCGGCTTCCCCGATCCGCTCGAGGTCGGCCTGGCCATCGCGCGGCTGGGCCGGAGCAGCGTCACCTACCGCCTGGCGGTGTTCCGCGCCGGCGACGACGAGCCATGCGCGCTCGGCCGCTTCGTGCACGTGTACGTCGACCGCGACGGTCGGCGGCCGATCGACATCCCGGCCGAGCTGCGAGCCGTGCTCGCGCCGGTCCGCGATGCGACCGGGGCCCGGTTCGCGGCGGCGGGCGTCGCAGATGACCTCGATCCGCGCGCGCCGGCGGGGTAGCCTGCGCGCATGCCCGAGACGCCCGAGGCCGCCGGCGAGACCGTGTTCACCTGGGGCGCTCCGCCGCTCAAGTTCGGGACCGGCGCCGCCGACGAGATCGGCCACGACGTCGCCCGGCTCGGCCTGCGCCGCGTCCTCGTGCTGACCGACCCGCGGGTCGCCGCCACCGGGCTGGCAGCGCGCATCGGCGAGTCGCTCGCCGCGTCGGGCGTCGATCACGCGCTCTACGACCGCGTCCACTGCGAGCCGACCGACGTCAGCCTGCGCGCCGCGGTGAGCGCGGCCGCCGAGCTGGGCGGCGATCGCGCGTGGGACGGCTTCGTCGCGGTCGGCGGCGGCTCGGTCATCGACACCGCCAAGGCGGTCAACCTGCTCATCACGTCGGGCGGCGACGTCATGGACTACGTCAACGTGCCGGTCGGCCAGGGGCGACCGCCGGTCCATCCGCCGCGCCCGCTCGTCGCGGTCCCCACCACGGCGGGCACCGGATCGGAGAGCACGCCGGTGTGCGTGCTCGACATCCTCGGGCTGCGAGTCAAGACCGGCATCAGCCACCCATCCCTGCGCCCGGTCCTGGCGGTCGTCGATCCGCTGGTCACCCTGTCCTTGCCGCCCGAGGTCACCGCCAGCGCCGGCATGGACATCGTGTGCCACGCGCTCGAGTCGTACACGGCGCGGCCGTACACAGCGCACGCGCGCCACGCCGCCGCGGCGCGGGTGGCGTACAACGGCTCGAACCCGATCTCCGACGTGTGGGCCGAGCGATCGCTCGGGCTGCTCGGCAGGAGCTTCCGGCGCGCGGTCAGGAGCGGCGCCGACCTGGCCGCGCGCACCGACATGATGCTGGCCGCCACCTTCGCCGGCATGGGCTTCGGCAACGCGGGCGTCCACATCCCGCACGCCTGCGGCTACGCGATCGCGGCGCTGGTGCGCGAGTACCGGCCGGCCGGCTACGCCGCCGACGAGGCGTTGGTGCCGCACGGCCAGTCGGTGTCGCTGACCGCGCCGGCCAGCTTTCGCTTCACCTTCGCCACCTCGCCCGAGCGCCATTTGCGCGCGGCCTCGCTGCTCGGCGCCGGTGGCCCCACCGCCGCCGGCGACGGCGCGGACATCGATCGCCTGCCCGGGGTGCTGGTCTCGCTCATGCGCGACATCGACATCCCGCGCGGCGTGGGCGCGGTCGGCTACGGCGAGGGCGACGTGAGCGATCTGGTCGAGGTCGCGCTGGTGCAGCAGCGCCTCTTGCAGGTGGCGCCCGGCCCGGTCACCGGCGACCACCTCGCGGCGATCTTTCGCGACTCGCTCGCCAACTGGTGAGCCGCGCTGGCAGAGGCCGCGCCCACTGCGGTACGACTCGGAGCCATGGCGATCCGCTCCTCGCAGCGCTCGGAGGTCGACAACGCCCGCCTGCGCGGGCTCGCCGCGGCCTACACCGAGCGCCACACGGGGATGGAGAACTACGTCCTCAGCTGGAAGATCGCGTTCGGCGCGATCCGCCGGCTCGGCATCGACCCGCGCGGGCCGCGGGGCCGGGTCGCCAACCTGGTGCTGGTCGCGGCGCTGCTGTTCGGCGTGCCCGCGGCGGTCGCCGCCGCGACGGGGGAGTGGAGCGCGGCGCCGCTGCGCACCTGGGCGCTGGTGGCCGCCCTGTTCGGCGTGCTGGGCGCCGTCATCTACGCGCCCCTGCACGCCGCCATCGACGACTTCCTCGCCCTCCACCGGCTGATGGCCGACGTCGCCGGCCTCGAGCGGCTGGTGGCGTGGGAGCGGCGATGGTTCAGCGTGCGCGTCTCGGCCCCGGTGGCGTCCATGTTCGCGGCCGCCATGCTCGGGCTCCTGCTCGCGCGGGTCGACCAGTCGCGCGCGCCGCTCGACACCGGCACCGTGGTGGTCGCCGCCATGCTCATCTACGAGGTCGGCGAGGTCCTGTTCACCGTCATCATGCTCGGGATCGAGTCCCGCCTGCTCGACCGCTACGACTACGATCTCTTCCGCCTGAGCCCGATCGACTCGGTCGGCCTGCAGCGATCGATGCGCGGCTCGAACCGGCTGGGCCTGCTGGTCGGGCTGGTGGCCACCACCATCATCGTCGGCTTCCTCGTGCTGCTCTCGGATCAGGCGATGCTGGTCGGTCAGATCGCGCTCGCGCTGCTCGCCCTGGCCTACGTGGCGACGGCGTTCGGCGTGCTGCTGCCGCGGCTGGCGATGAAGCGGATCGTGCTGGCCGAGAAGGAGCGCGAGCTCGCCCCTCTACAGGAGAGGCTCGACGAGCTGGCCGGACGGCTGCGCGGGCTGACCGTCGACGAGGAGAAGGAGCTGGTCCGCCTGCGCGACATGCACGAGCACATCCTCCGCTCGGGCGAGAGCGTGCTGCCGCTCAGCAGCGTGGGTCAGCTGGTGAGCTCGCTCATCATCCCGACCATCACGGTCGCCCTGTCGCAGGCCGGCCGCGAGTTCATCCTGCGGCTGTTTCGCTGAGAAGGGTGCTACGGACAGCCGGCCGGGCGGAACTCCGGCTCGAAGCCGCCGTACTTGTCGGTGTAGATGACCGTGCCCAGCTCGGTGCTCTGGGGGAAGCAGAGCGCCCCGTAGAACGTGTACTCGCAGGTCGGGTTCGAGTTGTGGGCGCAGTCGTAGTCGTGATCCATCTCGATCGCGAGCGGGTCGACCACGTCCTCCAGGTCGAGCCGCCCCAGCGGCGCGCCGGCCTGGGCCGACGCCGGATCGCGGAAGAACTGCACCTGGCCGCGCGGACCGCCCTCGTCGGTCTCGTCGCTGAGATCGAAGGGACCGTGCGGACCGGCCGCGTCGCCCGAGTCGCGCCACGACGTGTCGGGCAGGACGTCGGCCAGGTCGAAGCCGCTGTCGCCGGCGTCGCCGCCGTGGTCGTTGGCCGCGACCAGCGCGTCGTGCAGCGCGGGGTCCATCGACATGATGAGTCGGTTGAACTCGCCGCCGCCGCAGCTGCCCGGATCGGTCTCGACCGCCCCCTCGCCGCCCACCGCCCGGTAGAGCGCGGTGATGTGGTCGAGCGCGGACGACCCGTCGGCGCCCAGGATCGAGCCCTCGAGGCGCGCCGTCAGGGTCAGGAAGGTGGCCTGCGACGAAGAGTCGAGCCGGTCCCACAGATCGCAGACGGAGGCCAGGTCGCGGCCGATGAGCCCGTTGGACTGCTGGTCGTCCGGGCGCGACTTGAGAAAGTCGAAGTAGGTCGCGAGCAGGCGATCGCGGTTGCCGACGTCTGCCGGCGCCGCGTCTCCCTCGCCGCCGCCGCCTCCTCCTCCGCCGCCGGCATCCACCTCGCCGCCGCCGCCGCTGCCGCCGGCGTCCGCCTCGGCCGCGCCGTCCGAACCGCTGCCCACGCTGCTCCCCTCGTCGCTGGCGTCATCGCCTCCGGACGACGCGCAGCCGGCGAGCAAGATGGCGGTGGCCGCGCACAGACGCTGGAGTTGGACGCGCATCCTGCGACCCTATCGTGGAAGGCGCATCAGATCGCGCGCTGCGGTGCGTCGGACCCCTTAAGTCGACTGAAACGGTGCTCCGTCCCTGCGCCGCGCGCGCACGGTCGCATCGCGCGCCGGTCGCGCGTCTGGACGCAACGAGGTGGCGGAGATCGATCGCAAGCGATACGTTCTGGCCCGGTGTCACGGGGACAGGGACACAACGGTCTCCCGCGCAAGGATTCGGCACCGAAGGGAGGAACGCGATGAAGCTGTCCACTCGGTTCTTTGTGACCATCGCCATGTCGGCCGCCATGCCCCTGGTCGTGAGCGGCTGCAAGAAGTCGAGCTCCGAGAAGTCGGCCGGCGAGAAGCCGGCGGCCGAGACGCCGCCCGCCGGGGCCCAGACGGAGGCGCCCACGCCGGCGCCGGGCGGATATCCCGACGAGAAGTTCGCCGTCATCACGCACGGCTCCGCCGGCGACGCCTTCTGGGACGTGGTGAAGAAGGGTGCGGAGCAGGCGGCGGCCGACCTCGGCGTGACGGTGGCCTACCAGGGCAACGGCGATGCGGCGCAGCAGGCCAGCCTCATCGACTCGGCGGTGGCCAGCAAGGTCAACGGCCTGGTCGTCTCGATGGCCAACCCGGACGCGCTGGCCGAGCCGATCAAGAAGGCCGTCGCGGCCGGCATCCCGGTCATCACGATCAACTCCGGGTCGGCCAGGTCGGCCGAGCTCGGCGCGCTGGCCCACGTCGGCCAGGACGAGTCGATCGCCGGCGAGGGCGCCGGCAAGAACCTGGCCGCGGCCGGGGTCAAGAAGCTCCTGTGCGTCGTGCACGAGGCCGGCAACATCGGGCTCGAGCAGCGCTGCGCCGGCGCCAAGAAGACCCTGGGCGGCACGGTGGTGAACCTCCAGGTCGACATCAACAACGTGGCCGAGGCGCAGAGCACGATCAGCTCGAAGCTGCAGGCCGACAAGGCGATCGACGGCGTGCTGGCGCTCAACCCGGCCATCGGCGTGGCGGCGACCGAGGCGGTCGGCGCGGCCAGCTCCAAGGCCAAGGTCGCCACGTTCGATCTGTCGGGCGAGGTGGTCGACGCGATCGCCGCCGGCAAGATCCTGTTCGCCGTCGACCAGCAGCAGTACCTGCAGGGCTACCTGCCGATCGTGATGCTCCACCTCTACGCGAGCAACGCCAACACCATCGGCGGCGGCCACCCGGTCCTGACCGGGCCCGGCTTCGTGACCAAGGAGAACGCGTCCAAGGTGAAGGACCTGGCGGCCAAGGGGACTCGCTGATCTTGGCCGCGACCGGGCAGCAGCCGGCCGCCGAGGCGGGCACCGAGGCCGCGCGACCGGGCGGCGACGAGCGCCTGGTCGCGGTCAGCCCGATGCGCCGGCTGCTCGGTCGCCCCGAGCTCGGCGCCGTGGTCGGCGCGGTCGCGGTGTTCGGCTTCTTCGCCGCCTACACCGACGCGTTCGCCACCGCGCTCGGCTTCGCCAACGTGCTCGACGTGGCGGCGCCGCTCGGCATCATGGCGGTGGTGGTCGCGCTCCTCATGATCGGGGGCGAGTTCGACCTCTCGTGCGGCGTGATGACCGGCAGCGCCGGCCTGATGGTGGCGATGCTGTCGACCAAGCTGGGCTGGAACGTCTGGCTCGCGGTCGGCGCGGCGCTGTCGGCCGGCGCGCTGGTCGGGCTGCTGAACGGCTGCCTGGTCATCTGGACCCGGCTGCCCAGCTTCATCGTCACGCTGGCCACGTTTCTCATCCTGCAGGGCATGAACCTCGGCGTCACCAAGCTGGTCACCGGCACCGTGCAGGTGCGCGGCGTGGCCAGCGCGCCGGGCTACCAGTCGGCCTACGCCCTGTTCGCCCAGACGGCGGAGATCGGCGGGGCCAGCTTCCGCATCACCATCCTGTGGTGGGTGGCGATCGCGCTCCTGGCCACCTGGGTCCTCCTGCGCACCCGCTCGGGCAACTGGATCTTCGCGGTCGGCGGATCGGCGGCCGCGGCGCGCAGCGTGGGCGTGCCCACCGCGCGCACCAAGGTCGGCCTCTTCATGGCGGTGTCGATCGCCGCGTCGCTGGTCGGCATCATGATCGTCCTGCGCCTGCGATCGGTCCAGGCCAACCAGGGCATCGGCCAGGAGTTCCAGTACATCATCGCGGCGGTGATCGGCGGGTGCCTGCTGACGGGGGGCTATGGCTCGGCGATCGGCGCGGCGATCGGCGCGCTCATCTTCGGCATGGCCAGGCAGGGCATCGTGTTCGCCGGCTGGGACAGCGACTGGTTCCAGCTCTTCCTCGGCGTGCTGCTCCTGTCGGCGACCCTCCTCAACCACTACGTCCGCCGGCGAGCGGAGACGAGCAAGGCATGAGCGAGCCGGGCGAGCCGGGCGATGGCGAGGGCGGGAAGGGGAAGACGCCGATCCTCGAGACGCGCGCGGTCTGCAAGAACTACGGCAACATCATCGCGCTGCGCGACGTGTCGGCCGTCGTCGACGCCGGGTCGGTCACCTGCGTGCTGGGCGACAACGGCGCCGGCAAGTCGACCCTCATCAAGATCCTGTCCGGCGTCCACCAGCACGACGCCGGCGATCTCCTCATCGACGGCGCGCCGGTGGTCCTGGCCAGCCCGCGCGACGCGCTCGAGCGCGGCATCGCCACCGTCTACCAGGACCTCGCCCTGGTGCCGCTCATGTCGGTGTGGCGCAACTTCTTCCTCGGCGCCGAGCCGACCCGCGGCATCGGCCCGTTCCGCCGCTTCGACGTCGACTTCGCGCGCGAGACCACGCGCAAGGAGCTCAGGGCGATGGGCATCGACGTCCGCGATCCGGACCAGCCGATCGGCCAGCTCTCCGGCGGGGAGCGCCAGTCGGTGGCCATCGCCCGCGCGGTCTACTTCGGCGCGCGCCTGCTCATCCTCGACGAGCCGACCTCCGCCCTCGGCGTCAAGCAGGCCGGCGTGGTCCTGCGCTACATCGCCCAGGCACGCGACCGCGGCCTCGGCGTCATCTTCATCACCCACAACCCGCACCACGCCTTCCCGGTCGGCGATCGCTTCCTCATCCTCAACCGCGGCCAGAGCGTCGGCCACTTCGCCAAGTCGGAGATCGACAGCGACGAGCTGACCCGCCTCATGGCCGGCGGCGCCGAGCTCGACCAGCTGCGCCACGAGCTCGACCAGCTGCGCCCGAGCTCCTGATCGGACGGACCGCGACCCGCCTGGTCGGAGACCCGAGCGACCGGGCGTGCGACGAGATCCGGGGCTCCGACCTCGCGGTCGCGGCCGCCTTGCCGCGCCGCGCGACGCAGCGCCGCCCCGCCGGCGTTCTGCCCGGTGACTCGGCCCGGTCCGAGCGGCGAGACCTCCGATCCGCGGCGCTCTGAGCCAACCCCGAGGCGATGGGGCAGGCGCCGCGATGCGCGGCCCGACCGCGCCGGGACGCGCCCCGACCGCGCCGCGTGCGCGCGGCCCCGAGCGCGCCGCGGGCACGCGGTACGGAGTGCGCTGCGCAGCGCGGCTCCGATCCCGCTGTGAACGCGGCCGCGAACGCCGCGGACACGGCCCCGAGCGCGCCGCGATTGAGCGGCCCCCGAGCGCGCCGCGATACCCGGCCCGAGCGCGCCGCGAATGCGCGGCCCCGGGCGCGCCCCGCTGCACGGCCCCGAGCGCGCCCCGCTGCACCGCCCCCGCGCGCGCCGCGATACCCGGCCCGAGCGCGCCGCGATGCGCGGCTCCGGGCGCGCCCCGCTGCCCGGCCCCGGGCGCGCCGCGATGCCCGGCCCGGGCGCGCCGTGCTGCGCGGCCCCGAGCGCGCCCCGCTGCACGGCCCCCGCGCGCGCCGCGATACCCGGCCCGAGCGCTCCGCGATGCGCGACCCCGGGCGCGCCCCGCTGCACGGCCCCGAGCGCGCCCCGCTGCACCGCCCCCGCGCGCGCCGCGATACCCGGCCCGAGCGC
>Ga0126377_10000457_pt1 | contig 24698 bp, 23 predicted proteins | sample PanSoiMetPlot_22_FD_92647 | JGI IMG/M metagenome (GOLD analysis project Ga0126377, IMG submission 92647) | Tropical forest soil microbial communities from Panama - MetaG Plot_22 | ecosystem: Environmental > Terrestrial > Soil > Tropical forest > Bulk soil | place: Panama | collected 2016-02-17 | reverse complement strand
GCCCGAGGTGGGTCATACCGGCGAAACCAACGACCGGCGACGTCATTCCCCACCCTTCACGGCAATCGCTTGCGCGCTCAGGCGCTGCAGCACGCGGTGCAGCCAGATGTCGTTTGAGAGATCCGTCTTCGCGCCCGAGAGACAAAGTGTTTTGAAGTGAGCGTATTCGAGGGCCCACGTCGGGTCTTCTTGCACCAGGGTGTCGGTCTTCTCCGGCGGACGTCCGCTCGGCAAAACGCGTGCGCGCTTGGTGAACGCCGATGGCCCCCATTTGCACAGCGACTGGATGTGCGCCGAACCGTGCTCGGCGAGGATGTCGCAAGTGAAGTGGTTACGCCACATCAGGAGCGTCATTTCCAGCTCGATGCGGGGACGTGAATGTTCGTAGTTGATGACGACGTGGTCCGGTGCACGATTTTCGAAGCCATGCACGCTGACGAATCCAAACCTGTCCTCGATGTCTCCGAACCAGAAGCGACAAGTATCGAGTAGATGCGAGCCGAGATCGGGCAGCACGCCGGCGCCACGATCGCGCCAAGCCGAATCGCGCACGAGCCGCGCCGTGCCGTTGCCATAGAACATGCGGCAGGAATAGATCGCTCCGAGTTCGCCGCTTGCGATCAGCTCGCGCATACGCACGAAGTGCGGCTCGAACCGGTGATTATAGGCGGTATAGCAAATAACTGCGTTTTTGCGTGCAAGCGCCTCGAGCCGGGCTATATCGCTCTCATGCCGCGCCCACAGCGGCTTTTCCACCAAGACGTGCTTGCCGTTTTCGAGGCAATACCTGAGGAGCTCAATCTTGGGCTCGTCGGGGACGCATGCCAGCACCGCATCATAGTCGGCAAGTGGAACATCAACGATTGATCGATAGCGTGCTTCTTCGTTGACTGGATCGACATCTGTGACCAGGTCCGCGCCGGCAATCCGTCGACGCTTGTACCCCTGAACCCCGAGCCCGGCGACTACCACGCGCATCGCCGCGCCCTCAAGCGAGGACCATTTGTCGCTCGATGACGTCGATCTTGGATCGCAAATCGTCTGCCGTTACCGGGATATTGCCGTCACATTCGCATTCGACCGCCGCCGCCATTGTCCCGAGGATCGCTGCAATGCCGGCGTCACGAACGGCGAGCATGGCGAGCGTCGCGTATGCGAGCAGCGCGTCGCCGGCGCCGACGGCATCCACCAGCCGATCCACGAAGCTGTCGATGACGAAGAAACTAGCCAACGATTCGTGATCGGCATCGCAGCATGCAAGCACGCCGCGCTCGCCCAACTTGAGGATGAGCAGCTTGCATCGCGAGGCATCATAGAGATTCGACGCGAGGGGACGAATACCGGAATCTTGATCGCCGAGGGCAAAACGAGCCTCTCGCTCATTGGGGGTGATGAGATCGAAGCCCTGGAAGTCGGTTATATTTCCCCAGCGGCTGGCGACTTGGCTGTCCGCTACGCGGAAGCAGTCATCGGGCAATGCCTGCACCAGCTGCGGAATGGTGCGGCGATTGAAAAGGCCGTGGCGGAAGTCCGAGAACACTACCGCATCGGTGGGCACGCTTCCCAGCGACCGCGTGATGTCGTCGAGGATTTGGTCGGAAATGGAGCGGTTGTCCAGCGTATCCACCTTCAGGAGTCGATAGCCGCCGACAACGATGGCGTTCTTGTTGACCGTCGGTCGCGAGCGGTCGATCACTGCGTGCACCTGGATATCAGCGGCTCTGAGATCGTCGATGACGAAATCTCGGTAGGTGTCTTCCCCGAGCACGGTCGAAAAGGTGACCCGACCGCCGGCCGCGGCAAGATGCTTTGCCACGATCCCGGCACCGCCCACGTAATCGACCTTGCGCTCGAACAGCACGCTCATGGTGGGCGTCTTGGTATTGCCGCCGACCATGGCGCAATGGGTATAGCTATCTACGATCGTATCCCCGACCACGTGGACGCGTTGCCCTTCCATCGCGTCGAGCGTTTTCCGTAGCTTGTCGAAGGTGATCCAGTTTCGCTCCATCAGGATTTGGAGCTTTTCCAGCTTGATCGCCGGCGGGGCGAGATCGATCAGATTTGAGGAGGAATAGACCACGTCGCCGGGAGTGAAAATGATCTCGCCGCCATAGGCCCGCACTACTTCGGCCTCCTCCGCCGTCTTTGCGGGCATGCCTGTCGCGGTGTACTCGAATCCCTTGGCGAAATAGTCGGGTTCGATGAGACGGATATTCTCGATCGGCGTCGAATTCTTATCGATCACAACGTAATCGACCACCTCGAAGGCAGCGAGATTGACCGCGCGCAAATCCTGCGGAACGTGCGGCCGGTGCGTTCCTTTGGCGATGTGGTGGTCAGCGGTGATGCTGGCGATCAGCAGGTCGGCCTTGCTCTTGGCATACAGCAAATGCCGGACGTGACCGGGATGCACGACATCGAACACGCCATGACACATGATCACGCGTCGCTCGCGCGGACGCGGACCAATTATCTCGCGTAGCTCTTGCGCCGACTTGATCTTATAGCGGTACCGGTCAAGCAATTGGAGCATGGACTCGTCTCAGGCACTCTGCTTGCCGAGGTAACGAAACCAAGTTTTGGTCGCCTCCGCAATCCGATCTGGATCCCACAACGGAGCATCGCGCCAACGTTCGATGTCGACCAGCATCCGGCGCACGCCTTTCTCGAAGCTGATGGTAGGCTTCCAGCTTAGCTGCGACACGATTTTGGAAATGTTGGCGAAGGTACAGTCGGGCTCGCCCGGTCGCTTGGGGACATACACCACATCGCCGACGAGAAGCTCGACCAGTCGATTGATCGACTGCGGGTTGCCGGCACCCACATTGAAGCGCTCGCCGCTGATCGACGTTCGCGCGGCCGCAAGAAACGCCTCGGCAACGTCGGTCACATAGACGAAATCACGGCGCTGCGTTCCATCGCCGACGACTGTGTAAGGCCTGCCCGCAAGTTTCTGCCGAAAGAAAACGCCGAATACCGCGCCGTAAACCCCTGTCGTGCGCACGCGCGGACCGTAGGCGTTGAAGATGCAACCCGAATTCACCGGCAGTCCATAGACACGATACCAATGAAATGCCGCTTGCTCGCCCTGGTATTTGGAGAGTGCATATGGATACTGCGGCGCTATGGGGTGATCTTCGGCGGTCGGCACGGCCGCAAGCCCGTAGCAGGATGAGGAAGCGGCATAGACGAACTTGTCGACCGCCGCGTAGCGAGCGCACTCGAGGACGCGCACAGTGCCCTGCACATTGGTGTCCATGTACTCGGTCGGGTGCTCGATCGAGGGCACGATGTCCCCAATGCCGGCAAAATGGAAAACGTACTGTGCGCCGGCGAAGATCGGTGAGCTCGGCTCGAGCTGCCGGATATCCTGCCAGTAACAGGCGAGATCGGGATGGCCCCTGATGTGATCGAGATTGCTGCGGTGGCCGCCGACAAGGTTGTCGATCACGCGAACCACAAAGCCCGCGCCCAGCAGCACGTCCACCATGTGACTGCCGATGAAACCGGCACCGCCGGTGACGACCGCAGCCGCCTTCGAGCTCATGCCGCCTTGAGCCTCTTCAATAGACGGACGTTGTAGTAGCGGTCGTCCTCCATGCTATTCGGCAATTTCTTGGCGAGAAAAGCCTGGCACAGTTCGCGTACCGCGTCCTCAATCGTGTGGCGCGGAGTGTAGCCGAGCACGCGTTTTATCTTATCGGAGTTGATGTGATAGGACCGCACATCGTCGGTTGGCGTTGTGACGATATCGACCGTCTTGCGATCGGGCATCTCCTCGGCGATCACGCGCCGGACCAGTTCGGCAATCCCCATCAGGGACAGATTCTGATAGCCGACGTTGAAGATCTCGTTCTGGACCTTGTCGGCCGGCGCAGTGAGCAAGAGCTGGACCGCATCGCAATAGTCCTGGATGTGCAGGTTCGGCCGCAGCTGAGACCCGCCGAACACGGTGATCTTGCCGAGGTTGACCGCGTGGTTGGTCAGGATGTTGACAGATAGATCGAGCCGTTGCCGCGGCGAGTGCCCACAGACGGTGGCCGGACGAAAAATAACGCCCGTGAAAGCTGCGTCCGTGTGCTTCTTCAACAGCGGTTCGCACATGCCTTTGTATTTGTTGTAGAGCGTGAGCGGAACGAGCGGATGGTCCTCGGTGACGTCAGGCTTGTCGGAAACACCATAAACCGAGCTCGAGGAGGCATAGACCAAGCGCTTAACGCCTGCCTTTTTGGCGGCTTTAACCAATGGTTCGAACGCGTTGAGATTGATCGAGGTCGAAAGATCCTCGTCGAGCTCGAAGCTCGCGTCATTCGAGATGCAGGCCAGATTGACGACGGCGTCATGACCCGCCACGGCCGCCGCGAATTTCGCGGTGTCGCGGATATCGCCGTCGATGATGCGCAGGTTGGGATTATGCCTCGGCAGGAACTGGTTGCCGAAGAACATGATGTCAAAGACCGTGACTCTGTAGCCGCGCGAGAGCAGTTGCGGCACGAGTCGCGCCCCGCAATAGCCTGCGCCGCCGGTTACCAATACCTTCTCGAATAGTCGCTCCATGATTCCCCTCTCCTTCACTCCGCCGCGAAACGGGTCGTCTTGATCTCATAAGCCGCAGCTGCAGCGTCACGATAGAACGATTGCACGGTTTCGCGCGAATATTCCGCCAAATCCTTGCCGACCAGATCGAGCTTGCTCAGAAATTCGTTCGGCACTGTAACGATGTCGCAGCCACTCTGCTCCGCATGGAAGATGTTCAAGAGCTCGCGGGTGCTCGCCCACAAGAGCTCCGCTTTCGGGCGGGCGGCCGTAATCTGTTTGCATGCCCGCATGTGTGGAATCGGATCGGCGCCCGTATCGGCGATGCGACCTGCAAAAACCGAGACGATCGCCGCCGTTGCGGGGGCAAGCGCGTCGATGACCGTGCGGACCTGATCGAGCGTAAAGATCGCGGTCACGTTGAGCACCACCCCTTCAGACGACAGCGCGCGGATCAGCTCGCCCGCGGATTGTCCTTTGGTATTCGTCACCGGAATTTTCACGTTTACGTTCGGTCCCCATGCCGCGATCGTGCGCGCCTGCTCGGCCATGCTCACGAAGTCATCGGCAAACACCTCGAAAGAGACGGGCCGGTCGGGAATCGCGGCCAGAACCTTGCGCGCGAAAGCTTCGTAATCGCTAACGCCGGCCTTTCGCATCAAGGTCGGATTGGTCGTGAAACCCTTGATCACCGGGTTTTTCGACATCTTAACGATGCCTTCATAATCGGCACCATCGGCAAAAATCTTGACCTTCAGGTCAGCGACCCGGCTCATGGCCGCTCCTGCGCAGTTAAAACGGTTTCGATGATGAGTTCGGCGGCTTGGCCGATCGAACGCGCGACATAGTCGGGAGAATCCGGCGCGGGCAAGGCATAGTTGAGGTCGATGAAGACGGTGGCACAGCCGGCGGCGCGCCCCGCCTCGATATCGCTGCTGCGGTCGCCCACCATGAAGCTCCTCTTAAGGTTAATGCCGAGTTCGTCGGCGGCCTCGAGAATCATGCCCGGCTTCGGCTTGCGGCAGTCACAGCGCTCGGCCTGCCCATGAAAGCAGACCTTGACGGCGTCCAGGGGCAATTCACGCCTCATGATCTCGTGCATCGCCTCCACTTCCGAACGGGAGATCAAGCCGTTTCCCACGTCCGGCTGGTTAGTCACGACCGCCAACAGAAAACCGGCCTGCCTGAGCTTCTGGAGACTAGCCGCAGCCTCCGGGTAAAGCCTGAAATCCTGCAGCCGTCTCGGCGCGAAGCTTCGCCGGTCTCGGAATTCAGGAACAACAATCACCCCATCCCGATCGAGAAATACCGCCGGTCTCAACCCGTGGGCAGGGCTTACCATTTCGTCTGCCTGCGCTGCAAGGCTGGATGGCTCACTAAGCAATGCCAGACCACCGCCTGGAAAGCTTCGGACAAGGGTGTGACCCAGCTCGGATTGACCTGAGGAATGAGTACAACCACATCACCGTGCTTGGCGGTATACCCGTTGTCCCGGCCGACAATCCCAAACACTTTTGCCGAGCGCGCCTTCGCCAAGTCGACTGCCTGTACGATGTTGGCACTGATCTTACGCTCGGCGTCGCCGCCGCCGACCGAATAGATGAAGAGCGCATCCTTCTCGCCGAGCTGACTCGTATCGAGCCATGCTGCAAAGACGGTATCCCATCCCTCATCGTTGGTGCGGGCGGTGAGCTCGGAGACGTTATCGACGGGGCTATAGGTTTCTATTCTGCACAGTTTGCGAAAATCGTTCACAGCGTGGCTGCAATTGGCCGCGCTGCCACCAACGCCAATCAGGAAAAGGCGTCCCTTGCGCTCTCGCAGCCGATCAAGCTCGGTTGCAAGAGCCTCGATTGAAGCAAATGAAATGTCACGACAAATCTGCGCCGCCGCAGCAAAAAAAGTTTCCGCGTGGTTCATGCGCCCAACCGCCCTCGGACCCCATGAATGGCGGCGAACTCTTGGCACATCCGCCCCCGCATTTGAAGTGCCTCTTGGGCCGAAATCCCAAGACATTCAAGGGCGCTGCGATCCAAGCGATGCGTAGAGTTCCATATAACATTGTAAGGCATGGCCAAGCGTAAAATTCTCCGCAATGCGCGCCCTCGCCCTGCTGCCGCGTTCCACCCGCGCGCTCGCCGATTCTCCAGCCAACTGCCGGATTGCTGCGACAAGCGCCGGCGGATCTTGCGGCGGTACCACAAGACCGGCGTCGCCAATAATGAGCTTGGCATCGCCAACATCGGTGGCGATCGCCGGTAGGCCACAGGCCATCCCTTCGGCCAGCACGTTTGAGAACCCTTCACCGAATCGCGAACTCGATACGACGAAATCTGCGGCGGCAAACAGGCGCGGCATATCGGAGCGACGGCCAAGTCGAAACAGGTTAGGCGCCACCGGAAGGTTTTCCGTGCCGGCACCGACCAGCAACGCAGATACATCGGGCAGCATCGCCATCGCGGCGAGGAAACTGCGATGATCCTTCATTGCATCGACACGTGCGACGTGCGCAAGGGCGATTGCATTCTCGGGAATGCCGAGCTCGCTCCGCACCGCGGTGCGCGCGGCTGCATCGGGCTGGAATTTGTCGAGCTCGATTCCGTTGGCAATCACCTGCGCCCGACGGGGGCGATATCCCAGCACTAGGTGCGACTTGAGTCCGGCCGCCGAGTTGGCCGTCACGACATCGGGCCATCGCGACAACAGGGCGCAAGCTTTCACCACCAGCGCCAGCCCGAGCCCACAGCTGCGCCAGTCCATTGCCGAGCAGCGGATGCCCCAAACGAGAGGCGTGTCTCGGCGGCGGCCCGAGAGCGCAAGTGCGACGAGCGCGGCGAGATCACCGTGATACATCCAGCCCTGCACGATTTCGGGCCGCTTCGCGGCGATGAGCCTCGCGAGCTTGAAGAGACCAGTCAGGATGCCGCCGGCCTTGTCGAATCGCAACTCAACGACCTCGACGCCCCCGGCAATTAACCGCGCGAGGTGAGTCTCGGCGGGAATGAGGCTCACGACCGTGATTTCGTCGGCGACGCTGGGACGCGCCGTCGCGAGCCGCGCCAGCATTGCTTCGGCACCGCCGCCCCGCAGACCCGCCGTCACAAAGAGAATCTTTCGTGGCCGCAGGATCACGCCCACCTCGCGCGCCACGCTTGCAGCATCAGCACCGTCCACAACGGGTATTGCCAATTGCGGCTGCCCTCGAGATGTTCTTGCCAAGCGCGGCGCACCGGCTCAACTCGCACCAATCCATCAGAAGTAAGCCGCGCCGGCGCGAGCAGCGATTCCGCCCATTCGCGCAACGGACCTCGCAGCCAAGCGTCGATCGGCACGCCAAAGCCCATCTTTGGCCGCTCGACCAGAAATCTCGGCACATAGCGATCGAGCACGCGGCGCAGCAACCATTTGCCGCGGCCGCCGCGCACCTTGAAGGCGAGCGGCAACGTCCAGGAGTAAGCGACGACGCGGTGATCCAAGAGCGGCACCCGGCCCTCAAGACCCACTGCCATCGTCGCCCGGTCGACCTTCGTCAGAATGTCCTCGGGAAGATAGCTGACCATGTCGAGGAATTGCATGCGCGCAACGAGGTCAGGAAAATCGTGCGCGATGCTGGCATCCCACAACGCGCCGCGCGGCTCTACACCCGCGGCGGCGATCGCGTCGGGCCGCTCCCATTGGCTTACAAGCCGGCGATAGATCGCGTCCGGCTGCGGATTTTCGAGAAGCGTGCTGATCTTGTGCAACTTGTCGCCGGGCAACGCCGGCCGCCACGAGGCGGGAACAAATGCAAACAATCGGTTCCAGCTCTGCGGGGCGAGTCCACGCAAAGCCGCGGCCGACGCGCCGCGCAGCGGCCCGGGCACGAAGTTGACGGCACGAACGAGACGCTCGGCCCAGGCATACCGGTTATAGCCAGCGAATAGCTCATCTCCGCCGTCGCCCGACAGGGCCACTGTGACGTGCTTGCGGGTCAACTCTGAGACAAGATAAGTCGGAATCTGCGATGAATCGGCAAACGGCTCGTCGAACCAGTCGGCAAGACGCGGAATGACGTCAAGCGCGTGGCGCGGCTCGACATAGAATTCCGTGTGGTCCGTGCCGAGGTGGGCGGCGACTTTCTTTGCACATTGTGCTTCATCATACCCGCTCTCGTGAAAGCCGATGGAGAACGTCTTTACGGGACGTGAGCTTTGCGCCTGCATCAGAGCAACGATCGTCGAGGAATCGATTCCGCCGGAGAGAAATGCGCCGAGCGGCACGTCGGCAATCATCCGCAGACCGACCGCGTCACGCAGGAGCGCATCGAGACGCGCGACAGCCTCGTTTACATCCGGCGCCGGATCATTGCGTCGCTGGCCGGCGATTGCGATGCCGCGCAAATCCCAAAAGCATTTCGGCGCCGGCGCGACGGCCTCGCGCAGCGTCAGGATATGGCCGGGCGCGAGTTTTCTCGCTTCACGATAGATGGTGCACGGCTGCGCGATATACGCGTGGCGCAGATAGCCGACGACTGCATCATTGTCGATGGTCGGCTTCCAACCTGGTGTGGCGCGAAATGCCTTAAGTTGCGAGGCAAAGATGACCCGCCCCGGCGTCGACGCATAATATAGCGGCTTAATGCCAAGGCGATCGCGGGCCAGCATGAGGGTACGAGTCTTGCGATCCCACAACGCGAACGCGAACATGCCGATCGCGCGCTCGAGCGCCGCCTCGATGCCCCACAATGCGCAGGATTCGAGCAGAACCTCGGTATCCGACTCGCTGCGCATCGAGCGCCCGGCTGCTTGGAGTTCGCGGCGGATATCGCGGTAGTTATAGATCTCGCCGTTAAACGTCATGACGTAACGTCGATCGGCGGAATGCATCGGCTGGGCGCCGCCGGGACTGAGATCGATGATGGCGAGCCTGCGCTGACCCAAGACAACGCCGCCTTCAGCCTCGGCCCAGACGTCGCCCGCATCCGGGCCGCGATGGCGCACCGTCTCGATCATGGCTTGCCCGATCGAACGCAGCGTGTCGGCAGGCGTCGCCCGGCGCCAATCAATCATGCCGGCGATGCCGCACATTCCACTCCTCCAGGGGATGAGACGCCATGCTTTCTCTTGCCGGCGCCGGCCGGCGTATGGCGCGGCCTCTCGTCGCGACCGATCGCCAGCGGTTAGTGCTGAGCTTTGCTTCTACCATACCCCCCGCCGCAACCCTGTTTTGATGTATTGCCACAAGGTCGGATGCGACCATAGCTTGGAAGGCAAATCGAGCTTTTCCGGCCGCAAAGTTCCATTCACTGCATCGCGCGCGGCTCTTTCGAGGAGTGGCAGTGCGGCAACCAGTTGGAGATAAGGGAAGGTCGAGTAGTTGTCGTTCGCGCTTGGCGCGAGCCGCTCCTGATAAAGCACCTCGCCGGTATCGATGCCTCTGTCAACGAGATGAACGGTGACCCCAAAGTTGCCGGGATCTCCTTCTGCCTGCGCCCAGTAGCCGCCATGGACGCCCCGATATTTCGGCGTGATGCCGGCGTGATAGTTGATGAACGGCGCATGGATGGCGCGCAGGACCTCCTCTGCGATGATGCGGGTGCCCACTACGAGGACGGCGCGTGGCCGCAATCGTTGCAGGTGACGAAGGCATTGGGGTGAATTGATAGATGACACGCGGATGATCTCGCTTGCATCGGGCCAACGGGCGAGCAGGCTCGCTTCGCCAACGATCTCGGCGATGCGCCGTTGCGAAACCCTCCGTTGCAGCCGTTGAAAGGCCATGAAGGCCAGCTGGCCGCCGACATGTATCAGTCCGAGATGTTTGAGCCGCCGACGCAACAGCACTAGTCGCGGCACCGCTTTTTCGACGATCACCGGCAAGTCGCCAAAGCGGACGCCGAGATACCGCGCGGCGATGCGGCCCACGTCGCCTTCACACGTCAACAGCACGACCTGGTCGGCCCGCATGAAGAACCTCTTCGGCAAGCGCTCCCATTGTCATTGACCGCATGCCATAGCGGTCCTGCAATCTGCGAAAGCAATCCAGGATGGCGCGCAAAAACGTCAAGTTCTCCTGTAAGCCCACGCCGAAATTGTGCGGATGCCACCATAAATGAAATAGTCTTCGGCGTCGGGCCGCCGTTTCCATTGCCGAGCTGATGCGGCGAAAGCGCAAATGCTCAAGCAGGGCGCTGTTTCCGACCGGACGCAGAAAGCGACTGGCGGGAACGTTCACCATACCTTCGACGACTGTCGGCTCATGATCATGGGCGCCGCAGATCGGCAGATAACTGTCAGCCAAGCGGGACGCGCGCACAAAAGGGGTCTGCTCGCGCTCACTGCGAGCCCGGTGAAACCAAACGCGTTCATTGCCGCGGAAGGCGCGCAAGCCGAATTCGCGACAGACCGATAGATAAGCGGCATCGACTTGGTTGCGGGGAAACACGATGCTTGCAAGTCTGATTCCGACGGCCGCAGCCGCGGCGTGCGCGGCCTGAAGGTCGGCACGAAAGGCCTCCACATCGCCTCCTTCTTCCAAACAATAGAAATGCGAGAAGGTGTGAGTGCCGATCTCTTGAGACGGATGGTTTAGGATTCGCTTGATCAGCGAGAGGCCATAATAGTAGGGGTCGTGCTCCTCGTCCGCCCCAACTTCTTCAAGAAATTGATACGAGGAAATTCTTGCGTCTGTGTAGTGCGGCTTGTGGGCGGGAATCCCACCCAGCATGGCTCGCTTCGTTGCAAAAAACAGCAGCCCCACCGTTGCCCACGTGCAGGCAATATTCCGTTCGGCGAAGAGATCGAGCAGTGCGGGAACGACTTGGCGCACTCCAATGATGTTAGGGCCGTAATCGGCGATCGTGCGCTGGTCACGAACGCCCCATAGCAGCTCGAAATCCAGGGAAATGACAAACGCGCCATATTGCACTGCGCGTCTCCTCGACCTTAGCAAGGGGCACCATAGGTCGGCACCGGCCGGATGAGCAAGCTATGACGCTTCAATCCACTTAGTCTGGTTTTCCGAAATCGGCTTATCCGCTCTGCTGCTATCCGCAGCCGCGATGCGTACCCATCTTGAGACGTGACTCCGATTATGCAATCAGTCGCCGATGATACGGGGCATGATTGCGGGAGTAGCGGTCGCCGCCCTGAGTATGATCGCTCTCTTCGGCATAAATTTCGCGCTGATACAAATTTCTCCGGAGCACTACCGCCGCATCGTCGTGCAGGCGCTCGAATCCGGCACGCTCGCCACGGTGACGCATTTGCCGTTTGCCCAGGGCAAGGATGTTTATCCGTTTGGCGGCAATGATTGTCTGATCCTCGGCGCCTTGGCCATGCCTCGCGACACCCCCCTGAAGGCGAGCGTGTCGCCGCGGTTGCCCGTGGCAGGCGACGAGAGCGATGCCGCGGCCGGCTACCCTCCCGCCGGCCTTTGCCGCTGGCTTGCCGCTACGATGAAGATCGTCGCACGCAATCAGACGGATGATCAATTCCCCCCGCCATCGTATTACCATCGCTACATCCAAGGGGACACGACTGTCGCGGCGTCGCTGCTGGCGATCATGTCGTTTTCCGCAGCAACGAATACTTTGCTTGCCGGATGTTACACAATGCTGGCGGCGATCGCGCTGGTGGCAATTTTCCGGCTCAATATTGGCGAGCCTGCCGAGCGCAGACGCGCGGCCGCCTTCCTGATCATCGCTGTCGTTCTGGGATGCTTCTATGGAGTTGAGGTTTTTGATCGGTCCTTCTCATTTGCTCCCACTGATTTCGTCGTGTTTGGTTTCATCTTGTACGGGCTGCTCCAGCCCCTTGGTACTATCGCGGACCAACGATTTATTCTCGCGGCAGCTCTGTTCGGCAGCCTCATCGCAATCCTCGAATTCCTGACAGGTGGAGTTCCTCTCGGTTTGGCTGCTTTGATCGCGCTGATCGCGCTCGGATGCACGCCGGATTGGCCCAGATTACGCAACCGAGCAGTGGTTGGCACGGCGGCGTTCGCGGCCGCCATCATCGCCTGCTTCGCCTATAAATTGTTGGCGGTGGCGGCGGTGTTTGGAACAAATGAGATTTCGATCTTCTTTGGAATATTGGGGGAGCGGATGGGAGGATCAGTTGAGGCCAATCTCTCCGAGAGTGTAAAGGCGGCGCTGACAGCATATCACATCAATCCCGCATGGCTCGACGCGAACATTCTGACACGCGCGGCTTTCGCAGGGCTGATGCTGACCTATTCCTCGTTTTTTTTGGGATGGGGTTCGCACGTGCTGGGTGCGGCCATCGTGCTGTTCCCGACGCCGTTGCTCATCGCACTGGGCTGTTTTTCATACCGCGACCGAGGCATCTCAGAGCGAGCGCGCGAGCGCCTCGGTTTGGCATTAGCAGGAGCCATTCCGGTCATGTGGTATGTTCTGTTCACCAACCACACGATCCTGCACTCCTCTTACATGGTGCGCCCTCTGGCCTTCAATCTAGCGCTGTGCGTGGTGGCCGCATTGCCTGCGTGGCCCTCGAAAGCGGCAGGCCGATACCGGGCCGGCGCTGTCGATATGCGCGCAAGCTGACCGCCGAGGCTGGCAAAGCTCAGGACCTGTGCTGTCGATGAAAATTCTTTTTTTCGTCCGCGATCTCGGCATCGGCGGCAGCCAGCGCCAGCTCGCCCTATTGGCTGCCGGGCTGGCGCGGCGCGGCCATGACGTAGCTGTCGCCGTGCTCTACGGCGGAGGGGCACTCGAGGCGCTGCTCGGCAAAAGCGGCGCGCGTCTGGTTGCGATCGGTAAATCGAGCCGTTGGCAGGCTGTCGTGCCGCTTGCGCGGTTGCAGCGCGTTTTACAAAAGGAACGGCCTGAGGTGGTCTATGCGTTTCTTCCGACGCAGACGACGCTCGCGGCCCTGCTGCTGTCCCGGCGTCTTAAGACGAAACTCGTCTTTGGAATCCGCGCGGCGGGCGTGCGCCTGGACCATTATGACGCCCTAACCGCCCTCATGTATCGGTGCGAGGCCTGGCTGTCGCGCCGCGCCGATCTCGTCATTGCCAATGCCCGGGCCGCCTGCTCGGATGCTGTCGCGCGCGGTTTTCCGAGGGGCCGAATTGTGGTCGTTTCGAACGGCATCGACACAGATGCAATGCAGCCAGATGCCGCGGCTGGGCTGGCGCTACGCGGCATGTGGGGGCTTGCCGATAACGCCTTTGTCGTCGGCTGTGTGGCACGGCTGGATCCCATGAAGAACCACGCCACCTTACTCAAGGCCGCGGCAGCCTTTGTCCGACACCATTCGGATGCGCGCTTGGTCTGCATCGGAGAAGGACCATCCGCGTACCGCGCTGAGCTCGAGGCTCTCGCGAATTCCCTTGGATTGGCGGACCGAGTGATATGGGCCGGCGACATCCGCGATGTGAAAGCCGCGTACAATAGTTTCGACATAGCCACGCTGCCTTCGTCTTTTGGCGAAGGCTTTCCCAACGCAGTCGCGGAGGCGATGGCGTGCGGCATACCCGTGGTTGCCACCGACGTTGGCGATGTTCGTTCGATCGTCGGCGCGCTCGGCGAGGTGGTGCCCCCGAATGATCCCAACCTGCTGTGTGCGGGCTGGACGCGGCTGCGATCGCGTCTGGAGCAAAATCCTGGACTGCGCGGGGACGTGCGCAGCGCAATCATGGCAAATCACGGCCTCGATCTCATGGTCTGCAGAAGCGAGACTATTCTCGCCCAGCTCATTGCGGACCGGCCGATTGCTGACATCGGGTCCGACTTGGGTGGGCCGACGTGACGCCGACTGACGGCCACGCCCGCCATCGCCTTGTCAGCTTTTTCGCCGATACAGATACTCGTCGCAACCCGACCCGAAGATCCCCGTCGTCAGCGGTGTACCAGTGGCCCGGATGCATGTGAAACCCAGCGGTCCCATCAGTGTCTCGACTTCCGGTGCCAAGATCGATTCGTAAGGGTAGCCGCCCATCCAGTCGTGCACATCGTGCATGAAGTTCATTCCGCGTACGCTGTGGTAACTGGCGACGTGGGATCGAAAATCACGGCCCGTCGCAAAGAACGCCGTTCGCAGGAGCACGATGTAGAGAGCCCGCGCACGCCGCTGCGCGTCCGCCGACGCACCGCTGTACCAACGCTTTTCCCAACGCCAAAAAGGACACATCAGAGTGCGGTGGTAGAGTGCGAATGCGAGCAAGCCGCCCGGCGCCACCAAGCCTGCCGCGCCAAGCAGCGCGTCGCGCATCGCTCCGGTGTGATGCAGGACTCCCCAAGCATAAACCACATCAAACGTGCCAAGATTGCGCACATATTCCGCGTCCAGAATGGAGCCTTGCTCGATCTTCCAACTACTGTCACCGGCAAAATAGCGGTCGCGTAAACGCATGGTGCACAGCACAGACTCTTCATCGAATTCGAACGAATGCACGCGTGCACCGAGTTTGCGAGCCGCGAGCGAAAACAGTCCGCTTCCTGAGCCTATATCAACAAAGCTCAAGCCCGCGAGGCTATCGCATTCCAGCAACCGGCGGAGCGACTTTTCTGCCTCGGTGAGTTGATCCGCACCGAGTGTTCGAGAGAAGTCAAGCCAGTTAGCGCCAAATCGGAAACGATGATCCCCCACGCGCGTGTTCGACATTCCAGCTCATCCGCTCGCCCCTGCTCGCAAGATAGCGGGTTCACTCGCGCGCTGGCAATCCGCGCGCGAAGCGGGCTTAATGTGCGAATTTTGCCGCAATGCTATCGTGCGGATGATCGGGAGGGCGAAACAGCCGGCGATGATCGAGCAAGCTACCGAGCGTCTCTGGGTCCTCGGGCCGATTGTTCTCGCCCTCTTCATCAGCTGGGCGCTTATGCTGCTGCTGCGGCCATGGCTTGCCCGCTATGTGATGGTGCAACCTAGCGCCCGCTCGTCTCATGACCAACCTACGCCGCAAGGCGGCGGCATTGCAGTCGTCCTCGCGGTCCTCCTCGCCGCCTGGGTTCCCTTGTCGCCCGGCCTGCTGCAGAACGAGGCCAGTCAACTCCTGGTCGTGACTGCGGCAACGACACTGCTGGCACTGGTCGGCGCGATCGACGACATCCGTTCCTTGCCTGCTGCGGCGCGGCTCGCCATGCAATGCGTCGCGGTCGGCGCGCTGGTCACAGCCTTGCCGAACGATATACAAATTCTGCCGCAAGTACCCTCGTCGATCGAGCGCACAGGTGTTTTTCTCGCCGGGGTATGGTTCGTCAACCTCGTCAATTTCATGGACGGCATCGACTGGATGACCGTCGCCGAGGTTGTGCCCGTAACAGCCGCGATTCTCGTACTAGGTCTCGGCGGCGTCATTGGAGCATTGCCGACTGTCATCGCAGCTGCCCTGCTTGGTGCGATCATCGGCTTCGCGCCATTCAATCGGCCCGTGGCGAAAGTCTTCCTCGGCGATGTGGGCAGTCTGCCGATCGGGCTTCTGGTCGGCTGGATATTGCTGCAGCTCGCCGGCAGCGGGCATTTGGCAGCGGCTGTCATCTTGCCGCTCTATTATTTGGCCGACGCTACGATTACGCTCGTGGGCCGCATCGCCCGCAGAGAGTCGATCTGGCAGGCGCACCGTACACATTTCTACCAGCGCGCCACTGATCGTGGCTTTGCCGTGCGCGAAGTCATCACTCGCGTCTTTCTGCTCAATCTGACGCTCGCGGCACTCGCGTTTATTGCGGTCGCGGGCCAGAACATTTTGGTGTCGGTGGCGATGCTCTGCGTCGCGGCCGGGGGTGTCTGGTGGCTGCTGGCAGTCTTTGCGCGCGGCAAGCCGCGACACGATGGGAGTTAATATTCCGTATCAGCCGCGTGTCATAGCAATCCCGGGAACATGTCGAGCTTAGGCGGCTTCCCCACCGAAATCCGGCACCGCATCGTGCAGCACCCCGAAAATGACTGAGCGGTCTTCCCGTGCGAGACCTTGCTCCAGGGCCGCGAGCCAGCCACGCATCGTCTCAACTGACGGGCTGACTGGTTTCGCGGCGACAATTCCTTCGATACCGATCGGAGCAGTCGGCTCCTCCCGCGCGAACAGGATTTCTTGCAGGCGCTCGCCCGGCCTGATGCCCGTGAAGGTGATACCGATATCCCGGCCGGGTTCGAGGCCGGAAAGGCGGATCATCCGTTCGGCGAGATCGACGATCCTCACCGGTTGGCCCATGTTGAGGACGTAAACCGCCACGCCCATTTGCCCCAGTTCGAGAGCGTGGCTTGCCGCCGTGACCACGAGATCGCATGCCTCGCGGATGGTCATGAAGTACCGCACCATTTCCGGATGTGTGACCGTGAGCGGCCCGCCGGCCTCGATCTGCGCTTTGAATTTTGGAACCACCGAGCCATTCGAGGCGAGCACGTTGCCGAACCGAACCGCAATCAACCGCATTGCCCGCTGGTGTCCGCCACTGCGCCGCGCGAACTCATTGTCGAGCGCTTGACAATACATCTCCGCAAAGCGCTTCGAAGCGCCGAGCACGGACACAGGCTCGATTGCCTTGTCGGTCGAAATCACAACCATGGCGGCGGCGCCCGCGGCGACAGCGGCGTCGGCGACATTGACGGTTCCGAACACGTTGGTCTTGACCCCCTCCTCCCAGTCCTGTTCCAACAACGGCACATGCTTGAGCGCCGCCGCGTGGAACACGATGTCCGGTCGAAAACTGTCCATCAGACGAAAGACACGGGCACGATCGCGCACGTCGGCTAGACGACCTTCCATCTTCGCTTTGGACGACTTGGTCTCGAGCATCTCCAGTACGGCGTGCAGGGCGGGCTCGGAGTTCTCGATGACCAGCACACGGCCGGCACCGAAGGTCACGATGCGATCACAGATTTCGGCACCGATCGACCCACCTCCTCCGGTCACGATGATCGACTTGTTCCGCACAAATCCTTCCAACCGGCGGTAGTCGATCTTCACTTTTGGTCGCAGCAGCAAGTCCTCGACGTTCACCGGCGCAAGCCGCAGCGCCTCGCCTCCTTCATCGAGCGAAGGAAGGCGATTGGTGGCCAGTCCTAGACGCCTGGCCCGCATCAGGATTGCTTCTGGCTTTGCTTCCGGTGCAAGCGCGCTCGGCGTCAGCACGAGCCGTGCCACGTCGATGCCACGCTTACTGAGTTCGGTGACAGCGCCTTCGAGATCGTCGGGACCACCGAGCACCGAGATGCCACGTATGGCTTGGCCACGATCGGCCAAAGACGGCGATAGAATGCCGACAGGACGAATCTTACTCACTGCCCCGCTTTCGATCGCGCGCAGCAGTACCTCGACATCGGCGGTGCGACCAACCACGAGGATCGGTGCCGACTCTCCGGCTTTGGCATGCTGAAGCGTGCGTGTGTAACGAAAATAGCGATAGGCGATGCGGGGTCCGGACAGGAACGCGACCTGCAACAGCCAATAGAGGACGATCGTGATCTTGCCGAAAAAGAACGTACCATAGACGTTCGGTGCAACGAACACGTAGTCGAGCGCCAACAGTGTCGCCGCCAGCACGGTCGCGGCGCGCACGATGTTGAAGAGATCGGGCAACGAGGTGAAGCGCCACTTCGCTTTGTAAAGCCCAGACAATCCATAGATGAACCCGGAATAGAGGATGAAGGGAGGCAACAAAACCGTCAAAAGCTGCCAGCGTTCGGCAAGCCCGCCCTCTTCGAATCGAATGAAGAAACTCGCGACCACAGCCGCCGCCGTGGCGAGCAGATCGTGGATCAAGATGAGCCACATGCGTGGGGTGAAGGTCGAAAGCCGTATCATTAACTTCGCTATTACAGCCCGTGCGATGCTCAATCCTTCAATACCGGCCTTTCGACGCACGCGCTAGCTTGTGCAATCGTCACCCCGGGACGTTCTACCAATCAATCGCCGTATTCTGAAAGCATATGGTAAATGCCGGAGCCGTGCCGCCGAACAGCGTGTGCGATTCATACGAGAATAACCTTGCCCGTTCCCACCGGAGATCCCTTCTGAAACCGGGTGACCCGAAGATAATGTGATTTACGTGGGGCCCCGTAGCAACTGGGTCGATGTGCTATGCGCGCGTATCTGCTGGCGCTTCTACTGACCTTGGGCGGTTGTTCCGCGGCCGGAGTGGTCCAGAATTGGGCACCGCCGGCTAGTCCCGAGCTTTCGCCGCCGGATTACCGGCGCGTTGTCGCCGAGAACATCAGCAAAATCCTGCCCGGCTCGACTCCGTTGAATGACGTGGAGATTTCCGGCATGCGACTCGTTGATCACCTCAGGGGTCCCGCCTGGATAACCTGTCTCAAGCTCGACGCACATGGAAAGCCGCAGAATTTCTCCGTGTTCATTCAGGGCGACCAAATTGTGGACTCGCGCATGAGCGTCGTCATCGATCAATGCCATAAGGAGACGTTTCAGCCTTTCGACGTGGCGGCAGCCCGCACCGCGAAGAAAGGCTAGATCTCTCACGGCCGACCGCGCGTAGCCGATAAGTTCCTCAATGCTGCACAACGGCTACCGTCGCCAGTACCTCGTCGACCGCCTTGAAAACCGAGCGCATCGGCAACTCGTCAAGACAGCGGCTGTAACTTTCAAGATGGCCTTCGCAGCCGAGCTTCTCGCATGGCAAGCAAGGCAGCGGGTTCTGCACCACCCACACATTGGCACGCCTTTGTATTGTGCCGGCGGGGTGCCAAGGCTCGATCAGTCCGCCAGGCGGCCACGGCCCGATCAATCGGGGGCTGGTCGGGCCGTAGAGTGCAACTGTCGGGCAGCCGCTCGCCGCGGCAAGATGCGTCATCGACGTATCGGGTCCGACATAAATCGTCGCGCCCTTGAGGAGTGCAGTCAAACCGGGCCAGTCGAGGCGGCCGCGAACTCGCGTCACTGCCGGTTCGCCACTCCCCCAAAGGCTGTCAATATAGGCCTGCTCGGCGGGGTCCTCTCCTTCGGTCGCAACAAGAGCGAGACCGCGCTCCGCCAGGCCGCGGGCTAGACCGCGCCAGCCGGCGCCGGTCCAACGCTTGTATTGGTAGAACGGACTGGCGTGCATAACGGCATAGGGCATTCGAGGGGTGAACTCCTTGGCCGTGCCACCCTGCGGACAGACGATATCCGGCACCTGCTCAAGCTCGAGCGCCGTCGCAATGCCCAATAGTTGGATGATGCGATGGCAGTCGGGATCGGCCGTTACAGGAATGTGATGCGCGTACCGTTTCCACCACGCTCCGGTCTTGCCGGCATGCGGCACCAAGCCAACCCGCCGAGAGGCCGCCAGCAGCGCGAAAAAAGTCGGCCGGTCACCGGCTTGCGTCGAAACAGCGAGATCGTAACTGCGCCACAAGCGCCGCATGAGGGCGGTCATCTCTGCCGGCGAGGGCCGCAACGATGTGGTGAGCACCTCGTCAACGTCGGGGTTGCCAGCGAGCATCCCTTCGGTACCGCGAAACACCAAAGCCGTCACTGAGCTAGCCGGCAAACCCGCCTTCAAGCTCCGGATGAGGGGCGTGGTGAGCAGCACATCGCCGAGTCGGCGAAGCGTGATCACCAGGATACGCGGGCACTCGGGTAGATGCAGATTCGTCATTGTGGCGTCCGTCTGCACGGACACATTTGTTCAAGGGTCGCAGTCTTCACGCTGAAACGACCGATAGGATTTTTCCTCGACAAGCCGGGACCCCGAGGCCAGGTTGATCGCCTTCTTCAGTCGTGAGCGCTCGTCGTTGAGCCGATAGACGCCACGCGCGAGCTCGACGAAAGCGCTGCCAAAGTCACCGCGTGCATCGCAATCGCGGATTGCGTCCTCAATGTCCCAAAGCTTCGCATTCACCCTTTTAAGCTCGGCGCTGAGCTCGTCCAGCATCGTGCGATCTATGTCGTCGAGACGGACGGCACGCAATGCCTCGAGCTCGTGCACGATATTCATGAGCTGGATGGGGTTCTTAATGCGCTCGGACTTTATTTCGAGGATTGTGATCTTGTCCATCAGCTCGCCGACCGAGATCGGCACCAAGATGTCTTGGAGCGTGCTGTGCTGCGGGGCGCTCATAGCTTCTCCTGGGCTTTGGCTGTCGTATCGTTGGCCCGCTGCACCGCTCCCCCGGTGACGCCGACGCCCAAAACATATAGCCAGCCCTGACCAAAGTCGAATAGGTGCGAGTTGAACAACGATGAGACGATATTGTACGTCACGATCAGCAGGCCGATCCACGCCACCGGCGTGCCCGCACGAAACAGGGCGAGATGCGCTATCCACATCGCGAGAAGCGCAATGGCGCCAACGAGACCTAGCTCGGTCGCCGTCGCCAGGATCTGGCTGTGCGGATTTGTGGTTATCAGCGCGGGAGTGGTATCAGGCGTCGCGTCGCGCCGAAACAGCATGGGAATTGTCCCGGTTCCATGTCCGATGACCGGCGCTTCAGCGATGAATGCCAAGGAATTCTTCCAGTATTCGAGCCGTAATCCAACCGGAGTATTGACGTTGTGCGCGCCGTAGGCGCGCGCTTCCTCCACCGCAGCCGACACCCGCTGCCGTAAATACGGCGACGACACCCACACCACTCCTGCCAATACCGCACCAATCACCGCCGTGCCGACGGCGCCTCGCCACCCGAATTGGCGTACGCCGAACAACACGAGCATCGCCAGCAAAACGACCAGCGTGGTGCGCGCCGTGGACACAAAGACGATGTTCGCAAGAAACGCCGCCGCGACGAGAAGCAGCACCGGCACAAGCCACGTCCGCGCGCGCCACCGCGCGGCCGCTTTCCCGATCAGCCCGAAGGCGCATATCGCGAACTCAGCACTCTGCATGATGTAGTTCTTGACCGGGACGCCCAGCTCCTTGCCCCGCCACGTCAGTCCGGGCGTAAGCACGAGCGTCCACGAGAGGACGAGCAACGCGATCGACGAAGCGAGAAAACCAATGATGGCCCACCTCGCCTGCAGTGAGCGGCGGAATTGCGCGAGCAGCAACGGAATGCAAAGCAGCTTGTGAAATCCACTCAACCCGGCGACACGTTCGCTCCAGCTCACGTCGGCCCACAACATGCCGATAGCAGCAAGGAGCCAGAGGAGCACCGGCAGGCCTCCGGCTGCCGAGAGCACTTCGCGCCGGACGGAGCCCACGTCGAGGGTCGGGACTAGCGCAATGAGCCATAGGACGATCAGGATGGCGGTCGCGGATGTCGACCACGGCAATGAAACTGCAACTGCGGTGACCAATCCATCCGCAATCTGCCCGAGCCGGGGAGCGCGGGCGGCCTCCTTCACGATTGCTTCCTCAAGACTGGGCTCGACCATGGCGGTCGCTCCCGCCGATCTCAACGGTTTCGCGCAGGGCCGACAGTCCGCGCCATGCGCGCGTACGCTCGCTTTGCAATACCGCATGAAGCCGCGCATCATTTGCGCCCAAATGTGCGCGCTCGACCTGCGGGTGCCAGAGGTGGATGACCCCGGTCGCAAAGCGGCCGTCCTTGCGGCGCAGGCCGCAACGTAGCAATCGGATCAGCAGGTCGGAATCTTCGCGCCCCCAGCCGGTATAAGAGGCATCGAAGCCGTCGATCCGCCCCAGATCGCTGCGCCAAATCCCAAGGTTACAAGAACGCGCGCCGCGCCATTGTCGCCGCCGCAACCTGCGCAGCGGCCCGAACGGCAATCGCAGCAGCGCTGCCAGCCGATTGACGTCGCCGCGTAAGCGGTGGGCGATCCAAACACGCGCGCTCCAAGCCTCCAGCTGAAGGTGCTCGTCCAACACAGCTGCTGTGAGCCTGCGCGAGAGAAGCACGCGGTTTCCGGTGACAAACCAGCCGCGTTGCGCCAGCTGGCGATGCGTGGCGACAAAATCAGGCGGAGCGATGCAGTCGCCGTCCAGGAACACGCAGTACTCGCCGCGACAGGCGAGAATCGCGCGGTTGCGGATTTCAGCGGCGCGAAAGCCGTAATGCATCTGCCAGACATGGCTGAGCGGAACGCCAAGGCGCCCTCGCCAGCGCTCCACCACGGCCGCCGTCATGACCCGGGAACCGTCGTCCGCAATTACAACTTCGAATCCTTGATCGCTCTGGCGCGATAACGCTGACAAGACCGCCTCGAGCGCGTCCTCGCGATTAAACGTCGTGACGATGACGGAGATGAGATAAGACACCTCGGCACAGCTCCAGTCGTTCGTCCTGCATGTCCCGCCCCGCTGTGATAGCGTGCGCCGCCGTCGGGCTCAACAACGAGGAAATATGCAGAAAATATCGGCCTATATTCTCGCCTTCAACGAAGCCGAAAAAATCGCGGATGCTATATCGAGTGTCTTGTGGGCCGACGAAATCGTCGTGGCCGATTCCGGCAGTACCGATCGCACGGCTGCAATCGCGCAAAGCCTCGGTGCCCGGGTGGTGCAGCTCCCATTCCACGGCTTCGGCGACCTACGCAATCGTACCATCGCGGAATGCCAGCACGAATGGATCTTCAGCCTTGATTCGGATGAACGCTGCACCGCCGAGGTTCGCGACGAAATTTTCGCGTTGTTGTCGTCTCCACCCGCGCATGATGCCTATCTCGTGCCGCGGCGCAATTACATGATGGGACGCTGGATCAAGGGTTCCGGTTGGTACCCGAATTTTCGCCAGCCGCAGCTCTTCCGCAAGGGCGCGATGCGATACGACGACGATCCCGTGCACGAAGGTTATGAACTTTTGACAGAACGACCGGTAGGAAGATTCCAAAACGCTATCTGGCAACTTCCATTTCGCAATCTCGAGGAGGTCATCAACAAAATGAACCGCTACTCCTCGTTGGGCGTACGCAAGCTTTCGGGAAACAGTGTGTCCATGGGCGGCGCACTGGGGCATGGGCTGTGGGCGTTCATCAAGCATTACCTGTTCAAGCATGGTTATCGCGACGGTTGGGCGGGCTTCGTCATCGCCCTGGGAAATTTCGAAGGCACATTTTACCGGTACGCCAAGCGCTACGAGGAAATGAAAGCTTGGTCAGCACCATCGACCAGGCCACTGCGAAGGCCGTCCGCTTTGGCTCCCGCGTCACCCGAACCCGGCACGGGCCGAGCAGAGCCTGAGGCGCCCACATCCCCGAACGGCCGGTGATGTCGGACAGGTGCGACTTACGGCGCGAACCGCTCGCGCAACCGACGACGAAGCCGCCGCGAGGCGTTCCGCGCAATCCGGAAAGGTAAGGCGAGGTAATATTTTCGCACGATCGGCCAACGCTCGCGCGGCAGCACGCGAATCGAAGCGTCGGCTGGAACATACCAACCATTGTTGTCGAATCGGCGGACCAAGCGGTAGCCGGCGGCCCGCAAAAATCGGTGCTTGCTGAGACTTCCGACATGATCTTCGAGCAACACCAAACGCGGTTGCCAGCGCGCAAAATCAAACCCGCTTAGCACCTCCAGCTCGTGGCCCTCCACATCGATCGACAAGAAATCGAAGCCAACCGGTGCGTGCGCCTCGAGCAGAATGTCATCGAGCGTTCTCACCGGTACCTCGACGACGCCTTCGGGCTGCGCACCCGGTGCCATTCGGTCGCGATCAAGCGCCGATAAGGGGCCTGCGACGTGCAGCTGCATGCGCCGGCCGGCGTTGTCCGGTGACGAGCAGGCCACGGCAAACACTTTGGCGGAGCGCGCGCGGCCGAGATCGCCGGCAAGATCGGGCTGCGGCTCGATAAGGATGCCGGTCCAGCCCAGCTGCTCGAGATGCCAGGTCTGCGATTGGTCCCGTGGCCGATTTGCACCAACCTCGACAAAGAACCCCGACCGCACGCCCGCGAAAAAATTGCGCACGAGTTCTTGCTCGCGCCCATCGGCCAAGGTCTTGCACGCGGCTCCGGGAGTCTGCAACAGTTCTAACCCGGGGCATGAATGCGGGAGCGGCGCACCAGCTTGGACGTGCTGAAGCCCGGCACGAGATCGATGAGAATCACTTCGCCGCCTCCACTTTCGACTAGCTCGTGTCCCACCACTTCGTCGTGCCGGTAGTCGCCCCCTTTAACCAACACTTTGGGACGCACGCGCCGGAGCAGCTCCAGCGGCGTGTCCTGCTCGAACACGACGACGAGGTCGACCGCTTCGAGCGCAGCCAGCACCTCCGCACGCGCGTGTACCTCCTGGAGTGGACGACCCACGCCTTTCAAGCGGGTCACGGACGCGTCGCCGTTTAGCCCGACAATGAGCCGATCGCAGGCGGCGCGCGCCTCGG
>Ga0126377_10000456_pt1 | contig 24713 bp, 26 predicted proteins | sample PanSoiMetPlot_22_FD_92647 | JGI IMG/M metagenome (GOLD analysis project Ga0126377, IMG submission 92647) | Tropical forest soil microbial communities from Panama - MetaG Plot_22 | ecosystem: Environmental > Terrestrial > Soil > Tropical forest > Bulk soil | place: Panama | collected 2016-02-17 | reverse complement strand
GCGAGTCTCGAGGATCGATTCCAGGGATCGCTGCACGGCAGCTGGGGCTTCGCACCATTCGATGGTCCCGGCTTCCAGCTCGTCAACACCCACTCGCAGTCGTGGGCGCCGGCGGGACCAGACGATCAGATGCTCATCGTCGGGCGTGCGAACACGATTCACCTGCAGGCCGGCAGCGTTGCCTGCATCGATCGCATCATGATCCGGGATCCGAACGGCAAGGAGCTGCGGGTCGAATGGTCGCCCGTGAAGACCAACGAGGTCGAAGTCAGCCTGCCGCTGCAGCAGGCGCAGCCGGGTGCACTGACACTGCTCGTTTCGCAATACGGTGTGAATGATCCCGTGCCGCTGCAGTTGCACGCTTATCCGGAGGCGGGTCGCTTCGACGGATTCTCGATTCACGCGGGTGAATCGAGTGGTGTGCTCAAGGGTAGCCGGCTCGGTGACGTTGCGAGCCTGTCACTGCGCGGTAGCGAGTTTGTGCCGGCTGAAGATGCGGTGAGGCCGGACACGGATGCGCTGCGGATGGCGGTGAAGCCGGCAGTTCCCGTGACGACGGATGATTCGACCGCGACCAATACTGCGAGTGTGGAAGTGCCAGCGCCCGAGTTGCGACAGGGCGATCCCGCGAAGGCGAAAGTCACGTTGCGCGACGGACGAGCCTACATGGTCGATGTGACCGTGGCGGCGCCGCGGCCCAGCGTCGAACTGGTCGGCAAGAGCGTGCGTGTCTCCGCGCAAAGCCGCGAGAGCAACATCGACCTGAAGAGCGACAACCAGTTGCCGCAGGACGCGATGTTGATCTTTTCCGTACGTGCGAAGTCACCTGCGAGTTTCGGCCGCGATGCAAGCATCGAAGTCGCGAGCGACGACGAGGCATTCTCGTCTGTTCTCACTTTCGCCAACCGCGGACTCACGCTCGCGGATGCGGCGGTGGCAGTGGCGACGTTCGAACCGGCGAAAGCCTTTGGCTTCTCAGCCTTCGGGCCACTGAAGTTTCGCATCCTGAGCAAGGGCAGTGCGGGCGACTGGCAGCCGCTGGCAACGCTCGTGCGGTTGCCCGTACTGCAGGCGTTGCAGTGTCCGGCACCGCCTGAGCAGTTGTGCAAACTCTCGGGCGTCAACCTGTTTCTCGTCGACGCCGTCGCAAGCGATCCGAAGTTCGAGCGGGCAGTCGACGTACCGGATGGCTTTCCCGGCCGCGCGCTCCCGGTCCCAAGGCCCGGCAAGGATGGGTTGTACATCAAGCTTCGCGATGATCCGACGGTCGTGAACGTTGCTGACCTGGCGGCAGAGCAATTGCCGGCGCCTGCGGATTCAACTTCTCAAGCGCCTGCGGCTCCGCAGGCTGCGGCTGGCGCTCCAGTGCACAGCACAGCAGAAACCGACACGACGCAGTCGGCTGCTGCGCTCAAAGGGAAGTGACGGGGCGCGCCAGCGCATCTCGCCGACCGGAGCTGCCAGCCTGACTCCAGGGAGTCTGCTGGATGCTTTCAGCGTCTCGCCGGTCCGCTTCATCGAACTGTGGATCCTGCGTCTGCTCGCCCAGGTGAATGCCTGGAATGATGATGTTGCGGGCAAAACGGGCATCCGGCGCAAAGGTCTCGAGTGTCAGAGTACCGGGTGTCGACGACCGTTCCATCGAGCGAGGAAATGAATCGCCGGAGATGGGCGGGTCCCGCTCGAGCATATCCGGGAACACGCGCAGCCATGCCGTCCTGTAGTCGGGTTGGCACTGGACTATCACCGAGGGAGTTCCGGCGTCATCGATGAAGACGCGTCGACACGCCGGCGGCGGCGTAGTGCGCAGACAGCGCAGATCGACGTCCCGGCCACCCCAGGCGCTGCGAGCAACCAGGCACTGGCCGCGACCCAGATCCAGCCGTTCGTAGTCTTTCTGATTGCTGATGACATTGTGGCTGGTTCGCCCGAGGACCGTCAGTGACAACTGGAGCTCAACCTGGATCGGCTTGTCGCGAATGCGCGCGTAGACAGCGGTCGGCAGCTGTATCGGGTAGTCAATCGTTGCGTCTCCGATGATGTCTGCGGAGACGGGGCTGTGGTCCCAGCAGGTCGGACCACTGCCGTAGCAGCTCGGATTGTCGGTGCGGAGTATCACGCTGCCGCTGTCCACAAGTCGCAGGGTGGTATTTTCGATCAGCAGCAGATGATCGGCAGGAAGCCCGGCAATCTGCAGGGGGAGGATGACCGTCGTGCCGATATCGGGGCGCTGCACGTCGACGCCAAGGCGAAACCTGCCGGGATCGAAAGAGACTTGCAGCGCACGCGCGATCTCGCCGGGTTGCGACACGAGACCATGAATCCCGAGCCATGTCTGCCAGGGAATTGCGGCCAGGGGCACAGTCAGCGCCTGTGACGCCAGCATCACGGCAGCGGCGCTCCACGCACGCCGTGAATACAACAATCCGAGAGCAACTGCGCAGGCAACGAGGAGGAGGGCCACGTGGACTGTTGGCAGCATCGAGTCCCACATCCCGTAGACGCCCGTCAGTCTGGAAGCGAGAGTAGAGACCAGTATCGTGCCGATCAGCCACGCGAAGGTGAGTGCGGCCCAGCTTACCAACGTGCGCGAGAACGCGGCAAAGACGATTGCGGGAAGCGTCAGTGTGCAGAAGATCACACCGCCGCGCGTCAGCGCCGCACCGGCTGCGGCGGCAACCGGGAAACCGAATGTCACTGCCTGAACGAAGTCGATCAGCAGCACGGGACCGTGGATCGCCGTCAGCGCAAAAACAATTTTCGCCCACAACATGTGCCGACGCCGGATTGGCCTCACGGCCCAGTCCGATGTCGCACCCGACAACAGATCTTCGTGTACGGCCATCACGCTCACCACGACTGCGAGCGTCAGTCCCAGCGCTGAAAGCATATTGGCAGCCGTGGACAGCGTTGATCGGGGTTCAAAGGGTCCGACCGCAATCCACGTGCCTGCAGCTATTGCGTGAGCGAGCGCCGCACCTGCGATCGCCATGTACAGTACCCGGCAGTCCTTCCTGAAAATGTGCCAGATCATTTCACGCTCCTTCACTGCGCGCCGCATGCGCCAGTGCCGTGAAGATGGTCCTGAACGGCATTGGCCGCGCATCGATGCCACGGACACCGGCCAGCGACGCTGCAATACGCTGGTGCGATTCCGTTTCCGAAAAGCGCGTATCGATGAAGCTCAGCACGTTGCCGATGGCCTGCACCTGCAACCAGTCCACTGGCAGGGGCGACGGCGGTGCGGCTTCGCGATCGAGAGTGACCCGGACTTCGCGCAGGCGCGCGCTCAGGTTGCTCATCGACTCCTGCACCAGCAAACGTCCTGCATCGAGGAAACCGACGTGAGTCACGAGCCCCTCGATCTCGGCGAGTTCGTGCGAGGAAATGAGGATGGTCAGGTCGCCAGCCTGCTGAATCAGGCCCTCGAGGAATTCGTCGCGCACCAGCGGGTCGAGGCCGCCGAGCGGTTCATCGAGGACCAGGAGCCTCGGGTGATAAGAGAGGGCGCAGACGAGCGACAGCTTCATCCGCGTACCATGTGACAGAGTGCGGATGCGGCTGTCGACAGGCAGCGCGAGTGTCCGGATGAGCGACGTTTCGAGCTGGCGGTCCCAGGACGAATAGAAGGGCCGCAGATACTCGATGTACCGGCCCGCCGTCAGGTCTCCAGGCAGATCCTGGTGATCGGCGACGTAGCCGATGCGTGCGAACTCATCGGGTCCAAGTCGGCGCGAATCGACGCCGAGCACTGCGGCCGATCCGCCCGTGGCCGCCAGCATGTTCATGAGTATGCGGATGGTCGTCGTCTTGCCTGCGCCATTCGTGCCGATGAGCGCATAGGCGCTCCCCTCGGGAACCGTCAGATCGATTCCCTTCAGCGCGTCGTTGCTGCCGAAGCGCTTTCGCAGTCTGCGGGTCTCGATAGTCATCGCCGGCGTGCCTCTGTCGTTCCTTCGAGCTTTGACCATTGCGTCGAAATTGCCTGTACCACGTCGGTCAGGGTCGCGCCGACGCGCAATGCTTCCACGACCAGTCGCTCGACTTCCTGCTGCAGCAGGCGCTTCCTGTCGCCAGCTCGTGCCACCGGCGGCACTGCCACGACAGTGCCGATGCCGGGTCGGACTTCCAGCCAGCGCTCCTGGATCAGATGCTGGACCACCTTGTGTGCCGTATTCGGATGGATCTTCAGATCCGCTGCCAGCGCCCGCACCGACGGGAAAGACTGACCGGGCTGGAACTCACCGCCGAGAAAGGCCTTCTGTGCGGCGAATACCACCTGGTCGAATATGGAGCGGCCCGGTCGCAGCTCGAACTTGATAAGTGTCACAATCGTAGTGTGACACGTAGTACGCATTGAACACAAGCAGCGGCGCGGCCCTGATCAGGATGAAATTCATCGATGCGGAAACGGTGCGTTGCATTCTCAATGGTTGCGCCGGAAATGTGCCCGATCGCCACAGTGCGCCTCGTCCGTGATACAACCGCAGCGCAGGGGACAGATACTGGTTAGTGGCGAGTGCTGAGCGGAACAGCGGAGCCGGCACGGACTTCCGCCAGGTCTGCCAGGTGATGAAGATCCATCTCATGAAGCCGACGCGTCTGCGACCAGCGATATGGGCGGTATCCATGGCAGCAATGATTGGCATGGCGCAGGAGCCGCAGGCCCCGGCAGGCAACTGGCAGTCGGCCTCGCACGCCACCTATACGAACCCGGCTCTGACAGGAGCGGAGCTTTATCTCAACGTCGATGTGGCGAAAGACGGTACTTTCAGAGGGGAATGGAGCCAGTACCTCTGCAATTCGTACCCGGGCGCGTACGGAACTTTCATTTATTCGTGCCAGCGGGTGGGGAGCCATCCTGTTTCCGGCAGATTCGGTCCGGATGGGCAGGGCACTATCGACCTGGAGCAACTGGGACGCAGTGCTTTCACGTGGACCACGCCCGGCCCCGAAGCGCTGGCACTCGAGCTGCCGAAAAACTGGCAGGGTAGCGACGCCATTCTCTACCGGGCGCGCCTGACGCGTGACGGCAAGGACAAACCGGCGACTGCTGCCGGGGCCGATACGGCCCGTGAGGAAGGCCCGGTGCTGTCCTCGGTCGCGCTCTATCGCGAGTTCAGGCAGAACGAAAAGGCGGCACTCGAGCGTTACCGCGGCAGGACGCTGGTGCTCGATGGCCGTCGCGGCACGCTCATCGAGCGCAGCGACGGTGGCGGAGCCATTCACATCGCCGATGGCTACACGAGCAGAGCGCTGGTTCTGACCTTCGATGATTTCAGGGAGATCAGTGACCTCGGCGAAGGTGCGCAGTTTCGCTTCCGCTGCACCGTAGCGCACTTCGACTATCAATACGTCTACATGGAAAACTGCTCGATCGTGCGGTGACCGGGCGACGCAGCCGCGGTCCGCGCGGGCGGTGCGTGTCACGGACCCAGCGAATACCTGACCGTCGCGTGAGGTCCGCTGACGAATCCTTTCCTGCAAGGCGCATGGTCGAAGTACACTGGCGCAAACAACGAATTGCCATCAAATCGTGCGCCGATCATTCCAGTCACTCGTCCGTGTACTTCTGTCCTGGGTCGTTCTGTCCTGGGTCGTTCAGCCGCTGGTCTGTCTGGCATCGGAGCCGGGCCAGGCCGAGGGCCGCATCGAGCTGGACGCCTGGACTGCAGTTGACCTCATGAGTCCCGGCATCAACATCGGCAACACGCTCGAGAACACCAGTGCGTGGGAAACGGGTTGGGGAAATCCGCCGATCACCCGGCAATTTGTCGAGCGCCTGGCGCAGCTCGGATTCAGAACGGTCCGTCTGCCGGTCGCCTGGGACACGTATGCCGTCGACGGTCGCATACAGGCTGACAAGTTGCAGCGCGTGGCCGAAGTCGTCGACTGGATTACCGATGCCGGCATGTTCTGCGTCCTCAACATCCACTGGGACGGCGGCTGGATCGATTCGGGATCGAAAGAGCGCTTTCCGAAGTCATACGCCACTTTCAGTGCCGAGGCGGAGCAGAAGTACCGTTCGTACTGGCAGCAGATCTCGAGCTTCTTCGCGGGCAGGGGCGAAAAGCTCATCTTCGAAGCACTCAACGAAGAGACCAACTTCAGCAATGCGGGTTCGCAGCAGAAGGCCTATGCGACCCTCGCGCGTGTGAACCAGCTCTTTGTCGATACCGTGCGCGGCACGGGTGGCAACAATTCGCGACGCTTGCTCATTGTCACTGGCTACGGCACCGACATCGAAAAAACCTGCAACAGCGACTATCGGCTTCCGCAAGATACGCTTCCCGGCAGGCTCTTCATTTCGGTGCACTACTACACACCGTATCAGTTCTGCGGCCTCGCCGAGGACGCCGATTGGGGCAAAGTGAAACCCACCTGGGGAGGTTCCGAAGATTCGAAACAACTCGACCGGCTCTTCGGCATGCTGGGTGAGTTCTCCCGCCGCAACGACATTCCGGTCTTCATCGGCGAGTTTGGCGTGACGAACAAGCGCGAATCCGCATCGCGCATTCGCTGGATGTCGGCCGTAGTCACCGCGGCGCGTTCCCGGCGAATGATCCCGGTACTCTGGGATACCGGAACCGACATCTCGCGTCGCAAGCCTTACGGCGCCAGTGCCGAACTCATGCAGATGTTGCGCACGTTCTCGCCACCCTGAACGACGCTGAAGATGCGCGAGTGAGCAACGATTTCGCAACGCCGGTCTGCAGTCCGGCCCCGCCATCACACACGCGCACATTGGACACGCGTCGGTCGTCGCCGCAATAATCGAACGCGCTGAGCCAGTGGGGAGAGGATGTGACTATTGCTTCGCGGCGCGTCTTCCTTGCGCACGGTTGCGCCATTCTTGCGTGCGTCTGTGCTCCGACTGCAACGATCGCTGATCCGAGGAAGGGGTCTTCGAAGGTGGCTGTCGACCCGGGCCTGCGGGAATTTGGCTACGGTGAGGTGCAGCTCGGGCAAAGCAGGCTGAAGATGCAGCTCGATCAGCAGCAGTCCCTGTTCATGGGGCTCGACAACGATCGACTCCTGAAACCCTTCCGCCAGCGTGCGGGCCAGGATGCACCGGGCGCGGACATGGGCGGTTGGTACGACGACTCGCGGGATTTCCACATCGATCCCACCGACTGGAGCACCGCGAACTGGCATGGCTACATTCCCGGACACAGCTTTGGCCAGTACGTGTCGGGCCTGGCGCGCGCGTATGCCATCAGCGGTGATCCGGCAATCAAGGTCAAGGTGCGCAACCTGGTCGTGAAGTACATCCCGACCATCTCGCCGAAATTCTTCGACGGCTACTATCTGCCGGCCTACACCTACGACAAGCTCGTCATCGGGCTGATCGACGCCTGGCAGCACGCGGGAATCAGCGAGGCATCGTCCGCACTCAACAGACTCACGGACGTCGTTCTGCCCTACCTGCCGGAAAAGGCGCTGACCCGCGAGGAACGGCGGCAACGTCCCTATACGACGGAAGCGCAGATCTGGGATGAGCCATACACGTTGCCCGAGAATCTCTTCAAGGCCTGGAAACTCGGCATGGGCGAGCGCTACAGGTCGCTGGCGATTCGCTACCTGCAGGACGATGCTCTGTTCAATCCGTTGGCCGCCGGGATCAGTCCCCTGAAGGGCAAGCACGCGTACAGCCACGTCAATGCGCTCAACTCTGCAGTGGAAGCGTACCTGGCGACGGGAGATCGGAAATACCTCAGGGCTGCAGTCAACGGCTTCGGGTTCATCGAGCGACAGTCCTATGCGACCGGCGGGTGGGGGCCGAACGAGGAACTTGTCGCGGCGGACGACAGCGAGACGTTGCTCGAGATGCTGACAGCGACGCATCGCACGTTCGAAACGCCGTGCGGCGCGTATGGGCATTTCAAGATTGCGCGCTCATTGCTGAAGATCACGCGCGACAGCCGCTATGGCGACAGCATGGAACGTGTTCTCTACAACACGATCCTGGGTGCCCTGCCAACCACCGCCGACGGCGAGACGTTCTACTACTCGGACTACAACGACAAGGCGACGAAATTCTTTCGTGGTGAAAAATGGCCGTGCTGCTCGGGAACGTTCATCCAGCTCGCGGCTGACTACGGCATCAGCACCTGCCTGACCGATGGCCGGGGTATCTATGTCAATCTCTACGTGCCATCGACTGTACGTGCGCACCTGGCCGGCGGGACTGTCGTCGTCAACCAGAAAACGGACTATCCGCTCACGAACGTCAGTCGCATCGAAGTCAGCGCTGAGAGCCGATCGAGGTTCAGTGTATTCCTGCGGATTCCGCTGTGGGCCGGCGCGCATACGCGGGTCAGGATCAACGATGAAACGCTCCGTGTGCAAATTCAGCCCGGCAGTTTTCTGGAAGTCGCACGAACCTGGAATCAGGGCGATGCGGTGGAAATCGACTTTGACATGCCGTTGCGGCTGGAACCGCTCAACGCAGCGCACCCGGACATGGTCGCGGTAATGACCGGTCCGCTGGTGCTGTTCCCGATCGAGGCAGCCAGCCGACAGCTGCGTCGGGAAGAGTGGCTCTCGGCTGCGCGACGCGCGCCGGACATGTGGATCGCAAGCTCGGCCGCGGGGGACATTGCAATGAAACCATTCATGTCGATCGCGGGCGAGACCTATCGCCTCTACAACAAGGTCAGCGCCTGATCGGTTGCCAGGGTCGGATGGCACGTTCCGGGGCTGGATCGGGCGTGCACCCGGACGCGACGGAAATTCCGAACACCGATTCGACCCGGATCGGCGATACTGCAGCAGCACGAATTTCCTGCACAGGGGGCAGCAATGACTGCGACCAGGAAAAAAGCGGCGAAGAAGGCCAGCAAGGCGGCGAAGGCCACCTGGGCTGAAACGATGAAAAAGGCGCTGGACAGCAAGCAACCGTCCGGCGGTTGGCCGGATCAGGGGAAGCCGCGGGACTCCGCGGTCAAGAAGCTCAGGAAGAGCGTGTACTGACAGCGGCGGGGTGAGATCCGGAAGTCCTCATGCCTGACAGGCCACGCGAACCCGTTGTCATTCCTCATGCCGAGCTGTCGCCGGACGCGCTGCGCGGCGTCATCGAATCGTTCGTGCTGCGCGAGGGTACGGAGTACGGAATGCGCGACTACACGCTCGATGAGAAAGTCGCGCACGTGATGCGCCAGCTCGAGCGGGGCGAGGCGCGCATCGAATTCGATCCCCTCATGGAGAGCGTCGACATCGTTGCAGTAGTCGGGAAGCCGCGCGCCCAGGAATAGGTTTCATGCTGCATCGAGCCACGAGCTCAACGAGTTCACCGCAGTGAACTCCGAGCGCATGGCCGCGGGCGCATCGTGAATGACAGCCGCCCGCCCGGCCCAGCGCAGCAGATCCCAGTCGTTGTAGTCATTGCCGATGGCCCATGCGGCCTCGCGGGTAATATCGCGGGTGTGCGCTATCCAGGCCGCGGCCTGCGACTTGGAGACGCCCGGTGCGAATGCTTCGATCCACATGCTGTGACCATCGAGCGGCGAGGTGGCGCGGATCACACTCAATTGCGACAGCTCCTGCCGCAGCGTTGCGAACGGCTCGTCAGGATCGCCGTGCGGAGAAACCGCGAGCAGCTGGCTTGCCGGCCTGCGCGCCCCGCTGTGATCAAGAATGCGACCGTCCGCGGCGTAGCGCGCCAGCCTTCGCTCGAAGTCTGGATTGGGATTGCCGGTTCGATGGAAGTGAAAGATGTGTTGCGTGGGAATGGGCGCGTGCAGCATGAAGTCGAGGTCATGCCCGAGGAATGCCCGAACCGCGAGTTCCGTCTCATCGGGCTGCAGAGTGTGCGAAACGAGCAGCTCCTGCGAGTGCCAATCGAGAATTCCGGCGCCGGAGGAGAAAATGAGGTAGTCGATCGGAAAGTCAGCAGAGATGACCTTCCGTGCCGTCGCGAGCGCGCGACCCGTGGCAATGGCACGCACGACTCCATTCGCGCCAAGGACCTCCAGTGCCCGCACATCGCCCGGACGAAACGGCTCACCGCGCATGAGCAGAGTCCCATCCAGGTCGCACACGAGCAGGTGAGGCATGTTCGACGGTGGCATGGGACGACAGAGCATCCGGTGTCCGCGACCGGCCAGTCCGGCCGACGGTCCAGCGTGACAGATCCTAGAGCGTTCTCACGTTTTCCGGCGGCATGGGCCGCACACCCGTCTGCTTGAAACCGGCGATGATCTTCCAGCCCGGATTGCCCGAAGCGCTGTAGCGATAGGCGCCGACGTCCGCCGAACCTGCGCGCGGCGTCGCGTTGAAATCGTTCGTCACTGCGTAGTTCGCGTTTGCCGCACCGATCAGCGCCGATCCCGTCCTCGGGAATACATCGATCGGTGGTATGCCGAACGCCGCATTGACGAAGTCCGCACTCAGTCCCTTGCCCTCGACGTAACCGGAACTGGCGCCGGAAAGACCGCCGCGCCCGACATTGCCTGCCACCGTGACCAGGCCCAGGTTGCCGCTGATGAGTCGGATCGCATTGCCGCTTTGCGCATACACGGCATTGTTGGCGATCACCACGGATCCGGTGACGTTGCGCACTTCGATGCCGCTGCCGGATGAAATGATGGTGTTGTGGACCACGCGCATGTTGGCCGGGCTGCCGGCCTGATGGCTCTGCAGCGAGATGGCCGAGCCCATGACGATGTTGTTGCTGATGACAGCGTCGGCCGACGACTGGATGCTGTAGTCGTTGGTATTCCAGATCACGTTGCCGTCGATGACGTTCGCCGGGCCGTTGCCGACCGTGCTGTACGTGATGATGCCGGGATAGTTCGTGTCGTGGACGACGTTGTCGCGGATGATGTTGCCGTAACTGCCTTCCTTGAGTTCGATCCCGTCGCCTTGTTCCACGGTCGGACCGTTGGTGTGATGAATGTAGTTGCCCTCGATGAGGCTGTTCGCCACTCGACAGGCGTTGCTGTTGCAGCCCAGGTACATTCCCTCGCCGGTCCCGTTGGTGTGATGGATATGGTTGCGCAGCAGCTTCAATCCTTCGTACGTGCCGCCGGAATTCGCGGAGATGGCGACGTCGCCGGTGTCGTGCAACTCGCAGTTCTCGACCGTGATGTAGTCGGAGTCCATGAGCCGGATCCCGTGGGAGCCGCCGGTGAACTCGATGTTGCGCACGACGAAATAGCTCGAGCCCGAGATCTCGAAGATGTTCTGACCGGCATTGGTCTGCCGGATGAGTGCCCGCTCACCGTCGCGGGAACGCATGACGATGGGTTGCTGTGCGGTGCCGTTCACGGTGACCCGAAAGCTGCTGTCGAGTGTGTAGGTGCCGCCGGCCAGGCGCAGTTCCTCGCCCGGGCGCAGGGCCGCGATCGCGGCGCGCAGATCGCCGCCCGGTGCAATGTCCGCTGCGGATGCCGAGCCGGCGGCGGAAAGTGCGAGTACTGCGCAAAGGGCGTTGGCGAGATATCGGCGGCGGAGTTCGGGCATGGTCGTTTCCTGCGGTGTTTCAGCGGCGCGGGCCGTCACCCGGCCTTGCTCCATGCAACCATCCTTCATTTCGCCGTCGTTGGCGAGTGTCTCAACGCGGTGACAGCGGAGAACGCTGATCCGGACATTGGACGCACCCTGCGCAGCGCAGCAAGCAATGTCTGAGTGTCTTGAGTACGCAGAGCCTGCGCAGACCACTGCCCGCTCAATCCCTGGCGTCATGGCGATCGCCTGGCCCCGTCCTCTCGCGCATCGTAGCTTTCACGAGCTGCGTCGAGCGCGGGGAAATGACGCTCCGCCCAGCGATCCAGCGCGCTGAGTGTCTGACTCAGGGACGCACCCAGTCGGCTCAGGCTGTATTCCACGTGGCGGGGGCGAGCCTGCCGCTCCGTGCGAATGATCAGGCCGTTGCGCTCGAGCTCGCGCAATGTCTGTGTGAGCATCTTCTGCGAAATTCCCCCGACCCGCCGCTGCAGCTGCGCATTGCGCATGGGGCCCTCGGCAAGCGCGGGAAGGATCAGCATGGCCCACTTGGATGCGATGAGCGCGAGAGCGTCCCGCGCCGAGCATGATGGATCGTAGACATCGCCGGCTTTTGGCATCGTAGTTACCCCCATCGTAGTTACCCCAGGGTGCGTAATTGACCGCCGCGTGCGGCACGTGCAGATTCGGCTGCACGCGCATCGTCAGTATCGCATCGTGCATGAACAGCCTGATCGTCCTCGCTCATCCGGAAGCGAAGTCTTACAACGCCGCCCTGGCGAATGCCACGCAGCAAGCGCTGAGCGCCAGGGGCCACGACGTGCGACTGTCGGATCTTTACGCACAGTCGTTCGCGCCGGATGAGCACGCCCGGCATTTCTCACGGCGCGCCGACTCGTCGCGGTTCGACGCGCAGACCGAACAGCGCTTCAGTGCGAATCACGGGATCCTGCCAGCGGACGTGCGCAAGGAAGTCGGGGATCTCCTGTGGGCCGACCTCCTGGTGCTGCAGTTTCCGCTGTGGTGGTTCGGCATGCCAGCCATCCTGAAAGGCTGGATGGACAGGATCTTTCTCTATGGAACTCTTTATTCGAGCAAGCGCCGACTGCATGCCGGAGTATGTGCGGGCAAGCGTGCAATTCTTTCGGTGACTGCGGGCTCCTCGAAGGAAGCGTGCGCGCCGGACGGACAGGAAGGCGACACGCGGCTCATTCTCTGGCCGATTCACTACTCGCTGCACTACGTCGGTTTCACCGTACTGGAGCCCGCAATCATCACGGGCGTTCGAGGCGGGAGAACGGGAGCGGACGGCGAAGTGCGACAACGGGAGCTGGAGCTTGGACTTCATGCGCACAAAGAGCTGTTCGCGAATATCGACTCCAGACCAACCATCGCGTTCAACGGGGCTGCAGACTGGGACGAGTGCGGCAAGCTCAGGCCAGGCGCTCCGGTGCACAGTCCATTCATCCGGCATCGCGGGGAAGTTCTTTCGTGCCCGTGATTCCCGACGCCGCTACCGTTCGAGGACCAGCACGACTGACGTTTCGATCTGGCGATCCTTGATGTCCCAGTGAGCCCGGAGAAGGCGCATTGCATCGATCTGCGGTACCAGGACGAAGCCGTGGCGTCGATAGAAGTCTACCGCCCACTGCGCGGCCGACCAGGTACCTACCAGCATGCGGCGAGAACTGCTGGATTTCAGGTGCTCGATGAGACCGGCGCCGATGCCCCGTCGCTGCTGCCCGGGCAGCACGTAGGCATGGCGAATCAGATCGACCTCACCGGCGGACTGCAGTCCCATCACGCCGGCGAGCTCGCCCTCGATCTGAGCGCCCCGGAATTCGACGCCTGCGGCAACTTCACGCTGCAACTCGGCCGCAGCCATATAGGGCTCGTGCCAGCAATCCTGCGGGATCACGCCACGATAGGCTGCAGCGGCTGAGTTGATAATGTCGAGGATGGCCGCGAAATCGCTGCGGCAGCGAATGATGTCCATGCAGCAAGCCTGCATGACACGCGGCACAGAGTCTTGGACGAAATTGCAGTTACCGCGCTCTGGTGGCGTAGCTGGCCGGAGTGACGCCGAACTGCCGGCGGAAACAGCGGTTCAGATGGCTCTGATCGAAGAAGCCCGCGGCAGTTGCCACGTCCGAGAGTCGTTTCCCGGCCACGATCAGGCGACGCGCGTACGAGAGGCGTTGCTGGACGATGTAAGCGTGCGGGGTCAGTCCCACTTCGCGCGAAAATGAGCGCAGCAGCTGATAGCGACTCAGGCCAGCCTCCCGGGCAAGCTGTACCAGCGTCAGTGGCATCTCCGGCGCATCGTCGATTCTCTGGCGTGCCCGGCGAATGCATGCGGTTGCGCTCCGGCGCCGGACCAGTGTCGAAGTGCAATGACGTCCGAGGCCGGCGAGCAGGTACAGCACATCCGTCTCACAGATCATCTCCGGTACGATCCCGGCCGGCTGCGTGTGCGAAAACGCTGCGTTGAACAGCGGGCGCAGTTGCAAGTCCTGAAAAACCGGCTCCGCAAACTCCAGCTGCAGATGCGCGCCATCGCGGACGTCTGCGCAAGCTTCCTGGATCACCACCGGGTCGAAGTAGAGGATCCGCCATGAGCGGTCCTGCCGGCCGGCCGGATGTCCATCATGGACTTCGCCGGGATTCACGCAGATGAAATCTCCGGGCCCCGCTTCGACTTGCCCCCTGCCACTCCACGATGCATGACCGCCCCGGTCGATCAGTCCGATTCCATACTGATCGTGGACGTGCCGCGGAAACGAACGTGAGCTGGTCGCCGTCATCGGATCGACACCGGCGAGCGCAAAGGTGTGAAAGCGAACGTCGTCGCTCATCCTGCGTACACTACGGGTGGCATTGCAGATTGTCATCTGCGATGTCCCCGCTGCAGGGGACGACAGGACGGTCCCGGGAGATACGGGGGGGTCAATGCGTCGACGCTTCATTTTCAGTGCGCGGGTCGCGGGTTTTCTCGCCGCAGGGGTCGCCAGCATCTGCGTTGCAGCCGATGGCGATCTGAGACGGTTCCAGGTCCGCGATTCCATCGAGATGGCCCGCTTCGCCGAACAGGGCCTTTTCTCGCCGGACGGACGCTACTTTGCAACGCTGACCGAGCGCGGCCGGATCGAGCAGAACGCAACCGAGGCGACCCTCTGGCTGTTCGAAACGAGCGCTGTGCGCAAGGCAATTGCTCAGCCGGATCGCGCAGCCGTCGAGCCCACGGTTCTGGTGCGGATGTCCGCGTCCATCAACGGCGGCGTGGGCGCACTGGTCAACGGAGCACTCATTCGCCGGATGACGTGGGAGCCCGGCAGCGACAGCCTGCTGTTTCTGGCGTGCAATGGCAACGAGAACCATCGGTTGTTGCGCGTCGGTCTGCGAGATCGCAAGCTGACTGCACTCTCGCTTCAGTCGCAGGATGTCGTCGACTACGCGGGTTCCGGTGATCACATCGTGTACCTTGCAGGTCCGGACGTACAACCGGAGAAGGCATGGTGGGCAAACGATCCGTCGACACCCGACATCGTCGCGGGGAGCAGCTTCTCACTGCCGGAGGTTCTCTTCCCGAATTCGCAGAGAACCGCGCGATACCTGCCCACTGAATTCGAGGTGTGGCGAACGGGCGATACGCCATCTCCAGTCGTCGATACGGCAACGGGTAAGCCCATGCGATTGCTCGGGAGTTTCAACCTCGGCGCGCTGGGTCTTTCCCATGATGGATCAAAGCTGATCCTGCTCGCACATGTCGACCAGGTGCCGAGGCCGTGGGAGTCATACGAGGTGCCGGAGGGTCTCGACCACTGGCGTTACCGCGCGACACCCGATGGAGCTGCGGTCACGCTGCGTGAGCGCGAAAACGACTACGCGTGGCCGCTGCAATACCAGGTCATCGATCTGAAAGCCGGCACGCGACGCGCGCTGCTCGAATCTCCGGCGGCGGATTTCCAGCGCGACCTCGTCGATGAGCAGCAGATCGAATGGTCAGCCGACGATCGTGCGTTGGCCGTCACCGGGACATTTCTGCCGCTGGGGCCAGATGCAAACGGCCCGAAGCGGCCCTGCGGAGCTGCCGTCATCCAGATGGCGGACCGTCACGCCGACTGTCTGATCGATCACACGAGCCCGAAAGTCGAACCCGTAACCGGGGTGAGCTGGGATGAATCGAACACGCGGCTGCTCGTGGAGTCCGGTGGTCCGAAGGTTTTCGAATACGGCCATCGCCAATGGAAACTGACATCGCGGCGTCCACGTATCAAAAGTCCCCCGGTCACGCTGGACATCGCGCAGGATCTGAACACGCCTCCCGTGCTGACGGCGCGCGACCCTCATGGCGGAAGGCGCGCAACGATCTTCGATCCCAATCCCCAATTGAAAGAGATCGCGCTGGGAAATGTCTCCGTTTACGAGTGGAAGAGTGCCAAGGGTCTGGCTGTCATCGGCGGGCTCGCGAAGCCGCCGGACTTCAGGCCGGGCCAGCGCTATCCGCTCGTGATCCAGACGCACGGTTTTCCGCGCAGCCAGTTCTTCCGCGTCGGCTACTACTCCGAGACTGCGAATGCGGGCAGAGCGCTCGCGGGACGCGGCATGCTCGTGTTGCAGGTTCAGGAGCCGCACAGCCCCGACGATGGGACCTGGCGCGAGGCCACCGCGCGTGGCACCGAAGTCTACCTGGCAGCGATCGATCAGCTGGCTGCGGAAGGGCTGGTCGATCCGACGAAGGTCGGGATCACGGGCTACAGCCGCGCGGGCGGTTTCGTGGCCAAGGCGATCACCGAAGCACCCGAACGCTTTGCCGCAGCGGCCGTCGTGAACACAGACCTCGGCTCGCAGTTCGGCTACTACAGCTATATCAACTACGCGTTCCCGAACAACAGCCGGCGCATCGCGGACTTCTTCGGCGGTTCCCTTCCGTACGGCGCTGGCCTGCAGGACTGGTTCGAGCGCGCTCCCGGATTCAACACCGACAAGATTCGCGCGCCGGTCCTGGTGTCTGCCGGCGATCCGGCACACCTGCTGTCGCTGTGGAGCCTGTATGCGCCGCTGCTCGATCAGCACAAGCCCGTCGAGCTGCAATACTTTCGCAACGGTCAGCACAATCTGACCAAACCGCTGGAAGTCCTGACGCACCAGGAAACGCTGGTGGACTGGTTCGACTTCTGGCTCAACGGTCACGAAGTTGCCGATGCGACGAAGGCAGCCCAGTATGCTCGGTGGCGTGCGTTGCGCGAGAGCACGACTTCGCAGTGATCTCACGTTTGCTGATCCGCTGAAGACGCAGCCGCGCACGACACACGCCGCCCCTACGTCCGGCGTCCACATGGGGCCGATGGCGGTCATGCGAGTCGCAGGGCTGTTACGATTGCGTGATCCGTTGGGGTGCGGATGCACAGTGGATGGGCCGTGATCGACGACAAACATTCAGGGGAAGAAACCAATGACTGAACGAACCGGGCGCTGCTTGTGCGGTGCCGTGAACTTCAAGCTCGCCAACGAGCCTCTGGCGGCGCGAATCTGCTGGTGTCGTGACTGCCAGCATCTTTCTGCCAATGGAACAGCGAACCTGCTGGTGGCTGCCGATGCGCTAACGGTCTCGGGAGTGCTGTCTGAATACGTGAAAACAGCGGCCAGCGGCAATCAGGTCACGCTGCAGTTCTGCCAGACCTGTGGGACACACCTGTTCGCCAAATCTGCCGCCCGTCCTCAATTCAGAGTGGTCCGCGTGGGCAACCTCGATGAACCCTCATCCATACAGCCCACGATGAACATCTGGGCGGAAAGCGCACCGGACTGGGCGTGTTTCGATCCGGCACTGGAGAGGGTGGAGCGGCAACCGCCGCCTCCCAGGCCGTCACCCGCGCCTGCGTCGGCCTGACGAGGATTGAGGCTGCTCGATCGACGTCGCCACACGAGGGTGAGTCTGTCGCTGCGGTCTTGCGCCCACTGATCCGCCGTCAATCTGTATGCACGTCCGTGCAACGCCATTTCTTTCACGTCTTGCAGCCGATTCACTGGTTTCTGCAAGTTGAGGAACTCGATCGGCTGATGCACGCTTGCGTCGCGGTTGCGGAGGAGTATGGCGATGCGATCGGGATTCACTCTCGTCATTGCGCTGGCGACGTGTATCGCTGCATGCGGTAACGCCAGCGAGGCGGGGTCAGCACGTCAACAGTCACATTTCACGCCGGCGGAGCAGGCCTCACTCAACAATCTGTTCGGGCAGCTCAAGGCTGCCAGCCGGCGCGGCTTCGACACGGGCGACTGGTCGGTAATGGCGGCGCTGTATTCGCCGGGAGCGCTCGCTTGCTGGGATGCGTCGGGTGAAACCCATCACTTCAGTTTCCTTTCAATGGAGCCCATTCCGGACACGGCACAGTACACCGTGGACTCACTCGACCGCTATGTCTTCGGAGGAGTCGATACTTCCGCAATGAACGGCACGCACTTCATGTCCGTCCGATACGAAACGTGGTTTGCGAGAGGTTGCGAACTGCCGACGCCAAAGAAGTGGCCGGAGAAGCATTTCTATCTGCGGAAGGCGGGTGATCAGTTCTTGCTGGTGCATCCTTGCCCGAGCACGCAAGATGTCGAGCAGAAGCGCGTCGTCGAAGTGTGGCCGATGGTCAGCGGTGCGGAGGCGGCTCGCATCGTCTCGGCCATGAGTGCGGAGGAGCAGCGGAGCATTCGGGAGCAGGTTCGCCGCGATGCGTTCCCGTTGAATGCGATCTACTCGATTCAGGCCCGACATCATCTGGGGTACGAACAGGCATCCCTGGTGCTCGATCGCGTCTGCTCCACTGGCGGTTAGAGCAGCCGGTTCTTCCCGCGGTAGCCGCTTGCTATCATGGATACGACAACAACTCGAAGGAACGGAGTCCGTTCATGCACCGCGCCTCCTCGATCTGCCGTGCGTTGATCAGCATCGCATTGCTGGCCATCGGATCCGGAGCTCAATCCGCCGAACCGGTCGATTCCATCCAGCTGCCGCAGCGCGTGAATGGCTTTGAGCAGGCAGAAATCACGCAGAGTCCGGCAGACGAGCATCACTTTGCCGAGAAGGTCGTGACGTATCGCGAGGGGACGAAGGTTACCCGCGTGTTCCTCTATCAACGGCCGGAGGAGTGGCACAACGACGGGATCTCGCTCGCCGAGCTCAAGGAGGAACTCTATCGCTACAGTGATCGCGTTCGACATGAGAGCTCATCGGAGACAGAGCTCGACATCGGCTGGCCGGAGCACTTCGAGCACGACAAGGTGCGCGGTTACACCGCCAGCTACGTCAAGGGCTGGAACGGCAAAGGCGACCTCGAGGACAAGATGCTCGTCCGGCGCGTGACGCTGAGCAGCCGCGACAACGTCTTCATCCGAATCGAGCACAGTTCTCCCGTTGCGGACAACAGGCTGAAGCGCAACGAGTACGACTTCTTTACCGAGGCCTTCTTCATCGCCGTCCTCGCGGAATCGGCGCCTGCTGAGGAATAGGGCGAGAAATGGAACGGTCAGCTTCCACTGCCTGATCGGTCAGGCCGGGAAGGCCGTCCGGGGTAGCGCAACTACCAGGGTCAATGACCTGCGGGGCAACCCCGGTCTCCCGGGCCGACACCGACCTGACGAGTATCTGCCACGATGGTCAAGGGGCAAAAGAACCTGATCATCGACGCGGCGCCGCGTATGCGTCGCTCGTGTGAACCCTGATTCACATCCAGCCGGGTCAGCCACGACCTCGATCAGAACAGGTACAAGGAGAACATCGACATGGTTGCGCATGCGAAACCCCTGGCGCTGCTCGGCGCTGTCCTGCTGTCGGGTTGTGCCTCGACACCACCCATGACGACCTGGAAAGCGCCTGATGCGACGCCACTTGAGTTCCGGGGTCACATCGTCGTGGCCGCTGTCCTGGTCAAGGACGAAGCCACGCGTCGCCTGGCAGAAGACAGGCTGGCGCAACAGATTGCGGTCCGTGGTGCGCAGGGCAGGACGCTGTATTCGCTGGTTCCGGGCGCGGCCCCCAGCAATGAGCAACAGACGCGTGCTGCCCTCGAGGCTGTGGGCGCCAAGGGAATCATCGTGATGCGGCCGATCAGTGTCGATCGGGAAGTCCACGTCACGGAGCCCTATGAGGGAGAGACCTACGCGAGCTTCTGGGGCGGCTACTACGGTTATGGTTTCTCGCTCTCCTATTCCTCGCCGCGGGAAGCGACTGTCAGCGAGAAAACGACGGTGTACGTTGAGACGCTGGTGTATTCACTCGCGCAGAACAAACTGGTCTGGGGCGCTCGGAGCACGACGACCGACCCTGACACTCTCGCTGCACTGATCGAAGAGCTCTCGGCGGCGACGACGGCCGAGTTGCAGAAGGCGGGGTTGATCAGGAAGCAGTGAACTCTCGCCGCCAGCGCGGCTTCGAAGGTGATCGAGCGGCGCTACGGAGAATCAACGAACACCGTTTCTGCCCCGAGCTTCTCGAAACACAGGTTCACCGTCCGCCCAATGGCGCGGGTTCGATGACGTGTCATGGCCGGGATCGTGACGCATTCCCACGGCTTCAGGCGTAACTCGCGCCCGTCGGACAGGTCAATCGCGAGGCATCCTTCCACGACCAGGAAAAGCTCGTCGGAGGTGGGATGAAAGTGCCACCGATAGGCCTCGTCGAATACCGCCAGACGCAGGCAGCTGTCGTTCACACGATTGATGACCATGTTTCGATACCGCTCGGTAACGGCGGCGCCTTCCGCCGCAAGATCCACGATCTGAAGGGCCGGATACCGGACGGGTTCCTGCTCATAGCTCTGCGCTGTGAATTGCATGGATCGCTCCTCGCTCATGCGATGCAGCGTACGCCGCGGCACGAGCCGCGAGAAGCAACACTTCATGCTGCGGATCTGTGACTTCGGGTTGCAGCAGGGTCGCCCTGAGCGATCGTGGCCGGCAGCCGAAGTAGTCCATATTGCGGATAGTCAACTAACTTGACTATATGCGCGAGGCTGCTACGCTGCGAACAATGGATCGCAGCTCCGGACAGAAGGGGAACCGCAGTCTGGCCTCGCTGCTGAGGGCGGCGCGCCACACGTATTCGCTTGCCATCCGGGCGCCGCTGGCGGATGCGGGCTTTGAAGACATTCCCCGTGACGGCGTATTCGTGATTGCGGCGATCCGCACCGGGGACGTATCGGCAGGAGATTTGCAGCGGCGGCTCGGCGTGTCGAAGCAGGCGGTCAGTCAGCTCCTCGACACCCTGGTTCTGCGTGGCTACGTGGAACGCTCGATTCACACGGAAGACCGACGTCGAATGACACTGACGCTCACCCGGCGCGGGGAGCGGGTGGCGACGGTCTGCCGACGCGCGGTCGACCAGGTCGAGCAGCGAATCGTCGAGATCGTCGGCACCTCGTACGTCGAGCACACGCGGGCAACACTCACGGCACTCATCGAACTGGCAGCCGAATGGCAGCCAGATACACCGTCTCTGACAGGAAGGTAGAGCAATGCTGCGACCCGGACCCGTCATCATGGCCCAATGGATACTCTTTGCCGTGTCGTGGGCGGCCGCGGCCGGGTGGAGCAGCGCGGTCGACAAAGAGATCGGCATGAAGCGCGAGGCGCTTTATCGTGTGATCCTGATTGCGGGCGGCCTGATCATGGCCGTGCCGTCACATGGTTACCAGGGACCTCTGAGACTATGGATCGTGACTCGCGCCGAGGCGTGGAGTGCTGTTGCGGCCATCGCGCTGGGATTTGCCTTTGCATGGTGGGCGCGACTGCATCTCGGCGAACTGTGGTCCGCACGGATCACGGCGAAGGAGAATCATCGCGTCGTCGACACGGGCCCGTATGCGCTCGTACGCCATCCCATCTACACCGGGATCCTGTTGAGTGTCTATGCGACGGCGGCGGTCAAAGGGACGATTCCAGCCATCGTCGGTGCACTGATCATCACGTCCGGAACATGGATGAAAGCGCGCCTCGAGGAGACATGGCTGTCGAGTCAGCTCGAACCCGATGTCTACCTGCGCTACCGCCGCATGGTTCCGATGCTGATTCCATTCGGCCCGAAGGGCAGCTAGGGCGACGACGACATCCTCGACACCGCTCGTTCGCGCCGCATTGTCCTCGCATGCATTGCGCGGCGGCTGACCGATCCTTTCCATTGTCTTGTATCGGCAAGACGCGACGGTCGTTGCGTAACCTCGCCCGGTGTGGGCAGTGCGTGTCCATCGGCCAGCAGCCACCTGTACTTCAGTTCATGAAAGTTCTGTCCGCTTCCATGCGCGGACCGCGTACTTCCAATTGAACGTCCCACGCGAAGATTCGCGCAAGGCGTAGTCCGCAGATGCGCTGACGGCAAGCCGTCGCTGCATTTCGCCACACTCAATCGGAAGCGAAGGAGCATGTCATGGGCAAGCTGTCTGGTGGTCTCGGAATCCTGATCGCGGCTGTTCCGCTCGCGATATCCGCAGCGGAACCGTCGGGTGGTCCCTACGTCACCCAGGCCATGGTCGAGGCGCAGGGAGGCTTCCGGTTTTCACTGCCAAGGTACGGCACATTCACGATCGAATCGATCGATCACGGCACTTCGCCGGGCGAGTGTCATGTCAGTCTCGAGTCCGTGGCCAACGATCTCGAGACCAGCATCGCCACCGGCGAGTTCGAACTTGCCGTCGGCAACAAGAAGACGATCAAGCTGAAGGCTTTCGTTCTCGAGAACGGCGTCGTCAAGTGCTACGGCCCGGGAAAGGGTTGCAAGGTGCTCGTCGATGTCACCTCGGTCGACACGTCCTCGCTGGATCCCCTCTGACAACACACCCGCAGAATTCAGGAGAATCCCATGAACCGCTGCTTCAAGTTCCTTGCGGCCTTCGCTCTGTGTGTGCCAGACGTGCTGTTCGCCGCCAACCCGCCGAGCGGACCGTATGTCACCCAGGCAATGATCGAGCAAGGCAACGTGCAATTCCTGGTGCCGAACATCGGCACGTTCGCGATCGAGGCCATCGAGCGCCCGCCGGGCGCAGCCACGGACTGTCACGTCAGTCTCAGTGCGGTGGCAGCCGGTATCACCTACCGCGTTGCGACCGGTGAATTCACGCCCGCACTCGGCAAGCGTACGACCGTGTGGCTCAAGAAGTACGTATTCCCGGACGGTGACATTCTCTGCGACGGCGCGGGCAGCGATTGCAAGGTGAAAGTGAAGACGACGTCAATCGAACCGCCGGAAGTCGAAGCGCCCTGAACGTGCGTGCTTCGGCGGACTTGATCTGACTACCGGGATGCCCATCACCTGGGATGGGTGTCCCACCTGGCGACGAAAAGTCGCAACGAGGCCTGCGATTTGATCTGCATCAAACCCCGCAGCTGACGCCCCGTCAATACTGAATGCGCATCGAAAGGTAACCAGGAGCATCCGATGAGCATTCGCATTCCGATCGCCGTCTCCGGTCTCGCCCTGCTGGCGGCCCTGCCATTCGCAGCTTACGCCGGCGCCGGAGCAAGAGCGGCCGACGCCTGTGTTGACGCCTTCGTCAGTACCTACGTACCGAAGGATCGGGCGGTGCGCGTCCGCATCGTCGAGCCGGCGGCCAGCCCCGTGGACTTCTTCGCCAGGCGGTACACGTTTGCATTGAGTGCCAGCCTGCACAATGGCGAAGAATTCGTAACGGCTCGCTGTGTCGCCAACGCCAGGGGAGAAGTGGTCGTTCTCGATAACCCGGTCGTCCTTGCGAGCGCGAAATCTGCCGTGAAGCTCAGGTAGTCTCCCGCCCGCCAGGGCCGCAATTTGCTCACCTCGTTCGTGAGTTGGCTGCCTCGTGTTGCATCGGTGTGCTGCGCGCCGATCCGGTTCGCGTGCTCAGGTACACGCTCGCGACCACCAGCGCGAAACCGATGAGCGTGTCAGCGCTCAACGACTCGCCAAAGGCGATGAAGGCCATGAAGGCCGTCAACGGCGGCACGAGATAGAACAGGCTCGCCACCTGGCTTGCCGAGCCGCGGCTCAGCAGCAGCATGAACAGCGTCATCGCTATCACGGAGTTGACCAGGGCCATCCACGTGATGGCGCCGATGAAAGCGGTGCTCCAGATCGCGTGCAGCGACTCCAGCGCGATGGCAGGGATGGCGATGACAATCGCACCTGCGGCGGTCTGGATGAAGCTGCCCGTCTTGAGGTCCATGTCGCCACAGAACTTCTTCTGATAGAGCGTACCGGCCACGAAGCTGATCAGTCCGGCAATCGTGATCGCGTAACCCTGCCAGCGCGCCCCGAGTGCGACATGGTCGACAACGACCACTGCAGTGCCGATGAATCCGAGCGCCAGGCCCGCCCAGTGGCGCGGGCCGATTCGATCGTTGAGAAACATGGCGGCGCCGATAGCCGTCAGCACGGGAGCCAGTCCGCTGAGCAGCGCCGAGATGCCCGCATTGATGCCATCGTGCATACCGAAGTAGACGCCACCCAGGCCGAGCGCCTGGATCAACACACCGGCTGTAGCGATGTGACCGACCTGTCTCAGGCTGGCCGGCCACCGCGAGCGCGTCGCCAGCGCCACTGCCAGCAGCACGATCGCCGCGAACAGGAACCGGAAGAACAGCAGCGTCATGGGGCCGGAGCTGGCGAGACCCAGCTTGCCTGCTATCCACGCCGTGCCCCAGAGCACGATGAAAACGCCGCTCAGCAGCATCGAACCATTGGAGTTTTGCCGTGACATCGAGTGCACCCCGACCTGCATGAACGTTGGAATGTGCATGCTAGGACTGTGCGAACGGATGAAACACCGCGTCGCGGTCACGAGTCCGGTGCCGCGATGTCACGATGCCGCAAGAGCGGGCGCAGTTGTCGTGAGAAGAACCACGTGGAGATTCCCGCTGGATCTGAACAGATAGCCAACGGTCAGTGTGATGTCAGAACCACGGGAGAAGCTCACTGACGCTACGCGGCGCCGTACCAGCGCGCAGCCTCGCCGATATTCGAGCCTCTCTCGCAATGCCAGGCTCACACCGTGCATCGATGGCGCAGCATTGTGGTATCGGGAGCAGTCGCGGAGCTTCAACGATCCCGCCACGGACGCATCACCGCATGGGAAGGCGTTGCCGTGCGATGCGTCTGTATGCTCCGGATCAGGTGCCGGCTGCGCAGGCGCGACAATGCAAGTTGCACCGCGCGTTTGGAAAGTCCGGTGCGATCCGCGATCTCCGACAGGCTCAGCGTCACCTTGCCGGATCTCGAGCGGCTGCATTGAGAGGCAAGAAAGAAATAGACG
>Ga0126377_10000455_pt1 | contig 24725 bp, 25 predicted proteins | sample PanSoiMetPlot_22_FD_92647 | JGI IMG/M metagenome (GOLD analysis project Ga0126377, IMG submission 92647) | Tropical forest soil microbial communities from Panama - MetaG Plot_22 | ecosystem: Environmental > Terrestrial > Soil > Tropical forest > Bulk soil | place: Panama | collected 2016-02-17 | reverse complement strand
CGAAGACGACGTGCACCGACACCAGAACGCCGTATGCAACCGCGACTGACACACCGAAGAGCACCTGCATCGCGGGCGTGGCCGGCGTGGTCGCCGGGTCCGTGACCATATAGAAGGTGAACAGAATGAAGGCGACGCCCGTCATGGGTAGCAGCGCAGGGAGGACGGACACGCCATTCCACACGCTCCGCAGCACTGCCTGAGAGGCGAACGCCGCGAGCCACGCCGCGACCAACGGGATTCGATGCGTGAATCGCCCGTTGACCATCGTGCCCGTCACAACGATCACGGCCGGCAGAATCCAATCGCCGACGCCGTGGAGATTTTCAACGAAGTGATACGGTGGCGCGATTCCCACCCAGCCGAACAGCAGCAGCGTGACGCTGATGCCGAAGTTCGACGGATTCATGAAGTGTGACGAGCCGCGCTCGGTGGGCGCGCGAAACACCGCCTTCGACGCGATCGCCGTCGCGGCCGCGAACATCGTCGGCAGCAGGCGCGCGTTCGTGTAGAGCAGCATCGCGACTGCCAGTCCGGTGACGTGCGCGGACAACAGCGAGTCGACGAACTGGCGCGGGCCGCCCGCGCAGCGCATCCGACGGTGATTGACGCGCGCGTCGACGAAATCGAGCAGGAGCTCGGTGGCATACGCCGCGGCCAATGCCACCAACGGCTGCGCGTACGACTGCTCGAATCCGAAGAATGCATGGCCGAGCACATTGAGCACGGTGATCGCGATCGCAAAGCGACGCAGTCCGGCCAAATGATCCCGCGAATACGCCGGATGGGGTCCACTCATTGAACGATGCGCTCCTTGGCTTGGTCGCCGGCGAGGATGAGAGCGTGCCAACCAGGGCGAAGCTTTAGGCGAGCTGCGCGCGGCACGCCGTTCTCGTCGCGCCACCGGAGATCGAGCGCGATCACCTCGGAGTCGCCGACGACACCCAGGCCGAGGTGGAGATCGTGCGAGCGTTTGCCCGAGTGCCCGTTGCCGCCGTCGAGCTGAGCGGTGACGATCCGGTGGTCGCGCGTGTGCGCAGTTGCCGTGGCGGTGATCGCGTCGCGTGATCCAGTCGGCGTCGCGAGCGAGAGCCGCAGGCCGATAAAGGCGCCGACAGGATGACTATCGTTGTGATAGAACCGTGAAGCCTCCCACTGGTTGGCGACCGCGAAGTCGAGCCGTCCGTCAGCGTCGACGTCGGCGATTGCGATACCACGCATCACCTGCTCGTCCGACAGTCCGACGTCGGACGCGACGTCCACGTACCGGCCTTCGTTCTCGCTGGTCCGCGCATAGAAGCGCGCCCGCTCATGACCGCTGATGTCCGTGCCGGCCAGGAACTGCGGCCAGCTTTTCGGATTGCTCAACAGCTCGTCGTTCCCCATCGCCAGCTCGTGCAATTCCGGCCAACGATTCGTCTGGCCTTTGATGAAGCCGACGCCGCGCAAGAGCTCGAGCGCACCGTCGTTGTCGAAGTCCGCCAAGCGACAGTCCCATCCCCACCCGCCGCGCGACACGCCGAGCGGCTCGCTCCGATCGACGTACGGCGCGACGCCACGACGCATGTCGCTCGCGCTGTCGCGGCTCACGAATAGGAAGTGGCTCTCCTCGAGCGCATACTCGTCCGCGATGTTGCTGACACAGATGTCGGGACGACCGTCGCCGTTGACGTCACCGAAATCGACAGACATTCCCTTGAACGAATCGCGGCCGAGCACCTTGGACGACGGCATCGCAAGGTCGCGGCGCCCCTCGAGCAGCGCGAAGCGGATGTGTCCCCGTATCGAGCGATTGTGTAGGAGTCTGTCGGGTCCGAAGTCGCGCGCGAGGTAGAGCTCGGGGAGAAGATCGCCATCCAGATCGGCGGCGCCGACCGCGAGTGTCCAACCGAACGCCATCACTTCGTCGAGCGCGTCATCGGCGGGATCGAAGCGAATGCTCGGCGCGACCGATGGGTCCCCGGCACGCACCCAGCGCAGCACGTGCGTCCGTCCCCCGTTGAACGCGCGCGACATGGAGTGCTGCATGGTCTGCGGTTCGGCGCTGTGCGCGTCGAGCACACGACTTCCGTCGGGGAAGTAGTTGCCGATGACGAGGTCGCCGTGTCCATCGCCGTCGAGATCGGCAAGAGTCGCCGCATTGGTGAACCAGCGTGCGACAGGTATGACGAGCTCCCGCGCGACGAAGCTCGCGCGCGCGAGATGTCGCGCGACGCGCGCCGAGTCCCTCGAGAGGAAGACGATGGGCGTGCGGCCCCAGTAGTAGACGAGGAGATCGATCGAGCCGTTCTCATCGAAGTCGCCGGGCAGGCATCCCATTGGCGCAACAGTGGCCGTGTCGAGAAGAAGCGTGAGCGGCTCGAGCACGAACGGCGCGAAGCGATCGCCGGTGCCCGGCACCGGCGCGACGATCACATGATCGGTGCGGACGTCGACATAGCAGACGTCGTTTGGCAGACCGTCGCCATCCAGGTCATTCAGCGCGACCGCGGCGCCGACGGCTGATATCCACGCCGCGAAGTTCTCGTAGCTTGGATTCACCGCCCTGATGCCGCGAAGTGCACCGCCACGCACCTCGGGGAGAAGCGTCGATTGAAAGCTGAATCGACGGGCGACGGCTGTTCGCGTCGCGGGATCCGGATCTGTCGGACGCGTTGCACCGTAGAGCACGGCGACGAGCACGATCGCAGCCGTACGCTTGCCGTGCTTCGTGACAATGGATGACACCATGACGGTCATGTTGTGGACAGAGGAGCGCTTGACCGGACGGCGAAGCGCGCGGCAATGCGGCGGCGCCAGAGCTCGAAGGCCGGGACGCGCGGCGTGCCGCTCGTGAGGCCCGCGAGACATTCATCAGTCAGGGCAGCGGCTTGGTCGGGCTCCATCCCGCACAGGACTCGACACGCCCGCGTGGTGTGCTCGACGAGATTCCCCGCACGGAGGCGCGTCTTTGCGGCGAAGGCGACGCCTTGTGCGAGTTGCCGCGCGTACGGCTCGCCGAGGCGAGCGAGCTCCGCGATCACCGGATCGGATACGCCGCCGGCGTAAGCGCACGCAAGGCCGACGCCGGCCCACAGGTCGCCGTGCCGCGAATCGTCGAAGCGGGCGATCGTTCCCGCGATGCGCAGCGGATCTGCGCACTCGCTGAACCAAAGACTTCTGCCGAGTCCCTGATCGAACGCCCGCGCGACGTATGAGGAATCGGGTGCGGGTCGCCAGCCGCGATCCACGACGCGCCGGCGGTGGAAGTACCCCTCGTGAAATCCGTAGCCGTCGATGGCGAGCCACCGAAGCAGCGGGTCCATGCCGATGAGCGCGCGCCGGCGAGTGACCTCGAAGCGCGCGAGTCCAAGCCGCGCGAGCGCCCATCCAATCCCGACGTGCGTCATGTAAGGATGTTTGGAGGCGTCTCCGTAGAGAAACCGCATCACGCGCCGTCGACGAGGGAGCAGCAAGCGATCGAGCAGCGCGAACGCCATCGCGGCACCTTCTACGACAAAGCCAGTATGCGTCCGCGGCACGCGGCGCAGCTCATCAGCAAATCCTATCGGCGTACCGCGAGCGATCGCAGCGTTGTATCCGAGCAGGAACAGCTGTCCGATACGCTCGAGGTGAGAGACGATCACGCTGTCGCCGCGCACAAAGCCGCGCTGCGCAAACGTCGCTTCGCGGGCAGCGATGCTGAACAGCGTGCGGCGAACGGTCGCGGTGCGCGTCATTGTCCCGACTCCGTTGCCCCCCGCGCGGCGCTTTCCGACGCGCGCATGCGTTTGGCGGACGTGCGAATGACATCGATCACCGCGTCGGGTGTCAGCTCACCGGCGATCTCATCCGCGCGACGGAACTCGTAGTCGTACGACCACGCGACGCGAGCGCGACTATCGATGGCGACGACGGCTCGCGTCGAAAACGCGTGCCGCAACCTGATATCCGCCGACTCGGCGTCGGTGTCATGCAGCACCACGACGACGACGTCAGCGCCGTGGCGTTCGACTGACCATCCTCCCGCGTCGCCCGACGCGTCGACGAGCGTCATATCCGATTGCAGTGTCACCGCCCGAACGACAATCTCGCGCATCAATCCCGCGGCGCCGCTCACGAGGACCCGGATGGGTTCCACGATTGCCTCATGTTGAGACGTGCGCAGTCTGAGCTACCCGGCGCGCTGCCGAAATCCATCGCCGGGATGAAAAAGGATTGAAATGGGATGTAGATCGATGATCGCACTCGGCAGGGAACCGAGCCGAACGTGTCGCCGCGGGCGGCCGCGCTGCGGCGGAGGAGATGGAGACGGGGTGTAGGACTACGCTGAGAATGAGCGACCTCTAATCAGTCATCTATTCTCCCTCCTTGCTTTTTTTCGACGCGCCAGTATTGTACTCGCCCGCGACGACGACGCCCGGGTGTACGAAACCTCATGGCGAACGAACGAGATCTCGTAGTGGAAACCCAGGTGGAAGGTCCAACGGCCCTTTCTCTATGTATCGTTTCCGCGATTCGCTTCTATCGCGAAGGGCTCGCGCAACTGTTTCTCTCGGGCGACGTATTCACGGTGATCTCGGCGGCGCCGAACCGACTCGCGCTCGAGCATGCGCTCACGAAGCGACCTGATGTCGTGCTCATCGACATTTCGAGTCGCGAGGGGCTAGACGCAATGCATGCGCTGGCGGACCGAACCGATGGCCTGAACATTGTCGCGGCGGCGGTGTCGGAACGCGATACTGACGTTCACGAGTGCGTGCAGGCTGGCGTCGCCGGATACGTGACACGCGATGCGTCGGCCGAAGAGCTCATAGGAATCGTCATGAGCGTTTCACGCGGGGAGTGGCGGTGCTCGCCGCCACTGTCATCGATCCTCCGGCGGCAGCTTGCGACGCGCGCGGCGACGCATATCCGTCAGGCCAGCCACGCCGACACCCGACTGACCTCGCGCGAGGCGGAAATCGTTCGCCTCATCGGGCAGGATCTGACGAACAAGGAGATCGCCCGCCGCCTCACCATCGAGGTGTCGACGGTCAAGAGCCATGTGCACAACATTCTCGAGAAGCTGCGCGTGGAGCGCCGCGCGGACGCGGCGACGCGCATCAGCGATTCACCGCGCTATCGGTCCGAGCATTCAGGTTCGCTCGTGTGAACGTCTCTATCGATGGATCTATCCTATCGGTGATTCAGGACCACGCGCGGACGACGTATCCGGAAGAGTGCTGTGGCGCGTTGATCGGCGTCGCCGATGCCGGGCGCCATCGCGTCCTGGATGCCATCGCCCTCGAGAACGAGGCGCCAACGGGACGAGAGCACGCCTTCGTCATCTCCGCTCAGCAGTCGCTTGCCTGCTCGCGGCTCGCCGCGAAGCTCGGCCTCGACGTCGTGGGATTCTACCATTCGCATCCCGATCATTCGCCCGTTCCGTCGCAACGCGATCGCGAGCTCGGCTGGCCGTCGTACTGTTTCGTGATCACCGGCATCGATCGCGACGGCGTCGCGGCGACTCGTGCATGGCAGCTTCACAACGACGGCTCGCATTTCACCGAACTGTCTCTGGACATCGTACCTGACGCGCCATGAGCCCGCTCGTTTCCATTCCCGCTCCGCTTCGCGCCGACGACGATCCCGCGCGCGTGGTGACCGTCTCCGCGGAGACGGTCGGCGAAGCACTCGCCACGTTGGCGCGCCAGCGCCCGCGCGTGGAGTCGTATCTGTTCGATCGCGAGGGCAACTTGCGCGCATTCGTCAACGTGTTTGTGAACTCTGACGATGTCCGCGCGCTCGACGGGCTCGCCACGCGCGTGAGCGACCGTGACGAGATCGTGATCGTCCCGACGATCGCGGGCGGCTAAATCGGGACGCGCTTGAAGTCTTCGGCGTACTCGAATCCGCCGGACGAGCCAGATCGCTTCATCCACCAGAACACCCAAGGCGGAACCACGCTCGGCACTGCCGCCTCGAGTTGGCTCTTGTGAGCCAGGATCGCCGCGCTCTTTTTCTCGATCACCTTGGTTGCATCGATGAAATGATCGGCGCCCTCGTACCCAGGCACCCAGATCTCCTTCACGCGATGAGGTGTGAGTCCTTCGCGCAGCAGATCGGGATACAAGCGAGCGTTGGTTGCGCCGGGAAACACCGCGTGAAGGGTGGCTTCGCCTACCGCGATGTGGTCGGGATGCGACGCCTCGATCGGGATGCCGAGCGCGCGCCGCGGGAAATGCGTGATGATGAGCTCGGGGCGGAAGCGCCGAATCTCTCGAACGATCGCGCGGTGCAGCTCGTCGCGCGGCGCCGCGGTGAGCCCTCCGTCGGGAAAGCCGAGAAACACTACGTCGTGCACGCCGAGGATCGCTGCAGCCGCGCGCTGCTCGTTGGCGCGCAACTCGGCGAGAACGGTCGCCGGGACATCGGGGTCCTTGCCGCCCAGTGAGCCGTCACTGCAGATGACATAGCGAACGTCGGCGCCGTCTTCGGCGAGCTTCGCGATCGTGGCACCGAACAAATACTCGGGGTCGTCGGGGTGAGCGGTCACCACCAGCACGCGTTCATAACTCATGTTCATCTCCTCATCACAATCGGCCGACGCGTCTGCCGTCCGGCCCGAGTAGTAGGGTGTGCAACGACGCAAGACGATCGTCGGAGAGCGGAATCGTGAGGCGAAAGATCCCGCGCCCATGCTCGCGATACGCATCCGGAAAAGCGGCGGAGGTCGTCGGGAGCAGCGGGCGAATGCCGCGCTCGCGCAATCGGCAAATCGACCGGCCCGTATCGTCGACCACCGCGATCCAGGGAAGATCCGATTCCCCCGCCAGTGTCTCGAAGCCGGCACCATTGAGTAGTCTCTGAACCTCCGGCTTTCGTCGCCGAATGCGTGAGACAAGCAGGGCAAAGACGTCGCCGGCAGCGAGCAGTCGCAGTGCGACGGCGAGCGCGATCTCGCCGATCTGCAGCGGCGTCATCACGTCGCGAACGCGATGCGCGATGTCGGACGAGGCGACCGCGTAGCCTGCCCGCATACCGCCGAGCGAGTACGCCTTCGTGAACCCGCGAAGCACGACGAGCTTATCGGTGGCGTCGATATATCGCACCGCGCTCGCCCGCGCCCCGAGGTATGTCGCAGGCCCTTCATCGATCACGACGATCGTGTCGTTGTCGCTCGCGACGTTTAGTAAACGCTCGAACGTTCGGCCAGTCGCCAACTCGCCGGTGAACGCCGGGCGGTCGAAGTGGAGCACCCCCGGCCGAACGTCGTGGATGATCGCCTCGAGCTCGTCGACCGTCGCCGTGTCCGGGAAGAAGTGAATCGCGCTGCCCTGCGCCGCGGCCCAGACCTCGAGGTCCGAATGGACAAGCGCCGGCGCGACGACGGCGCGGCCGTCCGCGAGCCGCGACACGTCATGTAACAGCGAGGTGACGCCTGCGCCGAAGGTCAGCTGCTCGGCGCGAATGTCGCGATTGAAGAACTTGGAAACAACCGGCGCGCCGCGGCGCGCGCCATACGGATCGTCGACGGCATAGTGCGAAGCGTGATCGGCCGCGTTGCCGGATCCTGCGGCGAGCGACGCCCAGACGGCACGCGGAGCCGGATCGAGCAACCCGTCTTCGTCCGGCGCGTAGCGCAGATCGAGCGTTGGCTCCGCGCCGGTGCCGTCCCACGACGCCCCCCACTGCGCCGCCGCCAGACGCTCGGTGAGACAACCGTCCGCGTCCTTAGGCGATCGCGGCATCTCTGGCCGTCGGGCTGGCGAGCACAGCGCTCTCGAGCGGCAACGAGAGAATTCGCATGATCTTCTCGCCGCTGGGAAGCGTCATCGCGCGCGGCGACGGCTGGTACAGGAACACGAGATGGCCGCTCGGGTCCTCGAGCGAAGCAACGCGGCCGATGTCGCCGTTCGAAAGCGAAAGCGCGAGATCGGGATGTGACGCGTTCAGCGCGCGCACATCGGCCTCGAGATCGGCGACATGAAACACCGGCGCGACGCTCTTTAGGCGACCGTCGACGAGCTCGCGCGGCGGACAGAGATGCTCGTCGACTTCCGCTTGTGTGCGCTGCGGCTCGATGTGGTGCGTCGCGACGATGATGCCGCCGCCGTCGTATTTCACCACGCCCTCCTCGTCGCCGTTGCACAGCTGGCTGCATGGGCCGCCCTCGAGCGCCCGGAGTCCGAGCGTGTCGTAGTAGAAGCGCTGCGCCGCGCGAGCGTCGAACACGAACATGAAGAGGTAGATGAGTTCGCACCCGTCGAGGCCTCGCGCCACGAGACGCGGATCGAACTCGTTTCGTGTCTCGAGGGGACGCGGCGGAACACCGAAGCGATCGATGCCGCGTTCCGCGTCGATACCGCGCCGGAGATTCACCACCGCGCGAATGCGATCGCCGCTCGGCCATGTCATCGCTTCGGCGGACGGTTGATAGAGACTCAACCAATGACCGTCGGGATCGTAGAAGTCAGCAATGCCGCCGGGCTGATACCAGTCGACTGGATGGAACTCGACGCCGCGCTGGATCAGCGAGTTCCGCATCTCCCACACGTCCTCGACGAGGAAAACGATGTCCGATGATCCGTCCTTCCCCACCGGCATCTCGATGCCGAGCGACGGATAGTCCGCTGCTCGATTGAGCGCGAGGATGACGTGTCCGGTATCGAATTTCACGCAATCAGCGTCCTCCTCGATCACGCGCAGGCCGAGCTTCTTCTCATAGAACTCGCGGGACCGCGCCAGGTCGCTGACGTAGATGAACAAATAGACCATGCGGGATTGCGACAGCATACGAAGGTTCCTCGCTGATGAATGAGTCGATCCGTCACTTGGCGAGCGCGCGGCCCGCCGCGATCTCCGAGACCTTCGGGCCGCTGCCCCACGTGAGGCTTTCGTCCGACGGCTGATACAGACAGAGCCGATGGCCGCTCGGGTCGTCGAAGCGAATGGTTCCACCGATTTCGCTATAGCCCGCATGCTGACTGCGAAACTCCACGCCGCGCGTCGTGAGCGACTCGGTCGTTGCTTCCAGGTCGTGCGTGTGGAAGACGATGAGCGACGTGGCCGTCCGCGGCTCTCGTCCGTCGACGGCGTCGGGCCGCTGTTCGAGCTCGAGCTCGACCGACCCCGTCGCGAACGCCGCGCGTCGATCGTCGGCGTCGAGAAGCGTCAATCCAAGTCGCAACGCGTAGAACTCGACGCTGGACGGAAGATCCACAACGCTGAGTTGAAAGCGCACGACTGCTGGGGCCAAGCGTCCCACGACGTCCGATGGCGCGTCGAGAAATCGGTAATGATGTCCGTTGCGGTCCGTGAACAGCGTTGCGCCGTCTTCGCTCCGCACGGTGCCGAGCTGGGGCGCGTCACGAAGACGCTCGACGACGGACGCCGAGCCAGGCGTTGCAGCGAAGACCGTCGTGATCGCATCGGAGCTCGTTCTCCTGAAGCGACTGGAGCCGGTCAGATTGAGTGACAGAACGACGCCACCGGCGTCATACTTCACGACGCCGTGGCGATGATGCGGCAGATGCGGCTCGATCTCGATTAGCGGAAGATCGAGCATCTCCTCATAGAGATGTCGCTGTGCCGCGAGCGTCGACGTTTCGAGAAACAGATAGACGAGCGGCGCGGATTGGAGGCTCATCATCCGTCTCCCTGTCGAGGTGCCTGCGGTTCACGATCCGTCGACGCCGGTTCGCGCGGATTGTATCCGCGTTCGCTCTTCCGGGGCTCGAGCGGAATCGCCAGCAGGCTGGCGATGGAGTCGAGGCCGACGACGTCCTCCCACGAGAGGCCTTCGAATCGGGACATGAATCGCGTCCAAGCGTCGGTCAACATTGCGTCACCTCGCGAAGCGAGCGGGATCGAACCGCTCGAGAAGGAGAGAGGGTTGTGCGGTTGCGATCGAATCGGCAAGCGCAGCACCGACGCCCAGTGCCGGCGGCAACCCGTGGCCGCCGAAGCCGGCGGCGATCCAGAGACGCGGCGACCATCGGCCAACCAGCGGGCGACCGTCGCTGGCGTCCTCCATGGTGCCGGTCCAGCGACGTGCGACTTCGAGTGGAGGCAGATCGGGAAAGACACTCGCGAGCGTCGCGAGGAGATTCGATTCGGCCACACCACCGCCGATGACGATTGTGCCGTCACTCGCCTGTCGCCAGTAGTAAGCGCCCCAGTCGATCGCGAGTCCTGGGTAAAAGACGCGCGGGATTGGCTGCGTCGAACAAACCGTGGCGCGATGTGCGTGCAGGATTGCGCGCGTTGGCCGAACGAGGCGCGGCGTGCGTGAGCCGCATGCCACGATCACATCTCGCGCCCGAACGATACCACGGGTCGTGACGACGGCATCGTCGTCGATGCGGTGGACGACGACAGGATACACGAACCGCGCGCCGCGTCGGTGTGCTCGTTCGGCAAGCTCGAGAACGAAACGGACCGGATGAATCGCGGCGCCCGCGGGCAACCATCGTCCACCGGGTATCCATGGTGCGATGCGGAGTCCGAGCAGCGCCTCGCATTGCGGGCGATCGAGCGCGTGCAGCGGCGATGCGGTCGATGGCCGTCGCGCCACTTCGTCCTGAATGCGATTCCAGATCGACACGCTGCTCGCGAGCGCGAGGTGACCAGACTGCTCGAACTCGGCGTCGATCGACTCGTCGTGCAGCAGTGTGTGAATCGACGCGAGATCCTCTAGTGCGTTCGACGCGGCGAGCATCAGCCCCGCGTTGCGTCCCGTCGCGCCCCAGGCGAGCCGTCTTGCCTCGAGTAGCACGACATCGACGCCGCGGCGCGCGAGCCAGTACGTCGTGGCGACGCCGATCACACCGCCGCCGATCACGACGACGTCGGCCGATGCCGGGAGACCGTCGGCAGCCGTCGGTGCGGCAATGCCAGGATTCGCAAGCCAATGCGACGGCAGGGAGGCGGTGCGTCGCCTTCCTGCCGTCGCTGAAAACGCGGCGCGCGTCGTCGCCGGCATTGCGCGCCGTGGCGCTCAGGTTGTGACCGCAGCCACGGCGTTCCCCGGAAGCGCGACGTGCTCGGGCAAGGCCTCGTGCACGAGGTGCTCGTGGGCCGCGACCAGCTCGAAGATGTCGTCGGGTGGCGTGTTGAGAATGTCGGCGAAGATCTCGTCGTCCTTCGACACGACGATGTCGAATGCCGTGAGCTCTCCGGGGACGAGGCTGCCCACTGTCTCGCCGGTTTTCTCGAGCACGAGCTTGACGGGACCCGTCGTGGCATGGAAGTGCGTGCCGACCGGCGGATAGTGCTTGACGAGCGCGGGGCCAAAGATGAGCGGCTGATCCGGATCGGTCAGCACGGGGCCGAGCACCGTCTGAATCTTCCACGAGACGCGCCAGAGGCCGACCGCCGGGAAGTCCTGGTCGCCCGTGCCAAGCGATTTGACGAGTCCGTCGTTGGGCCGCGAGAAGTTTTGCTCGACGCGGATCGGTCCCAGCGCCGCCTGAATCATCTCGCCACCGTGCATGAGAATCTTCAAATACATCTCGTTGCGGCCGTCGCCGTCGATGTCCATGCGCGGCGACCGGTGCATGAGAACGATCCCGTTCTTCACACTCATCGGAAACTTGTCCACCATCCCGTCGATCGAGAGGAGACACGAGCACACGCCCTTGAGCAGCTCCACACCCCCGACAGGCGGGAAGTTCGTGTTGAAGCCGCGCACGGCCGAGGTGTAGGTCTCGCACGTCGGCGCGGTCGAGGTGAGCGCCGCGATGTCGCGCGTCACTCGCTGATACCGCTCGTTCGTTTGGACGTCGATCTTGGCCTGCCCGGACCGCCAGCGAAATAGCTCGACCACCTTGATCTGGCCGCTCCGCGAGCCCGCGGCGCGAAGGACTTCGACCGGGTAGTCGCCGGCGAGTCCTTCCTCGCGCAACAACGCCCATTTCTTGCGCACCTGCCCCACGAGCGCCTCGGCGTGCGCCGGATCAGTCTCGTAGGTCTCCATCTGGATCAGCGACTCGTTGCGATACGGGTAGAACGACATGCGCTCCTCCTTGCGTTAGGCGACGACGAGATCTGTGTTCACTTCGCGAGCATCGATCACGGGGGACACGCGAGGCGTTGCACGCCGGCGTGAGCGCGACTCTTCCGCTGGACGGACACCGTGATCTGCGACGGGTTGGCGATCAGCTTCAACGGGCGGCCGGGAAGGAAACCAAGCGCGGTCGCCATCTCGTGCTCGAGCTGCACGTAGCTCCACCCCACGGTCAGCACGTCCGACGCGCCATGGCATCCGCCGCCTGGGTTCTCGCACGCGCAGCCCTGCACCGCGAGCTCGCTCACCGACAGGCTCACGGGGAGCTTGTCGAGCACGACCGACGTCGGTCCGCTCACCGACAGCGCGAGACGGTCGCCGCGCTTCACACCAGCGGCTGAACGCACCTCGGGCGGAAAGCGAATGCACCCGAGATCGCCGACGAATGAAAGCACCGTAACGGGCGACGAAGCGCGTGCCGTCTTCATCACATCACCCCCGTGGTCACGACGATCCGCAATACGGCGGCGAGAGTAGACGCGCGGCGTACGAGTCGCTTCTTCGTGCTTGCTCGTTTACGTGCGATTCGCTCGCGCAACAGAGCAATCGCGAAGAAGATCGCCGCACGCGCTGATGCCATGGTGATCGGTCATCGTCCGCGAGGACGTCGAGACCATGCAGACCGTAGGCGCGGTCCACCGTGAGCACGCGCGAGCGGCGGCGGATCTTCGTTCGCTACTCCGCGTCGTGCGCGGGCCGCTGCTCACGCCAAACGACGAGTCGTACGATCGTGCCCGCCGAGTCTACAATGGCGCAATCGACCGCCATCCCGTCGCGATTCTGCGGTGCGCGGACGCGTTCGATGTCGTTGCCGGGATCCGGTTCGCGCGCGAACGCGATTGGCCGCTCGCCATTCGCGGCGGAGGACACAGTCTCGCGGGGTTCGCCATGTGCGACGACGGCTTGGTCCTCGACGTCGCATCGATGAACGCCGTGCACATCGATCCGATTCGGCGACGCGCACGGGTCGGCTGCGGCGCCTCGTGGGGTGACCTCGATCGCGCGGCCTGTCCCCTCGGCCTCGTGACGACCGGCGCTCGCATCTCGACCACCGGCGTTGCCGGCGTAACGCTTGGCGGCGGATACGGGTGGCTCATGCGCCGCGATGGGCTCACGATCGACAATTTGCTCGGCGCGGAAGTCGTCACCGCCGATGGCGATGTCTTGACGGTGAGCGCCGACGAGCATCCGGATCTCTTCTGGGGGATTCGCGGCGGTGGCGGCAACTTCGGCGTGGTGCTGTCGCTCGAGTACCGCCTTAATCCGCTCGGACCTGCCGTGATGGGTGGCGCCGCGTTCTACGCGGTCGCCGATCTCGCCGATCTGCTTTGCGTGTATCGCGAAATGACGCGCGATGCGTCGGAGGAGCTCACCGCGCAATGCAACGTGCTCATCGCGCCCGACGCGCCGTTCGTCCCGCCGCCGCTGCGCGGCCGGCTCGTGGGTGCGATCGCCGTCTGTCACGCTGGCTCCATCGAGACTGCGGAGCGCGAGCTCCGTCTCCTGCGCGGATTCAAGCCGCCGCTGCTCGATCGCATCAAGCCGATGTCGTACATCAGCGTCCAACGCCTCTTCGATGCGGCGGGTGCGTTCGGTCATCAAGTCCACGGCCGCTCTGGACATCTGCTCGCGCTCACCAACGACGTGATCGATATCATCGTCGCGCACGCGCCGTCCGTCACGTCGCCGTTGTCGATCACTATGCTCTCGCCGCTGGGCGGCGCTGTCGCGCGCGTCGGCAGCGATGCCACCGCCTTCGCGCATCGCGACGCGGCATTCGATCTCGCCATCAGCGCCGTGTGGGATGATCCTGACGAGCGGGAGCGGCACGTCGCCTGGGTGGAGCGCTTCTGGGACGCGGTGTCGCCTCAGACACACGGCGTCTACGTGAACGAGCTCGGCGACGAGGGCGCCGAGCGACTGGCCGACGCGTACCCCGCGCCGACGTATGAACTGCTCGTCGCGCTGAAGCGGCGCTACGACGCCGACAACGTGTTTCGCCTCAACCACAACATCGCCCCGACTCCGCCGGAGGAATGACCGATGGCAACGCAACTTGCTCAGACGCCCGACACCATCGAATCCGCGCTCAGCGAAGCGCGTGTCGCACTCTTGATCATCTACGTGAACGACCTCGCCGAATCACGCGCGTTCTATGAGAGCCAACTCGGCTTGCGCGTGATCGAAGCCGACGAGGCATCGGTGAAGCTCGATGTCGGGCAAGTCATTCTCACGCTGCACCGCGCGTCCGATTACGGAATCGAGCTTGTCGGCCGCCGCGACGATTCATCCGACGTGGTGTTTCTCGTCGACGACGTCAATGCCGTTCGCAGCGATCTCGAGGCGCGAGGTGTCACCTTCGTTCGTCGTCGCACGTACGAGATCGGGCTCGTCACCGACTTCTATGATCCGAACGGGCATCGGCTGATGATCTACCAGCCGTCGAGGACCGCGCTGGGTTGGCCGAGCGCAGAGAAGCTGCGGGAGGTGTGGCGCCTCAGCGGTGTAGGAGGCTCGGAGCTGATCGGTCCGCCGAGTCGCGAGTCGACTGCCGCGAGCGGATTGGACGGAAAACCGCTTGCCTATCTCTTCATGTTCGTGCCGAGCTCCGACGACGCGCTCGCGTTCTACCAAGGCGCTCTCGGGTTGCGCGCCATTGAGCGCGTCCACTGCTGCAACCCCGCGTGCCCGCCTGAAGAGAAGGGCATTGTGAAATACGACGTCGGTGGGATGCTGCTCACGACGCACCACGTGCACCGCAGTCCCGTCGTCGACGATTTCGGCCGCATCTACTCGCCGCGCTCGGTCGACACGGCGCACACGAAGGGTATCGCGCCGGTGTTTCTCGTCCACGACATCCGCGATCTGACCGAGCGTCTCGCACAGAGGGGCGTGGCGTTCAGCGATCGTAGCGTCGTGAAGTCGCAAATCGGCGAGATCGCGCGCTTCGAGGCAACCACGGGCCACGGCTTCTTCCTGTACGAGCCTTGGGCACCGGCTCTGACATGGCCGAGTGGAGTGAAGCTCACGCAGATCCTCGAGGCGCGTGGTGGCGTATGAATATTCTCATCCTCGGCGGGACTGTCTTTCTCGGTCGCCACATCGTCGACGCGGCTACCACCCGCGGACACCGCGTGACCCTGTTCAATCGCGGCAAACACGGTGCGGGGCTCTTTTCCGGCCTCGAACAGCTGCGCGGTGACCGCGCCGGCGATCTCTCGGCGCTTCGCGATCGTCGGTGGGATGCGGTCGTCGACACATGCGGCAATCATCCGCGCGCCGTCGCCGCGTCGGCGCGGTTGCTTGCGGAGAACGTCGAGCACTACACGTACATCTCGACCGTTTCCGTCTATCGCGACTTTCCCGTGCAGTCGGGCCTCGACGAAAGCGCGCCGACGGCGGAGCTCTCGGCGTCGAGCGCCGAGGAAATCAGCGAGTCGAACTTTGGCGCGCTGAAGGCAGCGTCCGAACGCGCCCTGGTGAGCGCGCTTCCAGGTCGCGCGTTGCTCGTACGGCCGGGGCTCATTGTGGGGCCGCACGACCCCACGGGCCGCCTCACGTACTGGCCGCTTCGCATCGCTGAGGGCGGCGAAGTGCTCGCGCCAGGCGATCCCGACGCGCCCATGCAGCTCATCGACGTCCGCGACATCGCCGCGTGGATCGTGCTCGCGATCGAACGCCGGCTCACCGGTCCGTTCAATGTGGCGGGACGCGAATACGTCATCACGATGAGCGAGCTGCTCGAGCTCTGTCAGCTCGAGTGCGGACGTTGCACGCTCACATGGCGAGACGATGCGTTTCTGCTTTCGCACGGCGTTGTTCCGCGGCGCGACCTTCCACTTTGGTCCCCGAACGCGCTCGGCGCGATGACGATCGCTACGACGAAGGCGCGGAGCGAGGGACTGTTCTGTCAGGACCTCCGCGCGACGGTGCGCGACACGTTCCTGTGGGCATCGGCGTTGCCGCCGGAAAGACGTCCGAGAAACTGGCTGTCGCGCACCCGCGAGTCCGAATTGCTGAACGCCGCGCCTCGAGCGCTCGCGTCCGGGCCGGCGTACTAGGAGGCTTTGCTCGTGCCGCGCGCCTTCCCGGCCGTCGTGGTCTCGACCGTTCTCTGCGGTGGATGCGCGTGGCGCGGCTGGTACACGGGAAGCTTGCCGCCCGCCGGAAGAGTGACGTTGGTGAGCAACCCCCAACCCTTGTCTTCCACGCCGTCGGTTTCGACGCCACGCGCTTTCATCTCGGCGACGAACTCGTCGATGTTGTCGCACATCAGGTTCAGCGAGTGGCTGCCGTCCGATTTGTCGGGGTGCACCGCGAGCTCTGACGACGGGAGCGAGAAGATCAACCAGCCGTGGCCGACTTCGATGTTTGGCAGCTCCAGCACGTCGCGAAAGAACGCGCGGTCTGCGTCCGCATTCGTGCTGCCGAGAATGACATGTGAACCGATAATCATAGGAAAACCCCCGCGAGGTGGACGTCTGCGTGCTAGACGTAACACGCTTTTTGGGAGGCATCTTCTCGCGGCTTGCTCAGATCGACGGCGCGCGCGTGGAAGCTAACGATGCTCGTCTCGGCGGCAGATCCCACGCTCTTTCTGTTTCAGGCGCGCGACGTCGAAGACGAGTCGCTGCCGGGCGACCTTGCACGGTACAAGACGCAGGTTCGCAAAGTGACCGAGTGGGCCCGCGCCTACTTGACGCGTCCGCATGCGGCGCTTGGCCGCGATGGTCCGGTCTGTCCCTACACCGAGCCGTCGCTTCAACGGTCGCTGTTCTGGCTCACGGTGTACTCCGGCAGTGATCCGTCGGTCGAAGACGTTTCGCCGACGATCGGCCGGTATGGGGACTGGTTTCAACAGCTCGATCCCGTCACGGGAAAAGACGCCGAATACAAGGCGATTCTCGTGCTGTTTCCCGAGCTCCAGCCGGCGCGTGTTTCGCTCATCGACGAGGTGCAGAGATCTCTTAAGCCGCGCTTCACTCGCCGCGGCCTCATGCTCGGGCAGTTTCACGAACGATGCGACGAGCCGGCGCTGTGGAATCCGAGCTTCAAGCCGCTTCGCTGCCGTGTGCCGCTGCTCGCTATCCGTTCGATGGTCCGTACCGACGCGCCCTTTCTGATGAGGGACGCCGCCTCCCTGAGCGCCTACCTGCAGTGGTTCGGGTCCGACATGCCCGTCAGGTTGCGCGGCGCAGTGCGCGAGGCGGCGTTGGGATTCGGTCTCGAGGTTCCGGAGGAATGAGGCCGTTAGCTCAGCAGCCGATCCAGCCCACGAATCAGTCCGACCTGTCCCTGGAGCGAACGAATCGCGAGCAACGTGCCCGCGACGTACGGTGCGGGCTTCTCGCTCGAGTCGTGACGAATCGACAGCCGCTCGCCATCGCTCGCGAAGACGACTTCAGTCGAGATAGTGAAGCTCGGCAGGCGCAGCGAGTGAATTTGCGACCCCGCCACCGTGGCGCCTCGGGCCTCGAGCGCGCCTCTCGTCTGCGCGAGCGGCACACCAAGCGCCGGCGCGCGCACGCCGTTCAACCGTTCGGCGACGTCACGCGCCGTGCCGCTCGGAGACTCCACCTTTGCCGCGGTCGCGTAGTCGATCACTTCCCACGCGGGCAGGTGACGCGCCGCTTCTGCGGCTAGCCGCAGCAGAAGCCCTGCCGTCACCGTGAAGTTGCCGGAGACTACGGCGACGCCGCGGTCGCGTGCGCGCCGATCAATCTCTTCGTAGTCCGGGTCGGAGAGGCCGCTCGGTCCCATCACGACGTGCACGCGCCGATCGACCGCCGCGAGGGCGTTGCATTTGGCGATGGAGGCGTTCGTGTATTCGACGAGCACGTCGGCCGGCGCCGCATCGAGTGCGTCGGCCACCGACGTGAAACGCGCCGAGCGCGACACACCCGCGACAAGCTCGAGATCCGGCGCGGCATCGACCGCCTCCGCGACAGCGCGACCCATCCACCCGGTCACGCCGGCGATGCACACGCGGATCACGAGTGTGTTGCCCGAGCGTCGCCGATCACGGCTTGATGCCGACGATCAGAGAATGCTCGAACGGCAGGTTTGTATACGCCTTCACGTTCGTAAAGCCGGCGCTCTCGAACCAGCTCACATAGTCTTTCGGTGGGAAGGCCATTCCCGAGCCCGACGCGTTCACGAGGAAGTACAGCGAGATGCGCGCGCCGTAGAGATCGCCGCGCTCGTCGTCGCGACACGTGAAGTCGAACGCGAAGAACCTGCCGCCGCTCGGCAGCGCCGCGTATGCCTTCTCGATGAGGCGCTGCCGGTCGTCGGGTGAAAGCTCCTCGAGAATGTGCGAGTAGATGAGCGCATCGGGGCCGGCCGGGAAGGGCGTCTTGTACATGTCGCCCGGAATCGTGTCGATGAACTCCTGCTTTCCTTTCGCGGCGATCGTTTTCTTTGCGCGCTCGCACGCCGACGGCCGATCGAGGACCGAGATGCGAAGATGCGGATACTTATCGTGCAGATGCGACGCCACCACCGCATTGCCGCCGCCGACATCGAGCAGATGCCTGACCTGTCTGAACTCCGGGATGTCGTTGAGCCCCGGATGCGACAGCTCCCAGATCGCGGCCATCACCTCGTAGAGCACCGGCTCCAGCTCGGGATTCGCCGCCACCCGATCGTAGAGATGCCCTTCGCTGTACTCCTGAACACCGACGTTCTTCTCCTGCTTGAGCGCGTCGAGCAAATGATAGAAGCCCTTGTATTGGAGATACTGCCCCGAGCGGATAAACGGGATCGCGCACTTCGGCCTTCCAGGAATGAGAATCTTCTCGGAGATGTAGCTGTTATAGTAGCGATCGCCGTTCTTGACGACGAGATCGATGCTCGAGCAGGTGAGCAGCAACATGCGGGTCGAATGCCTGGGGAGCTTGATCGCACTCGTCACCTCATCGAGCGTCATTCCCGGCTGGTCGGCCAACTTCGCGAACAGGCCGACTTCGCAGGCCGCGAATAGCGCCTCGAACGTCGCGTAGCCGAACACGATCGGTTGCAGCGCCGCGTATTCGGGTCCCTCCCATGTCACGTCGGCGTTTCCGTCCGAGCGAACGTCCTCGGTCGCGAACGTCTCGACGCCGGCTCGCGGCGCGCGATACTTGGCGAGGGGCTGCGCAACATCAGTCATGCGTCCTCCTTCCGTGAGAACCTCGTGGCGGGCGTCGGAGTGTCAGGCGTGAGCGGGAGCCGTGCGGAGACCGGCGCCGAGCGACGCGTCGCCTGTCCTGAGCATCTTCACGACGTCAGGCGTGAGCATGTCCAGCTGAAACAGCACGTCGAAGACGTGCGCGCCGTCGTCGCGGTGTTCGACGATCTTGCCGTCCTTGACGCGGATGAACTCGACGCCGTGCGTCTCGACGCGCTTGCCGGTCGCACGATGTCCCATCAGCTCGGACTTGTGTGTACCCGTCATGACCCATTGCATCACGACCATGTCGCCCTCGGCGACCAAAAACACTTCTTTGAAGTGTTTGTCCGGGAAGATGTCGTCGTGACGCAGAATCTCGGTCTTCACCCGCCGAATCGGGTCCATCGCCCGGACCTGCGCTTCCAGTCCGAGCTTGCGGCTGTGGTCCTGGATTTGGGGCGAGAGCAGTTGTTGGACGACTTCGGTTTTCCCCGTGTTGAAGGCCTCCAACATTTTGCGCATTACCGCTTTGTTCTTCTCGAGTGTGTCTGGCATAGTCTCTCCTCAGTGCGTAGAGAACGAATGATCGTCCTCCGGTCCGAGACGCACGGAGACTCTATCCGCGCTACCGCGGCGCGGCTTCTCCCGCCTTGCTCGTTTCGAATCGGGTCGCGCGCGCAGCGAGCAATCCGGAAGAAGAGAACTTCGAACACTACGCCGCATCGTTGGGTGATGAACACGGAACACGCATCGCCGCGCGGCACACTGATGCGGATGCTCATCGGCAACCAACTCCAGCAGGCGATTCATGTCGCTGCGCGGTTGGGCATTCCGGACTTGCTCGCCGACGGTTCGCGCACCGCCGACGAGCTCGCGCGCAGCGCGGGCGCTAACGCGACCGCGCTCCGGCGACTTCTGCGCTCCCTGGCCAGCTTCGGCGTTTTCGCCGAGGAGAGCTCCGGCGCGTTCGCGCTCACAGCGACTTCAGCGCTCCTCCGGCGAAACGTGCCAGGCTCGCTCCACTCGTTTGCCCTGTGGTCGGGGGGCGATCGATACGCGGCGTTCGGAGATCTCGAGTACAGTGTGCGCACCGGCCGCCCCGCCTTCGAGCGCGTTACGGGAACGGAGTTCTGGACATATCTCGACCGCCATCCCGACGCCGCCGCGATCTTCGACGAGATGATGTCGTCGAACACCGCACCGCTGGCGCCGCTCGTCGCGCAGTACGACTTCGGCGATGCCGACGTTGTCGTGGACGTCGGAGGCGGACGCGGCGAGCTGATCGCGGCGATCCTGCGCGCGCGACCGGAGCTGTGCGGCATTCTCGTCGACCATCCGCGCGTCATGGCCGAGGCAAAGCGGGTGCTCGAGGCGGCGGGCGTCGCGGATCGCTGCGGCACGGTTTGCGGCGACCTGCTCGCTAGCGTCCCCTCCGGCGCGCGAGCCTACCTGCTGAAGAGCGTCCTCCACGGTCTGGACGACGACACGGCGACGCGCGTGCTCGGCAACTGCCGCCGCGCGATTCACGAGAATGGCAAGCTGTTACTCGTCGAGTTCGTGCTGCCGTCGGCGAATGAGCCGTCCCCCGGATGGCTGATGGATCTCCTCATGCTCATCGGCTGCCGCGGCCACGAACGCACGGCCGAGGAATTCCGCGCCTTGCTCGACGCCGCGAGATTCCGTTTGGCCGATCTCTCGACGACGAAGTTCGGCTATAGCTTCATCAGCGCGACCCCGGCCTAGAGTCGCGATCACTTGTTCCGGAATTCTGCGTGGCTGCATCGACCGATCGAAGCAAGTGGCATCCGCTCTACACCGCGTTGTTCGACCACGCCGCGTCGAAACCAGGTGCCGTGCTGACCCATCCATGGGGACATTCCGTCTTCGGCGTTGGCGGAAAGAACTTCGTCTTCTTTGGTAATCCCGATCAGCCTGGAATGACGGTGAAGCCGTATCCGGGCAGCCGCGACATGCTGATCGCCGAGAAGAAAGCTGAAGTGGCGCACTACATCGGCCGCTATGGTTGGGTCGACATGCACGTCGAAACCCGGCAGCAGCTGACGCTCGCGCTCGATCTCATCGACGAGAGCTACGAGCACGTGATTTCGAAGCGCGCGCGCGAAGCAGCGGCGAGGCAAGCCGCGGCGCGCGACGAAGCGAAACCCGTACCGAAGAAGCGCGTCACCAAGGCGAAGTCCGCAGGTCGCTCACGGAAGCCTAAGGGCTGAACGTCCACGGAGCCGCCGGCACCCAACACGCGTCGTTCGCGCGTTCCGTCAGACCGCTTTCCTTCCACCGATCAGGAACGTCCGACGCATTCTCTCGCACGACGACGGCAGTGATGCCGGCGTCGTCGAGCGGAGCGACCCACTCCGCCGCTGCACGCGTCGCGAGACATCGCGCGATCATCTCACGCTTCACGCTGACTCGCGATCGCGTTCGCACGCCGCACACGCGCGAGAGCGACGCGCGCTGGGTGGGCGTGCAGGCGCGCACAATCAGATGGCCCTGCGCCGTCGCGAACGGGCGATCGAGCTCGGTCCATCGATGACGTGGCGTCGCGCGCCGCAGCGCGAGCGCTGCGCCCATCAGCGACGTCTCGACCGCGCGGCCGTGCCCGTCGTTTTCTCGAGCGCACAACGTCGCGAGGATTCCCTCGCACGCGAGCAGTCCTCCCATTGTGTCGACGATCGTGAGTCGCGATGGCGCTGTCCCATTGTCGGTTGATGAGACGACGTCGCCGCAGCCGGCGTGTGCCTGCACGAGCTGATCGCCCGCGATGCGCGTTGGTTCCTCGATCGCACGCCCCCAACCCGACGCGTGTGCGTGAATCAGTCGTGTGTTCGTCTTCGACAGCGCCTCGAAGTCCAAGCCGAGTCGTTCCGCGCGCCCCTTCGGCCAGTTGTGGAGGAAGACATCGCAGTCGGCGATGAGCTCGAGGAGCCGCGCTTTGTCCGCCGGTACGGTGTAGTCGAGCTCCTCCACTCGCTTCCTACGATTGTACGCGAGATACGCCGCGCCGACCGAACCGGCGAGCGGCGGCGACGAACGACCGAAGTCGCCGTTGGGCGGCTCAACCTTGGTCACATCCGCGCCGAGCAGTCGAAGAAGCTGTCCAGCGAGCGGCCCCTGGAGCCTCGATGTGATCTCGACAACGCGAACCCCCCTCAGCGGTTCGCTCACCGAGCCGCGGGCGTCGCCGAGCGTTGGCGTTGCTTCCCCTTTCCACGAGCGGAACGTCCACGGCCGTCGCTCGTAGTCGCGCAACGGCACTTCGGCGTGACCACGCACGCGACACGCCGCGAGCCCTGTCGCCGTCGCCATGCCAACGAGCGCATCCACCGTGTGTCTCTTCGTCGCCTCATGGAGCGCGATCGGCAACGAGCAGCGTCCGGCGAGGTAGCGATACACGAATGGCAGCCACGCCGACGACGCAATCGCCGCGTCGACGCCGAGCGTGCGCCAGAATTTCAGCCAGGTATCGCCGCCAAGTGCTTCGAGCTCGATGAGTTGTCCATCCGCCGTCGGGAATGGTGGTCCCAGGCCGTCTCGAAGCGCCTCGAACGGGAATCGCCCGCCGCTGGTGCCGATCGCAATGTGATGGTAGAGGTACGTCAGGGCGCCTTGGAGCACAGAGGAAGAGACGCCCTGCACGTCGGTCCCGCGCGCTCGCGCAAAGCGCGCCGCGAGAAGTCCCTGTGCGGCCAGCGTCCCCGCGGCGACAGACGCGACGTCGAGTCCGAGCCGGCGCGGAGAACCGCGCTCGCCGGCGTGCACCGCCATCAATCCGCTCGCAGCCTGGACCATGGACTCGTTCCACTCGCGCGAAGCGTCGGGAGTCGACCACGGAATCGTGCACCGAACCGCGGGCTCTGCGCGGGGAGGAGTCAGCGCGACCTGGCTCGAGTCGTCGTCGTCACGCCGACGCGTCGCGCCGAGCAACCACATATGCTGAGCGCAGATCGCGACAGGCTTCGTCGCATCGGGCGACACCGACACGGTCCAACCGCTCAGCGGAAGCGGCATGCGCTCGCGCCGACCGTCCATCGCTCACGCGTCCGCGGCGATGCGTTCGGTCGCGGCCTCGATCGCGGCGAACAATGCGTCTCGCTGCACTTTTCCGAGCGCCGTGCGCGGAATGCTCTCAACCACGCGCAACTCGTCGGGCAGCTTGTACGACGCGAGCTCGCTGCTCAGAGTCCAGCGCAGCTCGTCGAGCGTCACGCGAGTCGCCCCGGCCGGCACCACGCAGGCGCAGACGACCTCGCCCAGCATCGGGTTGGGTAGACCAACGACCGCCGCATCCGCCACTTCCGGCAGCGCGAGAATGGCCCGCTCGACCTCCACCGGATCCACCTTCAGACCGCCGCGGTCGATGCGATGGGTCAGCCGGCCGTAAACGAAGAGGCGGCCTTCTTCGTCGATCGCCCCGAGGTCACCGGATCGGAACCACGCGTCTTCAATATTCTCTGATGACGAGCCCTCTTCATTCCAGTACCGAATGGGATACACACGGCGCGAAAATGCGATCTCCCCCGTCACGTTCGGCGGAAGCCTCTCGCCGTCGGGACCGATGATCTTCGCGGCGCCCGGCTGTGGCTTGCCGACCGAGCCGATGATGATGTCGTTCCGGTCTATCGTCGCCACGCCGATCCCCTCGCTTGATCCGTACATCACGGCGAGCTCGATGCCGATGTCCCACAGTTGTTGCACGAGAGCGGGAGGAAACGCCGCGGCTGTTCCCGCGCTGAGACGCAACGAGCGCACGTCGCGCGGGCGGCGATCGAGCTCGCGCAGCAGCAGACGGAAATGCGTCGGCGTTCCGTTGAATACCGTGACGCGTTCGGCCGCGATCGCGTCGAGCGCGTCCGACGCCTTGAAGCCCGAATGCATGACGACGCGCCCACCGCCGAACAGCGCGGCCAACAGCATCATCAAGCCGAATCCGTGCGTCGGCGGCAGCACCGCGAGGTGTGTGTCGCCGGTCGCGAACTGCAACCATCGCGCGATCCGTTGCCATCGGCCGACGAGGTTACCGTGAAACCCGACGGTCGCCTTCGGCTCGCCCGTCGTGCCGGAGCTGATGAGGATCACCGCGGGTTCGACCGCGTCCGGAGCTCCGCCGGGTTCCATGTCGCGCCCAGCGGCGATCAGCTCCGCGAACGAGTGACATCCGTCGCGCGCAGCGCCGACTGCGATGATGGTCATGCCTGGCAACGGCGGCGCGCTCAGCCCGTCACACACAATCGCTGACGCGCCGGTCAGACGAATGACTCGCGCGACCTCGGCACTCGTGAATTCGCGGTCGACGCACACCGGTACCGCCTCGCAGCTCCAGGCTCCGCCGAGCGCGATGAGATACTCCGCGCAGTTGCCCAACTGGCAGACGATGCGCGCGCCCGGCTTCACGCCGAGGCGGCGTAGCGACCGGGCGAGCGCGAGTGAGTCGTCCCACAGTTGGCGATACGTGACGTGACGATCGGAAACGGTCAATGCTTCGCGATCGCCGCCGCGTGCGCACGCGGCTTCCAATGCGGAAAGAAGAGT
>Ga0126377_10000454_pt1 | contig 24728 bp, 20 predicted proteins | sample PanSoiMetPlot_22_FD_92647 | JGI IMG/M metagenome (GOLD analysis project Ga0126377, IMG submission 92647) | Tropical forest soil microbial communities from Panama - MetaG Plot_22 | ecosystem: Environmental > Terrestrial > Soil > Tropical forest > Bulk soil | place: Panama | collected 2016-02-17 | reverse complement strand
GGCGGCCACAAGCTGGTCACTCATCTGGTGCCGTCGGGAGTCCTGCACCGGCACGTGCGCTGCGTGCTGGGCGACGGCATGGTTGTCGATCCGCACACGCTGCTCGAGGAGATCGCCGCCTGCCGCCAGCGCGGGCTGCTCGGCGACGACCAGCTGCTCATCAGCTCGCGCGCGCACGTCATCCTGCCGTATCACCGATGGCTGGAGGCGGCGCGCGAAGATCGAGCCGGCGCGATCGGCACCACGCGGCGCGGCATCGGCCCGGCCTACGAGTCGAAGGCGGCCCGCCGCGGCGTGCGCGTGGTCGACCTGGGACGGCCGGCGCGCCTGCGCGAGCTGGTGCAGCAGAACCTCGACGAGATCGGGCCGATCCTGGCCCGCTGGGGGCGCCCGATGCCGTCGGCCGGAGAGATCGACGCGCTGGTGGCCGACGCCGAGCGGGCGGGGCAGGAGCTCGCACCCATGGTGGGTGACGCGGGCCGCGCCGTCGACCGGGCGGTCCGCTCGGGCAAGAACGTCCTCTTCGAGGGGGCGCAGGGCACGCTGCTCGACATCGACCACGGCACCTACCCGTTCGTCACGTCGTCGTCGACCGTGGCGGGGGGAGCCTGCACCGGCGCGGGCGTGGCGCCCACGCGCATCGACCGCGTGGTCGGCATCAGCAAGGCCTACTGCACGCGCGTGGGCAGCGGCCCGTTTCCCACCGAGATGGACCCCGACGAGGCCGAGGCCTGGCGGCAGGCCGGCCAGGAGTTCGGCGCCACCACCGGGCGCCCCCGCCGCTGCGGGTGGCTCGACGCCGCCGCCCTGCGCCTGGCGGTGCGGGTCAACGGCCTGAACGGGCTGGCGCTGACCAAGCTCGACGTGGTGCGCGGGCGCGGCCGCGTGCGGGTGTGCGTGGGTTATCGCCAGGGCGGGGCGTCGTTCGACGAGCCGCCGCTCGACGCCGAGGACCTCGTGCGCCTCGAGCCGGAGTACGTGGAGGTGGAGGGGTGGGACGAGGACAGCCGCGCCGCGCGCCGCATCGAGGACCTGCCCGCGGCCGCGCGCGCCTACATCGCCACCATCGAGCACCTCATCGGTGCGCCGATGTGGCTCGTCTCGGTCGGGCCCGAGCGCGACGAGACGATCCTCCTGCGCGATCCATTTGCGCCCCTGGTCGGGGCCTGACGCCCGCAGCGAAAAAGATCCAACAGGCGGGCCAGCTCTGGGTTCCAAGTCCCTGAGTTGCGCCCGAATCAGCTTCTTTCCTATACTCGAACGGCAACCTGGCGCCGGGCTTCGTGCCGGGCTGCCGGGCGCGCTCGCGGGGGCCCCCGATGAAGATCGTCTGTGATGCCTGCTCTGCCAAGTACTCGATCGCCGACGAGAAGGTCCGAGGCAAGGTCTTCAAGATCCGCTGCAAGAAGTGCAGCAACATCATCGTCGTTCGCGGCGCGGTGAGCGAGGCGTCGGAGACGGCGACGGCGCGGTACGACCAGAAGGAGACGAAGCTCCTCGAGTACCAGGGCGAGCAGCGAGCCGACTCCGCCGCCGAGGTGAGCGAGAGCGCGGTCTGGCACCTGGTCATCGATCAGGAGCAGGTCGGACCGATGACCGTCGAGGAGGTGCGCGAGCGCTTCCAGCGCGGCGAGATCGACAGCGAGGGCTACGTGTGGCGCGAGGGGTTCGGCGACTGGGAGCGGCTGGCCGACGTCAACGAGTTCTCCGGCATCGTGGCGCCCGCGCGCGGCGATGACGGCGGGATGGGCGTCCTTTTCGGCTCCGGGGGCGGCGAGCCATACGAGGACGCGCGCGCCGCGCACAGCGATCCGGGCGACCTGTTCGCGGCGCGCGGCGCCGGCGACGACGCGGGCGCCGCGACCGACCTGTTCAGCGGCACCGGCCTCGGCCCCGCGGGCGACGGGAGCGGCGACACCGACGCGCTCTTCTCCGGAGACGGAGGCGGCGGCATGGGCATGGCGGCCGGCGGCGGCTCGGGCAAGCCGGTGGTCGCGACCTTGACCGCGCAGCGCAACGAGAACTCGGTCCTGTTCTCGCTCAACAACCTGGCGGCGCTGGCCAGCGACGCGCCGCGCTCGGTGCCGATGGCGGCGCCCTCGGTGGCCGCTTCGTCATCGTCGTCGTCGGCGTCGATGCCGGCGGCGGGCGCGTCGGCGCCGACCAGCGAGGGCTCCGGCCTCATCGACATCCGCTCCATGGCGCAGGTCTACCTGGGCGAGACGACGGGGGGCAAGCCGGCGGCCAGACCGGTCGGCTCGGGCTCGGTCGATGATCTCCCGGTGTTCAGCCAGTCGTCGTTCGAGTCGGCCTCGCCGGTGCTCTTGCCGACGGTGCAGCCGGCAGTGAACAACCGGCTCTTGTTCGCGCTCGTCGGGCTGATCGGGCTGCTCGTGCTGGCGGCGGTCGTGCTGGTGGTCGTCGTCCTCAAGGGCGGCGGCGGCGAGAAGCCGCAGCTCGCGGCGGCCGACACGGCCGTGCCGGGTGGTGAGCGCAGCGCGGCCGCCGCGCCCGCGCCCGCGGCGGTGCCGGCGGCGGCACCCGCGGCCGGCGCTGCGGCGGCGGCCCCGGCGGGCGCGACTCCCGCGGCCGGGACCGGCGAGGAGCCGGCGGCCGCCGGATCGAACCCGCCCGCGACCGAGCCGCCGCCCGCGGCGAGCGGCGACTCCGGCGGCAAGAGCGCCGCGCGCGATGAGCACGAGCACGGGTCGCACCGGGACCGGGACAAGAAGGACCGCGACCGCGACCGCGACAGAAGTGACAAGAAGGACCGCGGCAGGGACCGTCATTCCGATCGCCACGCCGACGAGTCGCGCGACCGGGATCCCAGGCCAGCGGCCGCGCCGCCGCCACCCGATCCGACCGCTTCGAGCGGCTGCGACGAGGTGACCTGCCTGGTCGAGCCGGACAAGCCCTGCTGCAAGAAGTACGCGAGGCGCTCGGGCTCGTCGGGCTCGCGCTCCGCCTCCGTCGACACCAGCCTGCCCGAGCAGCCGAGCCGCTCCGACGTCGCGTCCGGCATCGGCGACGTGAAGGGCAGCGTGTCCTCGTGCGGCTCTCGCGCGCCCGGCGGCGGCAAGGTCACGGTCAAGATCAAGATCAGCCCGTCGGGCGGAGTCTCCAGCGCGAGCGCCAGCGGCGGCAGCCCGAACCTGAACAGCTGCGTCGAGAGCGCGGTCAAGCGGGCGCACTTCCCGAGGAGCCAGTTCGGCGTCTCGGTGAACTACCCGTTCATCTTCTGACCGGGCCCGCTCGAGCGGCCGGGGCTCTCGAGCGGCCCGCGCTCGCCCGGCGGTCCTGCGCGGTTCAGGTGCGGCGACCGCGCCGGCGGCGCGCCAGCCACAACGCGGCGGCCACCACCGCGGCCCCGGCGGCCGCCGCGGCGGCGACGAGGCCACGCGGCACGCGGCCCGGAGGCGCGGCCTCGCCGCCCCCGATGCACTCGCTGCCCGCGAAGGTCGCGACGGCCGGGTCGACGGTGAACTCGAGGCGGTAGCCGTCGGTCTCGGCCAGTCCGGGGCCGCCCATCCAGCGGTAGTCGAGGTGGACCGCGCTCGATCGAATCGGCCCGAGCGTCGAGTGCGTGATGCGCACGCCGGGGCTCTCCTCCGCGTGCAGCTCGCTCTCGCCTGGGTCGGGCAGGTGGAAGCCGTCGCGCAGGCGCACGCGGTGAGCGAGCCGCTCGCGCGGCCGCTCGAGGCAGATCCACGCCACCAGGTCGACGGCGAAGGCGCCGGCGTCGGTGACCGGCTGACCGAGGCCGACGTCGACGTCCTGCCAGCTCACCGCGATCGGCCGGCCGTCGACCTCGAGCGACAGCCGGGGCGCGACCTGGGCCGCGAGCTGGTCGCCGAAGTCCTGCGCCTCGCGCTCGCCGATCCGGCCGTCGCGGTTCGCGTCCATGCGCGCGCGCGCCTTGCGCCCCGGCTCCTGGCCCATGTAGACCGTGTAGGCCACGCGGACGCGATCGCCGAGCGGCGCCACGAGCAGGTAGCGGTTGTTCTCGCGGTCCGACGGCGCGACGTGGGCGGAGGCGGCCGCGGCGCCGGCGGCGGCGCCGGCGACGAGACAGACCGCGCGCATCCGGCGCTTTGTCCGCTTCTCGAGCACGGCGTGGCGGACATCTTGGCCCGATTTGGCAGGGAGCGGACGGCCGTGAGCCTCATTTGCTAGCGGCGCGCCTCGAGTGCCGGTGGTCACGCGACCTGGCGGATGTCGATCGCGGGGGCGGAATCCCACCCTCGCGGTGTTGAGCAGGAGCCGCACCGTGCGGCATCCCTACTGCGCAGGAGAGTCCATGTCCCGCCACCGCGTCCTCCCGATCCTCGCCGCGCTGTCGCTGTCCCTCGTCGCCTGTGGCGGCGACGACGACAGCGGCGGCTCCAACGACATGACCGACGAGCCCGGCGACGAGCTCCTCGCTCCGCCGCCGGACGGGCAGGGCGTGCAGTTCAAGATGACCACCTCGCTCGACTCCGGCGTCGAGGCCGAGCACTGCCTGTTCGTCCAGGCGCCCGACCAGGAGATGTGGGTCTCGCGCGACGAGGTTCGCTTCACCCAGGGCAGCCACCACGTCCTGCTCTACGAGACCAGCTATGACGCGATCCCGACCCAGAAGGACGACGGGACCCCGGTCGACACCAGCAAGGTGTTCGACTGCAGCGACGGCGCCACCAACGGCTGGAGCGTCACCAAGCTGGTCGGCGGCTCGCAGAACGCGACCGGCGACTCGATGATCGATTTCCCCGCCGGGGTCGCGATGCCGGTGCGCGCCGGCGCCGTGCTGCTCCTCAACGTGCACTACATCAACGCGACCGACGAGATCATCGAGCCGGAGGCGCGCATCAACCTGTGGACGGTGCCGGAGGAGGAGGTCGACACCGAGGGCGACCTCCTGTTCCTCTACAACCCGCTCATCCGGGTGCCGCAGAACGGCAGCTCGCGCGCGCACTGGCGCTGCCCGGTCCACCAGGACATCACCATCGCCAACGTGCAGTCGCACATGCACCGGCGCGGGGTCGGCTACGCCGCCATGGTGGCCGGCGAGGACCAGCCCTTCTACGAGAGCGAGCGCTGGGACAACGTCGCGGCCAGGTCGTTCGACGGCGGCCTCCAGGTCGCTGCCGGCTCCAGCCTCGAGTACTACTGCGAGTACCAGAACAGCGAGGATCGCGTCGTCTACCAGGGCCCGCGCTCGACCGACGAGATGTGCATGCTGATCGGCTCCTACTACCCGGCCGACAAGCGCACCGCCAACTGCATGGACGAGAGCGGCGAGAACCTGGCCGGCGAGTGGATCGGCGAGGGCACCGCGACCTGCGCCGAGACCATGGGCTGCGTGCTCGGCATCGACTTCACCGACCCCGAGATCGACGCGTTCCAACTGATCACCGACTGCGCCCTCGAGGCCGACCCCGCCGTCTCGCGCGAGTCGTCCGACTTCCTCCTCTGCCTGTTCTCGAGCGACGACCCGATCAACGACTGCGCGGCGCAGATCGAGACCTGCCAGGCGAAGTAGCGGGCCCGCTCGACAGGGCCGGACCCCAGCCCCGGTCAGCGCTGCTTCTCGAGCGCCTCGGGGGTGGGGTGGCCCAGGATGCGCCAGGGCTCGCGCTTGAGGATCTTGCCCAGCTGCTTGGCGTCGTCGATGAACTCGGGGTCGTTGAGCAGCGCGCCGACGGTGCCCTGGCCGCCGCGCAGCCGGGCGACAAGGTCCTGGGCCACGGCGACCGCGTGCTCGAGCCTGGTGACCGACGCTCGCGCGCTGGCCACGCTGCCCTCCAGCCGCGCGCGCAGGTCGCCCGGGATGCGAGCGCGGATGCGGCCGACGTCGGCCAGGAATCGATCGAGGGCCGCGCCGGTGGCGCCCAGCTCGGCGCGCACGCGGCCGGTCAGCGCGGCGGCCTCGGTCGCCACCCGCAGCGCGTCGCGGCCGCGCAGGCCCTGGCCGGCCAGCCCCGCCGCGATCCCGTCCGACAGCGCGCCCCACTCGCGGCCCAGCTCGCGGAACGCGCCGCCGGTGACGGCGTAGGCGCCCGGCTGCGGCTCGATGAGCTGGAGCGTGTCGCCCAGCTCGGACAGCGCGGCCATGAGCTCGCGCGCGGCCGGCGCCGACTCGTCGAGCAGCCGGCGGAACTCCATCATGTTCTGGAAGCTCTTGACCAGGACCTGCTCCATGCGCGGCGGATCGATCCCGCGCACGTGATCGCCGTCGGCCAGCGCCCGCGACGGCGCGGCCTCGCCCGGCGGCGGTCCGATCTCGATGTAGGCGTCGCCCAGCACGCCCTTGACCGCGATGAAGAACTCGCCGTTGGGGGCGGCCCAGCCGGCGTAGCGCTGCTGGATGCGCAGCCGGACCGCGACGCCCCCGCCCGGATGGAGCGGATGGGACGGATCGCGCACCGCGTGGGCCGTCAGGAGCTGCACCGCCTGGACCTTCCCGATCACCCGCCCGGCCACCTGCACGTCGGCCCCCTCCTCGAGCGCGCCGATGTGCGCGTAGTAGGCGGTGACGTCGATGCCGCGGCGAAGCCCGGAGCAGTCCACGGTCAGGACCGCGGCCGCGGCCAGCCCGATGAGCGCGATCACGACGGCGCCCACGCGGCGCGATGTCCGGTCATCGAACACGCGGCTCGCCCCTCACTCCTTCCAGAAGAACTTCCACGGATTCCGCTTGAGGTCGCGGATCATCTCGCGCAGGTCGGCGTAGAGCTCCTCGCGCACCAGCAGCGCCCCGGCCGTGCCCTTGCCGCGCCGCAGATCGCCGACCAGTCCGTCGACGTTGTCGATCAGGTGGCCGGCCTTGCCGGTGGCGGTCACCGCTCCGTCGGCCACCTTGATGGCCCGCTCGATGCGGTCCTCGGTGAGGTTGCGCGTGACGCGCAGCGCCTCGGTCAGGAGAGCGCGCGCCGCCGGACCGAGATCGCCCAGCGCGCCGTTCGCCGTGACCAGGAGCGCGTCGGCGTGGCGCACGGTGCGGCCGATGATCTGGGGGTCGCCCAGCCCCTCGTTGACCTTGCCGAGGGTGACCGCGCCCTCGCCGGCCAGGTCGCCCGAAGCCGCGATGAGGCGGCCCAGCTCGGCCCGGTTCGCGGCCAGGAGCTGGTTGACCTCGCGGACCGCCCCCGCCCCGTCCTTGAGCAGGTTGCCGATGAAGTCGCGGTCCTCGGTCAGCACGCTCGAGAGCGAGTCGAGCACCACGTAGAGCCGCGCGATGATGAGATCGGTCCGGGGCGGATCGACCCCGCGCACCACCGCGCCGTCGGCCAGGGCCGGGCGCTGGTAGTCGTCGCCCGGCACGATCTCGAGATATTGCTCGCCCAGCACGCCGGAGGTGTTGATGAAGAACTCGGCGTCCTGGCGCACGGCGTCGCGGATGCGGTCCTCGACCCACACCTCGACGCGCACCTGCACGCGCCGGCCGGTGGCCCGGTCGACCTGGCCGCCCAGGAACGTCACCTCCTTCACCTTGCCGACCTTGATGCCGGACACCTTCACCGGCGCGCCGGCCTGGATGTTGCCGCTGAAGTTGTAGTCGGCGTAGAGCGTGTAGCCGGAGCGGAAGGAGAAGTTGCCGAGCAGGAAGATGAAGGCGGCGAACACCGCCAGTCCGAAAAGGATGAGCAGGCCGACCTTGAACTCGGTGCCTCTGTCGCGCATGTCCACCTCGAGCAGTTGCCTTGATTGCCTAGAAGCCGGGAGTCTCCATCTCGCCGGTCGAGCGGCCGGTGATGAACTGCTGCACCACCGGATCGGGCGAGCCGCGAAAGTCGGCCGGGGCGCCGACCAGGTGCACCCGGCCCTGATAGAGGAACGCGATGCGATCCGCGATGGAGAAGATCGACGCGAGATCGTGCGACACCACGATCGAGGTGACGCCCGACGAGTCGGACAGGTCGCGGATGAGCCGGTCGATGCGCCGCGCGCTGACCGGATCGAGCCCCGTGGTCGGCTCGTCGAACAGGACCACCTCGGGATCGAGGGACAGCGTGCGCGCGATGGCCGCGCGCTTGCGCATCCCGATCGACAGCTCGGCCGGGTGGCGCCGGGCGAACTCGGCCATGCCCACCTGGTCGAGCCGCGCCTCCGCCTCGCGCAGGGCCTCCCGCATGCGCATCCCCTTGTGCTTGCGCAGCGGCAGGGCCACGTTCTCGGCCAGGGTCAGCGAGTCGAACAGCGTGGCGTTCTGGAACACCATCCCGATGCGCTTGCGCAGCGGCATGAGCTCGGTCTCGCCCAGCGCGTCGAGCCGCGTGTCGCCCCAGTGGATCTCGCCGCGGTCGAGGCGCAGGAGCCCGACCAGGAGCTTGATGGTGACCGACTTGCCGACGCCCGACGTCCCGATGATGAACATCACCTGGCCGGCCTCGATCTCGAGCGACATGCCGCGCAGGACCGGCTTGTCGCCGAACGCCTTCCAGATGTCCCGAAACTCGATGTTCACCGATCGCGCCCCACCAGCATGAGCCCGGCGCCGGAGATGACGAAGTCGAGCACGATGACCGCGAGCGAGCTGCCGATCACCGCGGCGGTGGTGGCCGCCCCCACGCCCTCGGAGCTGCCGCGCGCGCGCAGCCCGCAGAAGCCGGAGATGACCGGGATGGCCATCCCGTAGCTGCCCGCCTTGATGAGCCCGAGCGCGAGGTCGAAGAAGCGCACCCGGCCGAGCTCGAAGAACAGGCGCGGGTTGAGGTCGAACGAGCTCCACGCGGTCAGCCCGCCGGCCAGGAACGCGACCGCGACGCCGAACACGCCGAGGATCGCGCACATCACCAGGGTCGCGATGAAGCGCGGCGCCAGCAGGTAGTCGATCGGCGTCACCCCCGACATGCGCAGCGCGTCGACCTGCTCGGTGACGACCATCGAGCCGATCTCGGCCGCGATGCCGGCGCCCACCCGGGTGGCGAGCATGAGCGCGGTGATGGTGGGGCCGAAATCCTGGACCAGGAGCTTCAGGAACTCGGGCCCGACCTGCGACAGGTCGCCTGTGATGCGCTCGAGCTGGAGGCACGACTGGTAGACCATCACCATGCCGATGAAGCCGAGCGTCACGCCGATGAACAGGAGCGACTTGTTGCCGACCACGAACATCTGGTTGGCCACCTCGCCGGCCGGGCGCCCGCCGCGCACGACGCCGCGCCAGGTCAGCGCGAAGGTGCGAGCCAGCTGTCCGCCTGCGGCCAGGGTGTCGAGCGCGCCCGCGCCCAGCCGCTCCACTCGCTCCCTCACGCGCTCTCTCCTGGGGGCCGCGCCGCTCATGGCAGGAGATAGGTGAGGAAGAAGTCGAGCAGCATGATGGAGACCGCGGCTGCGACCACGGCGGCGTTGACCGCGCGGCCCACGCCGACGGCGCCGCCGCGCACCGACACGCCGAAATAGCAGCTGGTCAGCGCGATGGACAGGCCGAACACCGCCGCCTTGACCAGGCCGTGCACGAAGTCGGTCCAGTTCAGGTTGTCGATGAGGCTGTAGTAGAACGTCGAGTACTCGAGGTCGAGCAGGAGGCGCGAGAACAGCGCGCCCCCGGCGATCGAGACCAGGTCGCCGACCACGGTCAGGATGAACAGCATGACCACCATCGCCACCACCCGCGGCACGATGAGGTAGCGGATCGGATCGATGGCCAGGGCGCGCAGGCCGTCGAGCTGCTCGGTGACGGTCATGGTGCCGAGCTCGGCGGTGTTGTTGGAGCCGACCCGGCCGGAGAACATGAGCGCGATGAGGACCGGGCCGATCTCGCGGAAGATGGCGTAGCCCGCGCCCCAGCCGACCAGCCCGGCCGCGTTGAACCGCCGCACGTACATCCCGGCCTGGATGACCATGATGCCGCCGACGAAGAACGCGGTCAGCGCCACGATGGGCACCGACCGGTTGCCCATGCGGTAGAGGTTGCGCACCAGCTCGCGCCCGTCCATCGACGGCGGCACCAGGCAGCGGGCCGTGCGGCCGGCCAGGATGGCGATGCCGCCGGCCTCGCGCGCCACGTGCATGGCGGTGGCCCCGAAGGTCTCGATCGGCGCGCGCAGGGCCGCGCGCAGGCCCGCCGGCGCGGAGCTCAAAGCGGCCCCTCCAGCTCGCCGCGCACGAACTGGCGCACGACCGGGTCGCCGGCGTCGCGCACCTCTCCCGCCGGTCCCTGGTGGCGGATGACGCCCTCGTGCAGCATCGCCACCGTGTCGGCGAACCCGACCAGGGCGTCGACGTCGGACGAGACCGCCACGACGGTGCAGCCGGTCTCGTCCTGGTCGGCGCGCAGGAGGTCGTAGATCTTCGAGGTGGTCACCGGATCGAGCCCCGCGGTCGGCTCGTCGTAGATGACCAGGTCGGGGCGCGCGACGGTGGCGCGCGCGATGCCGACCCGCTTCATCATCCCGCCCGACAGCTCCGACGGCATCTTGTCCTCGCTGCCGGCCAGGCCGACCGCGCGCAGCCGCTCGCGCACGCGCTCGTCGATCGCCTCGCGCGCCACGCCGCGCCGCACCAGCGGAAACGCCACGTTCTCGCCCACCGACAGGAAGTCGAACAGGGCGTAGTTCTGGAACAGCATGCCGATGCGCCGGCGCACCGCCATGAGCGCCTCCTCGCCCATGCTGGTCACCACGTCGTCGCCGATGGCGATGCGGCCGCCGTCGGCGCGGATGAGGCCGCACAGCATCTTCAGGAGCACGCTCTTGCCGCTCGCGGCCGGGCCGATGAGCCCGAAGCGCGAGCCGGGCGGGATGTCGAGCTCCACGCCGGCGAGCAGCCTCCGGTGGCCGAAGGCCTTTTCGAGGCGATCGACTCGAATCGGCGGCGCGGCGGGCACCGCCCGCACTATAGCCCAGCTCGGGAGCCCGGGCAGCCCAGCGCCCGCTGGCTGGCCGGCGCCGCGGTCAAGAGCCAGCGCGAGTCGGGGAAGCGCCGACCCAGCTCGACCAGCGCGGCGCACGCTCGCCGCGCGTCTCCCATCTGCTGGAAGGTCTGCGCGCGCTCCCACAGCGCGTCGTCGCGCAGGACCGATGCCGGATAGTCGCGCGGCAGGCGCGCGAACGCGTCGAGCGCCGCGCGCGGGCGGTGGAGGTCGTCGCGCAGGACGCGCCCGAGCTCGAGCTGCGCGTCGTCGAGCCAGACCGAGAAGTAGGATCCGGCCCCCCACGCGACCTCGCGCGTGGCAAGGAGCGCGCGCAACCGCCTGGCCGCGCCGGCCCCGTCGCCGATCTGGCGGGCCAGGCGCGCGCCGCGCCACAGCGAGTCGTCGCGCAGCCCGCTCTTCGGATAGTGCGAGGCGAGCGTGTCGTGAAACGACAGGGCCAGGCGCGGGTCGCGGCGCTCCTCCTCCGCCAGCTGGGCCAGGGCGAAGAGCAGGTTGTCGCCGATCTCGGTGTCGGCCATGCGCCCGTACAGGTCGGCCAGCACGCCGTAGAGCTCGTCCGGGTCGCGCCGCCGGCCGTCGCGCAGGACCAGGGCCAGCGCGTCGGCGGCGAACGCCTGCTCCGGCGCCTCGGTCACCACGCGCCAGAGCTGCTCGTACGCGCGGCGGTCGTCGCCCAGATCGAGGTGGAGCTGGCCCGCCCGCAGCAGGGCGCGCGCGCGCGGCGCCGGATCGTCGGCCAGCGCGAGGGCGGCGCGCTCGAACGCCGCCGCCGCCTCGCGCTCGCGGCCCATGTCGACCAAGAGCTCGGCGCGGCCCAGGTGGGCGTCGGCGCAGGCGGCGCGCCGGCGCGGCGGATCGTCGATGCGGCGGCAGGTGGTCTGCGCGGCCAGGTAGGCGCGCAGGGCCGCCTGATCGTCGCCGGCCCGCTCGCGCGACTCGGCCCGATCGAGCTCGTCGAGCCTGGGCGCGCCGGAGCAGGCGGCGATCGCGACTGCGAAGGTGGAGGCGGCTGCCGGGGCGCGCAGCCGGCGCTTCATTCGGCGACCAGCTCGCGCAGGATCGCGACCGCGCGCTCGCAGGCGGCGCGGTCGACGTCGAGGTGGGTGACCAGGCGGAACCGGCGCGGCTGGGTGGCGCCGAACAGGAGGCCGCGCGCGCGCGCCCGCTGGCTGAGCTCGGCGGCGCTGCCCAGCGAGGGGCGGTCCACGTCGACCATGACGATGTTGGTGTCCACCCGGCCGGGATCGACGGCCAGGCCGGGCACGCGCGCGATGTCGGCGGCCAGGAGCGCGGCGTTGCGGTGGTCGTCGACCAGGCGGGCGCGGTGGTGGTCGAGCGCGTGGAGGCCGGCCGCGGCCAGGATTCCGGCCTGGCGCATGCCGCCGCCCATCATCTTGCGGATGCGGTGCGCGCGGGTGACGAAGTCGCGGCTGCCGGCCACCAGCGAGCCGACCGGCGCGCCCAGCCCCTTGGACAGACAGACCGACACGCTGTCGAACCCGGCGGCCAGCTCGCGCTCGCTGCGCCCGGCCGCCACCGCCGCGTTCCACAGGCGCGCCCCGTCGAGGTGGAGGGCGAGGCCGAGCTCGCGCGCGGTCGCCTGCACCTCGGCCAGCTCGGCGCGGTTCCACAGCAGGCCCCCGCCCATGTTGTGCGTGTTCTCGACCAGGACCAGCCGGGTCGGCGCGTGGTGGTGGTTGTCGGGCTTGTGGGCCTCGCGCACCGCCGCGGCGGTGAAGCGGCCGTCGCCGTCGAGGATGCTGACCTGCACGCCGCCGAACGCGTTGGCGGCGCCCGACTCGTAGAGGAACGTGTGGGCCCCGCGCCCGACCAGGATCTCGTCGCCCGGGCGGGTGTGGACCTGGATCGCGATCTGGTTGGCCATGCTGCCCGACGGCACGAACAGCGCGGCCTCGGTGCCGAGCAGCTCCGCGACCTGCGCCTCCAGGCGGTTGATGGTCGGGTCCTCGCCGTAGACGTCGTCGCCGACCTCGGCCTCGGCCATGGCGCGCCGCATGGCGGGGGTCGGCCGGGTGACCGTGTCGGAGCGCAGATCGATCGCGTGCTGGGCCATGGGGCGCAGCTTACCGCGAGCCGCGCCCGCGGCCGGCCGTCCGGCTACTGCTTCGGCGGCGTCTTCGGCCTGGCCTTGGGCGGCGGCGCCTGCTCGGGCGGGGGCGGCGGCTCGCCGTACTCCTGGCGCAGCTTCTCGAGCATCCGATCGAGCACGCCGGCCTCCATGTACGCCGGGCGGTCCCCGATGCGCAGGACCAGGCGCACCGCGGCGCGGCCGGCCCGATCCTTCTGCCGCACCACCTCGAGCGTGCCGGAGAACGACTTGCCCTCCTCCTTCACCTCGAAGACGATGTAGCCCGCCTCGGCGTCCTTCTCGACGATGGTGAAGCCCTCGTCGACCCGGAGGTGGCGCAGCGCCGTCGGCCACGCCTGCTCGAACGAGTAGGTGGCCGAGCGCTCGGTCTTGGCCGCGGCCGCGCCGGCCCCGGCCAGGGTGACGGCGAACACGATGGCGGCGCTCGCGGCCCGCCTGGCTGGCTCACGCATTCTCGGCGTCCCCCTCCTCCATCACGTGGCGCGATTCTACAACCTCGGCGAACGACACGTGGCGGGTCGCCAGCGCCAGCGCGCCCACCGCGATGTACCAGACCACTTGAAGCCCCCACAGGAGGTGGGTGAACGCCTGGCCGCCCGAGCGCATGACCGCGGGGGCGAGATAGAGGCCGAGCCCGAGCCCGGCGAACCACTGGTACTGGCCGGTCAGCCCGGGCGAGTTGGGCAACGTGATGCCGACCGCGACCAGCCCCATCACCGCGAAGGCCGCCATGAGCGGAAGGTCGAGCCCGAAGCCGCGCGCGAGCACCCACAGGCTGACGCCGTTGGCGCCCCAGTAGGCGATGCTCCAGGCCAGGAAGCGGAGGAAGTTGGCCGGGTCCTTGAGCACCAGGAACCCGCGGATCATGCTGTGCAGCTTCTCCTCGAGCTTGTCGGCCACGCGCGGCGCGAACCGGCGCGCGAGCGTCATGGCGACCGCCGACCTGACCGCGCGCTGGGGCCACCGGAGCGCGAACACCAGGAACAGCGCCGCGGCCGAGAACACGCCCAGCGCCGCCCACGCGGTCGGCATCATCCAGTGCGGCGCGCGCGGGCCGCGCCGCTCGAACAGCGCGACGAAGACGAAGATCGAGACCAGCAGGCCGTCGACGATGCGCTCGACCGCGACGGTGCCGAGCGCGGCCGAGGCGGAGACGCGCCCCCTCTGCCGGATGAGGGCCGGGCGCACGAACTCGCCGAGGCGCGCGGGCAGGGCGAGGATGGCCATGAAGCCGACCGACGAGATGGCGAGCAGCCGCGCGCCGCCCAGCTTCACCCCGATGGGCTCGAGCAGGTTGTTCCAGCGCCACGCCCGGCAGAAGTGCGTGACGGCCAGGAGGGCGAGGAAGCCGGCCAGGTAGGGCCAGAACGCGTGCCACTCGAGCTGGCGGAACGCGCGCGCGACCTCGCCCGGATCGTCCGGCCACACCGCCCACACGCACACGACCAGCATGACGAGCGACAGGGCGATGTTGATCGCGAGCTTCATGCGAGACGGCGAACGAGCGGAGCGGGCGACGGAGGAGGCGATGGAGCGGACGGATGAAGGAGGCAGCAGGGAGCAGGGAGGGGGGGCGAGGGCCGGAGCGACGCGTAGACTACCTGTCCGGGTGCTCGCCAGCCAGGATGCGGCGCGGGTTCTCGTCGAGCAGCTGTGACAGCGCGCGCTCGCCGAGGCGCTTCTTGATCCAGGCCACGCCCTCGGCCGCGCCGCGCAGGTCGGCCGCGCTGTGGATGTCGCTCGCCACCGCGTGGGCGAGGCCCTGCTCGAGGAAGCCGCGCGCCGCCTTGCCCTCGCGCCGGCCGTGGTAGCCGGCCACCGCGGCGAGGTCGACCACCAGCGCGCAGTCGGCGCGCAGCTTGATGACCAGGTCGGGCGCGGACCACAGCGGCTGGTAGCGCTCCGGGTGCGCGATGACCGGCAGCCGCCCGCGCCGCCGCAGATCGAACACGCTCTGGAACAGCGTCGGCGGCAGGTGGCTGGGCACGAACTCGACCAGGAAGGCCCGCCCGTCGTCGTACGACGGGATCGCGTCGGACTGGATGCGGGCGAACAGCGTCGAGTCCCACATGTTCTCGGCGGCCAGCGCCAGGCGCAGGCCGATGCGGTCGGCGGCCAGCGCCTCGGTCACGCTCCGGTGCGCGGCGCGGATCGCCTCCTCGGGGGGAAGGAACTGCCCGGTCTTCTGATGCGGCGTGGCGCAGACGGTGTCGAAGCCGAGCGCGGTCAGGCCGCGCAGCATGGTGAGGCTCGTGGCCATGTCGGGGGAGCCGTCATCGAGCCCTGGAAGGACGTGACTATGGAGATCGACGAAGCCCATCGCGCATACCAGGACTTACCTTACTGACCTCCCGAGGGTCCGGCAACGCGGACAGAGAGAGCGTTGCCGTTCCCCCGGGTGAATGATAATGTGATGATTTCATGGATGTTGGGTCGCTGGCGCGGCACAACCGCCGGTCGCTAACCCGGCACGAGGTCGGCCCATGGCTGAACGGAAAGAAAGCTCGGTCCTCTTTTCTCTGCGCGAGCTGCGCAGCATCGAGGAGGAGCGGATCGCAGAGGAGGAGGCGGCCCGAAGGCGGGCCGAGGAGGAGCGGAGGCGAGCCGCCGAAGATGCCGAGCGAAGGGCGCGCGAGGAGGAGGCGGCGCGCCGCATGGCTGTGGAAGAGGCCGAGCGCCGCGGCCGCGAAGAGGTGGACCGCCGGCACCGGGAAGAACGGCTGCGCGTCGAGGAGGCGGAGCGCCGCGCCCGGGTCGAGGCGCAGGCCAGTCTCGAGCAGCAGCGGCTGCACAAGGAGATGGAGCTCCGCGCGATGGAGCTCCAGAAGAAGCGGCCGACCGCGCTCATCGCGGTCGCGGCGGTCTTGCTTCTCGCCGTCGGTGGGCTGGGATTTCTGGCCTACAAGAAGAGCCAGGAATCGGAGCAGCTGGACAAGCAGCTCGTCGCGCTGCAGGACCAGATGAACCGGACCAGCGGCGAGGTGAAGGACCTTGCGGGCAAGCTGCAGCAGGACTTCGAGGCGATCCGCGCGGCCAAGACCGCGGAGGAGCGCAAGGCGGCCGAGGCCAAGGCCGAGGAGACCAAGCGCAAGCTGGCCGAGAAGCAGGAAGCCCTCGACAACCTGCGCCGCAAGGCCAAGGAGAAGCAGACCGGCGACCGCGGCGATCGCGACGACAAGCCCAAGCGCGACGACAAGACCATCAAGACCAACTGCGATCCCAACGACCCGCTGTGCGGGTTGCCGTCGCAGTAGCCGCTCGCGTGGCGTTCGCGTAGCAGCAGGCACCAGCAGGGCCCCTCACCGACGGGGCCCTTCGCATTTTCGGCCGACCGATCGGCGCGTTCGCGTTATGCTGGTCGCATGAAGCCGACTGGGGGTGGGGACGTGGTGTCGCGGCAGCTTGCTCCGCTCCGGCGCGAGGTCCTGGTGCCGGTGCCGTCGTACCGGAGGGCGTCCTATCTCGTGGCGCTGGGCGTGCTGCTCGTGCTGGTCGCGAGCGCCGTGGACGCGGTCGTGTGGACCTATCAGTCGCAGCGGCGATTCTGGCGCCAGGAGGCGGTCGAGTCGCTGCGGCCGGTGGCGACGCGACTCGAGACCCACCGGCGCCACGCGTCGCGGTCCTCGTGCCCGCACTGGTCGCACGCGATCGGCTCCGCCTCGGGGCAGTAGCGGGCGCCTCGTCGGGCGACGAGCTGGCGGAGGAAGCCGCGCCAGAGCCGGGCCCGACGGGGCGATCGGACCCGCCGACGGATTCGCCGTCGCAACGCGGAGTCGGGCTCCTACTGCGGCTGGCGGTGGTCGCGCGTGTCGTGCGGCCCGGGGCGGCGCGGGTCCCGGGCCTGGTCGGGGCCCGGCACCGTCGGCGCGAGGACCACGAACGGACGCCGCTGCTCGCTCACCAGGCCGTCGGCGCGCGCGCTCAGCAGGTGCGGCCCGGGTGACAGCTCGCGCGGCACCTCGACGACGATCGACCCGCCGCGCACATCGCGCCGCACCACGCGCGAGCGGACCTTGCCGAACAGGATCTCGGTGGCGTCGGTGAACCAGCGCCCGCGCACCGTCACGTGCTCGCCGGGGCGCGCCGACGGCGGCTCGGCGGCGGCGATGACCGGCGCCACCTTGACCTGGAAGGTCTGCTCGGAGCGCGCGCGCGCCCCGAGGCCCTCGAGGTAGAGGTGGTCGGAGCCGGCCGCCCCTCTGGGCAGCTGGACGGCGATCTCGCGCGGCGGCGTCACGCGCACGACGCGCAGCCGCTGCCGGCCGAAGTAGGCCGCGGTCCGCCAGTCGATGTGATCGCCGCGGATGACGATCTCGGTGCCGGGCGGACCGTCGGTGGGCTGGAACTGGAGGATGACCGGCCCGGCCAGCACCTCGAAGCGCCACGGGGTCTCGTCGCGCCGGCCGAAGCTGGTCCACGCGACCGGCGCGGTGCGCGCGCCGTCGGGCACGCGGCAGGTCGCCGTGGTGTTGTCGCGCGCGACCAGCTCGAGGCGGGTCGAGCCGATGTAGAACTCGCCCGCCTTGTCGAGGTGGCGACCGCGCAGGACCACGGTGGTGCCCGGGACGCCGGAGCGCGGCCGGGCGTCCTCGATCACCGTGTAGTACTGGACCTGGAACGGCTGCGGCGACTCGGCGGTGCCGGCGGGGGTGGTGACGCGGAAGCGCTCGCTGCGCGCGGCGCGCGGGATCTCCACGGCGATCGAGGTGTCGCCCACGCGCGCGCGCACCGCGACCCGCTCGCGCCCGTAGAAGACCGCGGCCGCATCCAGGTGCGTGCCGCTCAGGGTGACGCGCGTGCCCGGCTCGCCGCGTGTCGGCGTGAACGCGGTGAGCGTGGGCGGGTTCATGACCTCGAAGCGGCCGACCGCGACGGTGGCGTGGCGCTCGCGTCCGACCACGAGGTCGCCGCTGTCCGAGCCGATCGGGACGGTCACGCTGATGCGCCGGGCGGTGAGGGTCACGATCGGGAGGCGCTTGCCGGCCAGCGACACCCAGTCACCGTCGAGGAAGTGGTCGCCGCGCACGTCGAGCTGCGTGCCGGGCGGGCCGCGCCGCGGGGAGAAGCCGGTCACCACCGGCGGCAGGTCGAGCGCGAAGGGCTGCTCCGACGCCGCGTTCCCCGCGCGGCTGCGCACGCGGAACGGCTCTGCGCGGCGGGCCCGGCGCGGCACATCGACGTCGACCCACCCGGCGCCGCGGCCGAGGACCGGGGTCGCGATCGAGCCGTAGAGCACGCGATCGCGCGGGCTGAAGCCGGAGCCGGTGATGCGGACCCGCGTGCCGGGCGGACCGCCGGCGGGGACGAAGCGGGCGATCGCCGGTCGCTCGGGCAGGATGCGGAAGCGCACCGGGGTGCGCGCGCGCTGGCTGCCCGCGCGCGACAGCGAGATGAAGTCGCTGCGCGCGCCCTCGGGGATGGCGACGACCACGCGCTCCGGCGTCCACTCCGCCACCTCGAGCGAGCGGCCGGCCATCATCCAGGTGTCGCCGCGCTCGAAGCCGCGGCCGGTCAGCTCGACGCGCTCGCCGGGCCGCCCCGAGGTGGGCGCCATGCGCTGGACGGTCGGCCTGGCGCCGAGGTGGAAGGTGCCGGCCACCAGCTCGCCGGGGCGGCCCGGCTTGCGCAGCGCGATGGGCGCGTCGCCGGTGATGGCCGGGACCTCGATGACGATCTCGGTCGGGCTGGCCGCGGCGATCACGGCGTCCTTGCCGCCGACCTGGACCGAGGTGGTGCGGGTGAAGCCGCGCCCCTCGATCGTCACGCGCGTGCCGGGGCGGCCGCTCTCGGGTGAGAAGCGGTCGACGCGAAATGCGTCGGCGCGATCCGGACGCGCCGGCGCCGCGCGCCGGGCCGGTGCGGTCTTGCCGGGCCCGGTCTTGCCGGGCGGCTTTGCGGCGGCCGGTTTGCCGGAGGCCGGCTTCGCGGAGGTGGGCCTGGCGGGCGCGGACTTCGCGGAGGTGGGCCTGGCGGGCGCGGACTTCGCGGAGGTGGGCCTGGCGGGCGCGGACTTCGCGGGCGACTGTCCCGACGCCGGCTTCGTCGCCGGCTTCGACGACGGCTTCGCCGGTTCGCCCTGCCCACCCTGGGCGGCAGCGGGTGCGGCGACTGCGGCGAACGCCAGCGCGGCCACGGTCGCGGCGAACGTGGGGCCAGTCAGTCGAGTCATCGTTACCCTCCCTCGCCACCCGCGCGTGCTCCGCCTGCGAGCGGCGCACCGGCACGTTATCACAGGCGAGAGGGAGATGCCGCGCGGCCCCGGTCAGCGGCCGCGCGGCCCCGGTCAGCGGCCGCTACCTGCCGCGGCGGATACGTCCCGCATTGAGCCGCTCGAGCGCGGCGCCGATGTCGAACAGCGTGTCGCGCGAGTGGGCGCGGCGGTCGAAGTGGCCGAAGAACCCCGTGTCGGCCAGGTGCTCCATGTCGTTCACGTGCAGCATGACGCCGGGGTTGCATTCGTCCTCGATGGTCGACTCATCCACCACGATGGCTGGCATCTCGGCCGGGGGTGCCGGATCGAGCGCGGCGAGGCGCTCCTGATCGATGAGCTCGGAGAGGTCCTCGGCCGCCGCCGCGCGCGCGGTTGGCGGCTCGAGGTCGAGCGCCCCGCACAGGTGCTTGATGACCGAGGTGTGGTCGCGCACCACCGAGCTCAGGTACCCTTGCTTGACGTAGGGGCCGGCCGCGAGCATCGGCACGCGGAAGCCGAGCTGATCGAAGCCCTGGTCGGCCCGGTCATCCACGGCGAGGGGCGGCGCGACGTGGTCGAAGAACCCGCCGTGCTCGTCGTAGGTGTGGATGAGCATCGTGTTGTTCCACTGCGGAGAGGCGGCCAGCGCGGCGTAGATCGAGGCGAGGTAGGCCTGGCCGCGGATCGGGTGGCGCGGCGGGTGGTCGTCATTGCCGAACGGCCCCACGAAGATCGCGTCGATGATGGTGACCGGCGGCAACCTGCCGGCCGCCGCGTCGTCCATGAAGTCGCCCGGGAAGGTCTTGTAGTGCGTCGACGCGAGATCGGAGAGATCCGCGAACAGCGCGAGGAAAGGAAGGTCGCTGTAGTAGTACGTCCAGGGGATTCCCGCGTCGCTCAGCTGGCGCGGGAAGGACGGCCAGTCGGCGGCCATGAAGCTGTTGTCCATGCGCCCGCCCGACTGCCCGGAATGGAGATAGAACCGGTTGGGGAAGGTCGGGCCCAGGACCGACGAGAACCACCGATCGGAGGAGGCATATTTATCGGCGAGTGCCCACGAGAGCGGGATGTCCTCGCGCCCGAAATAGCCCATGACGTACGGCAGGAGCTTCTTGCCCTCGTGCGCAGCACGATACGCGCGCAGGAAGCCGTCGTTGGCCCCGGCGTCGAACTGGTTGCGCGACGGGTCCCAGCCGTGCGGCGGATCGGCCACGCAGTAGTCGGTCTCGCGGTAGATGGGCACGATGGTGTCGTCGACGTCCGGGTTGGCCATGTCGGCCGTGAGCCCGTCGCCGGGCAGACCCTCGAGCAGCCCGCGCGCGCCCAGGTAGTGGTCGTAGGCGCGATTCTCCATCATCACCACCACGTAGGTTGTGATGCCCTGGACGGCAGCGTCGGGTCCACCGGCGTCGGGTCCGCCGCCGGCGTCGGGTCGGCCGCCGGCGTCGGCGCCAGCACCGCCCGCGGCCCTTCGCAGATCGTCGCCGCATCCGGCGAGAAGGCGGGAAGCAGCTCCCGCGCCAGCGAGAGTCCCGATGCTCTTGAGCGCGTCTCTGCGTCGCATCGGGCGAACGTATCACCGCTCGGTGCGCTGGCGCATCCGCTGCGAAACGTGATGAAACGCCCGCTATCCCCGCGACCGCGACCGCGCCCCGAGGCACCGCCGCGAGATCACGGTATCACCGCCTCGCCGCATCGCGACATCAACCTGTCACCGTGGCGGCGCCGCCCAGTTCCGGTCTGGACGGCGCCGCCCGGTGCAGGAGGCGATACGGCGCTCGGGTAGGGGCGAGGTGGCGCCGCTTCGCGTGTCGAGATGAGTCGGGGTGTGCTGACAACCTGTGTGGGGGGCGTGGATGTTCCTTCGAGTCTAGATGCGCGGGCCCTGCGTGCCGTTACCTGGGCCTCGCGCCGGAGGCCGGTCGGGGAGGCGGGACGGGTGCTCTGTCCACTCCCCTCATGTCGGGGTCCTCGTCCTGATCGCCGACGCGTCCGCGCAGCGCATCGTAGGCGGATCGTGCACGCGCGAGCGCGGTCTGCGCTTGCTGTCTCACTCCGGCCTCCCGCTCGGAGGTCGTCCGGCGAAAGCGGTCGAAGGCGGCCCTGGCCTGGGCCCGCGCATCCTCCATCTCGGCGAGCTCCTTCTCGATCTCCTGGCGGGCCTCGCCCTCGAGCTCGGCCCCGCGCGCCTTGGCCTGGGACCGCAGCGCTGCCATCTCGCCGTCGAGGCGACGGAGCGTCGACTCGGTGGCCGCGATGAACTTCGCGCGGTCGGTGGCCACCTTGCCCTGATCGCGCTCGATCTGCTCCTGCTTGTCCTGGATGTCGGCGCGGGCCTCGGCCGCCTCGTCGCGCGTCTCGTCGATGACCTTGCGCGTGTCGTCGGCGCGCTCCCGCCTGTCGTGGCATCCGGCCGCCGCCGGCGCGGTGAGAGCCAGGGCGACGGCGGCGGCGAGCGGCGTGAGATGGACGTGCATGAGACGGTCATTGCTGAAGCAGGGCGCATGCCAGCCGCGATCGGCGCGTGTGGCCGGTTTGCGGGCGCGCGGCTGTGCAGCCCCGCCACGCTGGGGCGCAATGCCGCGTGCGAGGCCCGGCTAGATCGGCGTGATGCCTGGGTTCCCGTGGAGTGCAGTCCTTGCACAAGGATTGCGCAGGCCGGCTCAGCCGACGAAACCCGATCTCGGGGGAGGGAAAAGGAGAAGGAGTCCAGATGACAGTCAGTCGCACAGCACGCTGGTTGAACGTGGCGTTCCTCGGAGTCGGCGCCCTCGTCGGTGCGACCTGCACCCGGACCGTGGCGCGCGAGGACCACCGCACCGAGTCCTCGCCCGCCGCCCCGGTCGGCCCGCTGTTCGCCGCATCGCCGGCGTTTGCCCAGGCGGCGAGCGCCGGATCGGGCGCCACGCTGGCGGACATCGCTGCGCGGGCGGTCCCGAGCGTGGTGAACCTGTCCGCCACCCGGCGCGTCGACGCCGCCGACCAGCGCAAGCAGCTCATGCGCGATCCGATGCTGCGCGAGTTCTTCGGCCAGCGCGGCATGCCCGACCTCCCGCGCGACCGCGAGACGCGCAGCCTGGGCTCGGGCGTCGTGGTCGGCGACGGGGTGGTCCTGACCAGCGCCCACGTGGTCGAGAAGGCCGACCAGGTCGAGATCAGCCTGAAGGATGGCCGCGAGGTCGACGGCACCGTGGTGGGCGCCGACGCCCAGAGCGACCTGGCGGTCGTGCGGCTGAAGGAGAAGGTGAGCGGCCTCGCGCCGCTGCCGCTGGGCGACTCGGCCGCGATGCGCGCCGGTGACGTGGTGCTGGCCATCGGCGATCCGTTCGGCGTGGGACAGACCGTCACGATGGGGATCGTGTCGGCCACCGGCCGCTCGAGCATGGGCATCGTCGACTACGAGGACTTCATCCAGACCGACGCCGCGATCAACCCGGGCAACTCGGGCGGCGCCCTGGTCAACACGAAGGGCGAGCTCATCGGCATCAACACCGCCATCCTGAGCGGCACCGGCGGCTCGATGGGCATCGGCTTCGCCATCCCCAGCGCGATGGCGAGCCCGATCATGAAGAGCCTGCTGGCGAAGGGGCGGGTCACGCGCGGCTTCCTCGGCGTCGCCATCCAGGACCTCGACCGCGACCTGGCCGAGGGCCTCGGCCTCCACGCGCACGACGGCATCCTCGTCGCCGACGTCGGCGACGCCAGCCCGGCCGAGAAGGCCGGCCTCGCCCGCGGCGACGTCATCCGTTCGATGAACGGCCACAAGCTCGACGCGGCCTCCCGCTTCCGCAACGACGTGGCCGCGACCGCTCCGGGCACCGAGGTAACCCTCGAGGTCGTGCGCGACGGCGTGCCCCGCACCGTGAAGGTCCGGCTCGAGACCCTCAAGGAGAAGGAGGACGCCGCGAAGGTCCAGCCGGGCAACAGCGGCCCCGCCGCAACTGGCACCGACGACAACCGCGGAGGCGCCGAACACCATGACGCCGCCGCCCGCAACGACCTCACGACCGGCCTCGCCGTGGCCGACCTCGGCACCCAACTTCGCCGCCGCCTCAACGTCCCGTCCGGGGTCCGCGGCGTGGTCGTCACCGACGTGGCTCCACAGAGCGCCGCCGACCGCCTCGGCCTCCGCCCGGGCGACGTCCTCATGGAGCTCGATCGCCATCCCGTGACCTCGCCCGACGACCTCCGCCGCCAGGCCCGCGCCGCCGCCGCCCGCACCCGCCTCGTGGCCCTCATCTTCCGGCAGGGCAGCAGCGTCTACCTGGCCACCCACGAGTAGGCAAGCGGGGTTGCGAGCCGCCCCACCGCTCTGGTACACCCTTGCACGCTCTTCCCCAGGGAAAGCCCGGTGCCATAGCCAAGCGGTAAGGCAGAGGTCTGCAAAACCTCCATCCCCGGTTCAAATCCGGGTGGCACCTCCAGGATCAACCCTGCCGAATGGCAGGGTTTTTCGTTTTCGGGTCGCTCGGTCGATCGAGCTCGTTCGCTGCCGCCACCCCTTTTTCCACCCCTTTTCCGCCCCGGACCACCTCGAACACCCGGGCCACCGCCGCGCGCTTTTCCTCCTCGTCGACGTGGCTGTAGTGGTGGGTCATGCGCTCGGTCGAGTGCCCGATGATCGCGCGGGTCACCTCGGCGCGAGCGTCGCGGCGGAGCAGGTCGTTCAGCGTGTGGCGGAAGCCGTGCGGCGTCACCTTGCGGCCGGTCTTGATGGCCGCGCACGCCCGCCTCAGCACCTTGACCAGCGGCGAGCCCTTGTGGAGCTCGCCGTTCCGGTTCGGGAAGACCCATCCGGCGGTGAGGCCTGGGTGCTGCGTCGCGACCAGGCGCCGCCGGTGTTGCCGGAGCGCGTCGGCGACTTCCGGAAGGAGCGGCACGACCTTCTTCTTGCCCGTCTTGGTCGTGGCCTGCTCCTGGCCCTTCCAGTTCCCGCGGACCACCCGGATCCGGCCGCTCGCTTCATCGATGTCGTCCCACCGGAGGGCCGACAGCTCCCCCCAGCGGAGACCCGTGAACGCGTCGAGGATGACGGCCGGGTACCACTCGGGCGCCTTCTTCTCCACGAACGCGAGCACCTCGCGCAGCTCGTCGCTGGTCAGGTAGTTGTCGTCCCGCGCGCTCGCCGTTGGCGGTTCGACGCCTTCACACGGGTTCGGCAGCCGATACCTCGCCGCCGCGGCCCGCATGATCGTGCGCAGCACGCGGTACTGCCCGAGGATCGCCATGCTCGAGTACGGCCGCGCCTGGGTCGACTTCCGCGAGCGTGCCGGGCCCTTGCCCGGGACGTACCGCTTGCGACGCTGGCCCTCCAGCCACTTCTCGATGTCCACCGCGCTGACGTCGTCGACGTACAGCTGACCGAGCTCCGAGGGAGCGATGTGCAGGTCGAACACGCTCGCAATCTTCGCGGCGCTCGACGGCTTCAGCCTACCTGCGTCGATCCTTCCACCCAGCCACGAGGGCGCGAAGTCCGCCAGTCGAACCCGGGCCGTTGCCTCGGACTGAAGACCCCGCTCCAGCTCGTCTCTCCACTGCTTCTGCAGCGCGCGCGCCTCCTTCAAGGTGCACAGCGC
>Ga0126377_10000453_pt1 | contig 24749 bp, 21 predicted proteins | sample PanSoiMetPlot_22_FD_92647 | JGI IMG/M metagenome (GOLD analysis project Ga0126377, IMG submission 92647) | Tropical forest soil microbial communities from Panama - MetaG Plot_22 | ecosystem: Environmental > Terrestrial > Soil > Tropical forest > Bulk soil | place: Panama | collected 2016-02-17 | reverse complement strand
GGTCAGGGTCACGGGTGCCGCCATGCTCGCGGGATCGAAGCTGCGTTCCAGCGCCAGGTCGACGAGGGTGGCAACGGCGTCTGCCGCGTCGGCGCGCGGCAACCAGTTGCCCAATGCCGAGTATTCGTCAAAGAGCGCGTACCAGCGTGTGACCGTCTGCTGTTCATCGGTGCGCAGAGGCCGGGTGCCATGCCAGCCGACGGCGCGCAGCGCGGCCAGCAGGCGCGCCGCCCAGTCCTGGGCGCTGCGCCTTTCGGTGCCCAGCAGCGCTAGGCCGTGTCGCAACCTTGCGGCCAGCGCGCGGGGCGCGTCGAGGGTCTTTTGTTCCAGGAAGCCGGCCAGGGAAGCGGCGGTGAATTCCAGCCTGTGCCCTTCGCGGATCAAGGCTTCGATGCGGGCACCATCGAAAAGCTCTTCCTGATCGAGGAAAGGCATGCGCAGCCATAGCACCACTTCGTCGAAGCGCAGTGACGATGTGAGCAGGCGCAGCGTCATGAGGGCATGCGCAATCAGCGGAAAATCCGTGAGCGGCTGACCGCCTTCGATCGAGAAGTATGTGGAGAACGCGCGCGCTTCGAGCGACAGCCACTCGGACGGCGACAGCGCTTGCGACAACTCGCGTTCATACTGACGGCGTCGATGCCGGAGCTTCGCGTCCACGATCAACAACCGGCGTCCGGGGTCTTCTTCCAGGTGCCTGCGACACCAATCCGCGATCAGTGCCAGCTCATGCTCGTCATCGTCGGCGGCGGCCATCGAGAGGCCGGCGGAGGCTTCGTCCTCGTCGGCCGGGCGGGCGCCGAGTCGTGCGAGCGCCGCGCGTTGCGCTGGCGGCAGCCCATCGAGGCCCGCGCTGCGCAATTCCCTCTCGAACGGTTCCAGATGGACCAGCCATTCGGCCAGTGGTTTGCGTGCGGCTTCCTGGGACAGCCGGTCCAGCTTCGCCAGCGCGTCGAGCAGCAGATCGCCTTCGGGGGTTCCGCCCAACGCCGCACGGCCGCGAGGAATCTGCCAATCGCGCAGCGTTCGCACCGAAGCCAGCAGTGCGCGTGCTCCGCCACTGCCGCCGGATTCTTCACGCAGGTTGCGGAGGCAGGCCCATTCCGCGCCGGGTGGCAGAAGGCCATCGGGAAGATTGCGTGCGGCCCATTGCTCACCGAGCTGGCGCTCAGCCAGCTGCGTGAAAGTGAACACGCGTGGCGTATCCCAAAGCGTTCGGCCGGCAGCGCGCTGCTCCGCAGACCATGCCGCGCGCACGGCGGCCTGGCGCTGCGGAGTGGCGACCACGAGCGTCGCCCCGGCCGTCAGCGACTCCGAAATGGCTGGGGAAAGTCTCTTGCCGTTCAATAGCTTGCGAAGGCTATTTGATCTCTATTTGAACCGACTGGCAGCCTGGACCACGCGGTTGGCATCGCCCGGCGTGCGCGCGGCATACGAGGCGAGCAGTTCCTCGATGCGCGTGAACACTTTCTTGAGCAACGCGGCGTCCGGCAACAGCGTGGTCCGGAAATGATCGCGGTACGGGACGTTGAAGCTGGTGCCCGGCGCGAGCAACACGTGCTTCTGTTCGAGCAGGTCGAGCGCGAACACCTGGTCGTCGAAGTCCGGAATCTCCTCCGTCTTCACGCGCACGAATGCGTACATGGAGCCCTTCGGCGGCGCGAGCTGCAGGAAGCGGCTCGACGACGTGGCCTCGAGAATCGCGCGGCGTGATTCGTACAGGCGGCCGCCAGGCGCGAGCAATTCCTTGATGCTCTGGTAGCCGCCGAGCGCGGTCTGCACGGCCCACTGCGCCGGCACGTTCGAGCACAGCCGCAGCGAGCTCAGCAGTTCGAGCGCGGATAGATAGTCGGCCGCGCCCCGCAGGTTGCCGGAGAACGCAGCCCACCCCACGCGATAGCCGCAGGCGCGGTAGATCTTCGACAGGCCCGACATGGTGCAGCACACGGTGTCGCGCACCAGCGTCGCCATCGGCACGTGCTCGACGCCGTCGTAGGTCATCTGGTCGTAGATCTCGTCGCTGAACACCACCAGCTTGTGCTTCTCGGCGAGCCGCGCGATGGCCTCGCCGACCGCGCGCGGGTAGACCGCGCCGGTCGGGTTATTGGGGTTTATGACCACGATCGCGCGCGTCTTGCGCGTCACCAGCGCGGCAATCTCCTCCGGGTCCGGGACGAAATCGTTCTCGGGCTTGCAGGGGTAGTACACCGCCTTGCCGCCATTGAGCGTGACCGCCGCCGACCACAGCGGGTAGTCAGGGCTCGGGATCAGTACCTCGTCGCCATCGTTGAGCAGCGCGCGCAGGCAGAGGTCGATCAACTCGCTGACGCCGTTGCCGATGAATACTTCCTCGGCGCTGAGCCCCGTGACGCCGCGCATCTGCTGCTGCATGACCACGGCTTCACGCGCGGGGAAGATGCCCTTCTGGTGGCAGTAGCCTTCCGCCACGGGCATGTTCTCGATCATGGCGAGCCGCATGGTCTCGGGCGTGCGGAAACCAAAGGCGCCCGGATTGCCGATGTTCAGCGGAACGATTTCATAGCCCTGGCGTTCGAGCTCCTGGGCGCGTCGGGCGAGTCGTCCACGGATTTCGTACTTGACGTGGCGCAGGCCTTCACTGGGGCGAATCTGGGTTTCCTGTGACATGGCCAGAGGATAGCGCGGCCACCGGCGTCACGGAGCGCAAACTCGCGGAAAACTTGGTGAAATCCGCCTCACTTTGTCAACTCGCGCCACCGCAGGCAGGCCACCTGGTGGGATTGGTCAACACTCTCCGGCTCTGGACGGGTGCCAGCACACAGTGGCAGTGCCGACGGGCAGCGGGTACGGAACGGACAACCGGCCGGCCGGTCGACCGGCGACGGCGTGTCGCCGGATGCGCCCAGCGCCGCCAGCCGTGCGCGTTCGCGCGCCGGGTCGAGCTGCGGCACGGACTCTAACAACATGCGCGTGTACGGATGACGCGGCGCGTCGAACACGCGATCCGTCGGCCCGCTCTCCACCACGCGCCCGAGATACATCACCAGCACCCGCTCGCACAGCCGGCGCACCACCGCCAGGTTATGGCTGACGAACACCAGGCTGGTGCCCTGCTCCCGCTTGATGCGCGCCAGCAGCTCCAGGATCTGCGCCTGGATGGACACGTCGAGCGAGCTCACCGCCTCGTCGCAGACCAGTAGTTTGGGGTCGAGCACCATGGCGCGCGCGATGGCGACGCGCTGGCATTGGCCACCCGACAGTGTCGGACTGCGACGTGTCACAAAGCCGGCATCGAGGCCCACGTTTTCGAGCGTACGCCGGACGGCGGCGGCGCGCGCCGGCGCGTCCATGGCGGGTCGTAGCGCGCGCAGCGGCTCCGCGATGCACTCGCCCACGCTCATGGCGGGATCGAGGCTGGCGAACGGGTCCTGAAAGACGACCTGCATGCTGTCGCGCAGGGCGCGCAGTTCACCGGCGTCGAGATCCAGCACGGACTTGCCGAGCCAGCTCACCTGTCCCTGCGCCTGCTGGCCGAGTCGCAGCAATGCACGCGTCAGCGTCGATTTGCCGGATCCGGATTCTCCGACGATGCCGAGTGCCTCACCGTCGGCCAGGTCGAACGACACGCCATCGACGGCCACCAGCTCTTCTGGCCGCGCCCACCAATGCCTGCGCATGCGGAAGCGCACGGCCACGTCGCGTACGGTGAGCGGCGCTGCGCGGCCGGCTTCCCGGGCGACGGGCGCGGCCGGCACCGGAGAAGCATCTTCCAGCCGTGGCGACGCGGCCAGCAGCGCGCGGGTGTATTCGTGTTCCGGCCGCGCCAGGATCTGCTGCACCGGGCCGCGCTCCACCACGCGGCCGCCGCGCATGACCAGCACATCGTCGGCCATGGCCGCGATGACGCCCATGTCGTGCGTGACCAGCGCCAGGGCCATGCGCCGCTCGGCGACCAGCTCGCGCAGCAGCTTCAGCAATTGCGCCTGCACGGAAACATCCAGCGCCGTGGTGGGCTCGTCGGCGATGAGCAACTGCGGATCGCAGGCCAGTGCCATGGCGATCATCGCGCGCTGGCGCATGCCACCCGACAGTTCGTGCGGAAACTGGCCGAGGCGCCGCGGCACGTCATTGACCCGCACCTGGTCGAGAAGCTGCGCCGCGCGCTGGCGCGCCTGCGTCCAGCCCAGGCCACGGTGAACCACCAGCGGCTCGGCGACCTGGTCCCCGATGGTCATGTGAGGCGTGAGCGAGCTCAGCGGATCCTGGAAGATCATCGCAACTTCGCGGCCACGTAACGCCTTCGCGCCGTCCAGCAAGGGTCGGCCGGCCAGCGAGGCCCTGCCGCTCACGCGCGCCTGCGCCGGCAGAAGACTCATCAACGCAAGGAAGGTCTGCGACTTGCCGGCGCCGGATTCCCCGATGACACCGAGGCAACGACCGGGCGACAGATCGAACGAGACGTCTTCGACGGCGGCGGCCGCGCCATAGGCGATGCCCAGTCCCTCGACGGTGAGCAACGCCGGGTCACCCATGGTCGACGAGTCGGCGGCGGAGGCCGTTGCCCAACGCGTTGAATGCCGCGAGCAGCGCGACCAGCAATCCGGCCGGCACCAGCAGCATCCACGGCGATGTCTCCATCTCCTGCGCACCCTCGTTGATCAAACTACCGAGGCTGGCATACGGCTCCTGCACGCCGAGGCCCAGGAAGCTCAGGAAGCTCTCGAACAGGATCACTTGCGGAATCGTCAGCGTCGCGTAGGCGATCACGGTGCCGATCACGTTGGGGAAAATGTGTCGCCACAGGATACCGGGCGTGCTGACGCCGCCGGCAATCGCCGCGGTCACGAATTCGCGTTTGCGCAGGCTCAGGGTCTGCCCGCGCACGATGCGCGCCATCGTGAGCCAGCCCACCGCGCCGATGGCGATGAACAGCGCCGCCAGGCTGCCACGCGGAAACAAGGTCGCCAGGATGATGACGATGAACACGTAGGGCAGCGCGTAGACGATGTCGACGAAACGCATCATGGCGGCGTCGATGCGTCCCCCGAGATACCCGGCGACCGCGCCCCAGCTGACGCCGATGGCCACGCTGACCAGCGTGGCCAGCAGGCCCAGCGCCAGCGAAACCCGCAGCGCCTGCATGCCGCGCGCGAACAGGTCGCGCCCCAGCCGGTCCGTGCCCAGCCAGTGCGAGGCCTCGAGTTGCGGCGGCACGGCCAGGTGTTGCCAATCGAGCGCGTCGTGACTCCACGGCGTGAGCCAGGGCGCGGCGAACGCCAGCAGCGCGAGCACTCCCAGGATGGCGATTGAGGGTCCCAAACGTGCGTTCATTCGAGACGCACGCGCGGATCGAGCCAGCCGTACACGAGATCAGCTGCGAGGTTGCAGAGCAAGGTGAAGACGCCGTAGACCAGGATCATGCCCATGACCAGCGTGTAGTCGCGATCGATGGCGCCCTCCACGAGATAGCGCCCCGAGCCCGGCAGTCCGAATACCGATTCGACCACCAGCGACCCGGTGATGACGAAGGCGACCGCGGGGCCGAGATAGCTCACCACGGGAATGAGCGCGGGCCGCAGCGCATGCCGCCACAGCAATGCCCTGGTCGGCACGCCCTTGGCGCGCGCCGTGCGGATGAAATTGGACGCCAGCACGTCGCCCATGCTGTCGCGAGTCAACCGTGCCACGTAGGCGGCAACCGGCAGGGCCAGCGTGATCACCGGCAACACCAGGTAGCTCGGATCGCCGGGTTCGAATCCGCCCACGCGGAATACCGGCCAGTAGATGCCGAACAGCAATGCCAGCAACGGCCCGACCACGAACGCCGGCAGAACCACGCCGAGCAACGAAGCGGCCATGAGCGCGCGCGCCAGCCGCGAGCCGGGTCGCCAGGCTGCGAACGCGCCCAGCGGTACGCCGGTGAGGAACGCAAGCGCCGCGGCGGCCAGGCCGATAGTTAGAGACAGCGGCAACCCGCGGCCGATCAATTCCGTCACGCGAAAATCCTTGTAGCGGAACGAGGGCCCGAGGTCGCCATGCACGAGCCCGGCGAGATACCGGCCATACTGCACGGCCAGCGGCTGGTCCAGGCCGTACGCCGCGTCGAGATTCGCGCGGATCGCCGGTGAAAGGCCGTGTTCCTGGTCGAAGGGCCCGCCCGGCGCCAGGCGGATCACGAAGAACGACAGCGTGACGAGGACGAACAGTGTCGGCACCAGTCCGACAATGCGCCGCAGTGCGTAGGCGAGCACTAGCGCGCGCCCCTGCTCTCGAACACGTCCACGTCTCCCGTTACACTCGCGGCCAATGACTACTCAACCCAGACGAATTCTGGTCGCAATCAAACGCGTCGTCGACTACAACGTGCGCATCCGCGTGAAGCCCGATGGCTCGGGTGTGATGCTCGACGGCGTCAAGCTCAGCATCAACCCGTTCGACCAGATCGCGATCGAAGAGGCGTTGCGCATCAAGGAAAGAGGCCGCGCGGATGAAGTGGTCATTGCCACCATCGCGCCCGCGGACGCCCAAAGTACGCTGCGCAATGCGCTGGCGATGGGCGCGCAGCGCGCGTTGCACGTAGTGCCCGACGGGACGCTGGAGCCGCTGGGTGTCGCGCGCGTATTGCTGAAACTCATCGAGAAGGAACAGCCATTCCTGGTCATTCTCGGCAAGCAGGCCATCGACGACGACAACAACCAGACCGGCCAGATGCTCGCGGCCCTGTGGGACCGCCCGCAGGCCACCTTCGCGTCGAAGATCGAGCTCACCGACACCGCGGCCAGGGTCACGCGCGAAGTGGACGCCGGTCTCGAGACCATCGAGGTCGACCTGCCCGCCGTGGTCACCACGGACCTGCGCCTCAACGAGCCGCGCTTCGTGAAGTTGCCCGAGATCATGAAGGCCAAGACCAAGCCGCTGGAGAGCATCACGCTGGCCAGCCTCGGCGTAGCCACGGATACTCGGGTGAAGGTGACGAAGACCGAGCCGCCGCCGGGCCGGCAGCGCGGCATCATGGTGAAGGATGCCGCCGCGCTGTTCGCCGAACTGCAGAAGCGGAGCCTCGTATGACGCAGGTGCTCGCCAAGGTATTGGTAATAGCCGAGCACGCCAACGGCAAGCTCAATGTCTCCACCGCCAAGACGATCAAGGCGGCTGCCTCGCTGGCCGGGGCGGAAGTCGTCGTCGCAGTGTTCAGCACGGCAGGCTCCCCTGTGGCCGCGCAGGCGGCGCAGTTCGCCGGCGTCTCGCGCGTGCTCGAAGTGACACATGCCGCCAACGAACATCAGTTGGCTGCGACGCTGGCGCCGCAGGTGGCCGAAGTCGGCAAACCGTTCACGCACCTGTTCGCGCCATCCACCACCTTTGGCAAGGACCTGATGCCGCGCGTGGCCGCGCTGCTCGATGCGCCACAGCTCTCGGACGTCATGAGCATCGAGAGCGCCACGAGATTCAGGCGTCCGATCTACGCCGGCAATGCCATCACCACGGTGGAAGTCTCGGCTGGTGCGAAAGTGATTGCGACCATTCGCACGGCTTCATTCGAAGCCGCCGCAGCCGGTGGATCCGCCAAGGTGGAAGCTGTTGCTTCAAGCGCCGCACTGCCCTCGCACAGCCGCTTCGTCTCGCTGGCCGCCGCGGCCGGCGACCGTCCGGACCTGCAGAGCGCCAGCAAGGTCATCTCCGGTGGCCGTGCGCTCGCCAGTGCCGACGCCTTCAAGCTCATCTACGGCCTGGCCGACAAGATGGGCGCGGCGGTGGGCGCCTCGCGCGCCGCGGTGGATGCGGGTTATGCGCCGAACGACATGCAGGTGGGACAGACCGGCAAGATCATCGCGCCGGAGCTGTACATCGCCATCGGGATTTCGGGCGCGATCCAGCACCTCACGGGCATCAAGGACGCCCGCACCATCGTTGCCATCAACAAGGATTCCGAAGCGCCGATCTTCGAGGTCGCCGACATCGGGATCGTCGGCGACCTCTTTCAGATCGTGCCGGAGCTGGAAAAGCTCATCGACGCTTCGAGAAAGTGATCAGAGTTTGCCGAGGATGTATTCCGCGGCGGACACCTTGAACTCCTTGGGCGCCTCGATCTCGACGTCCTTCGCCACGCCATCCTTCACGACGATGGCGAAGCGCTGGCCGCGCGTGCCCATGCCGAATCCGCGGCCATCCATTTCGAGGCCCAGGCTCTTGGCGTAGTCGCCGTTGCCGTCGGCCAGCATCAGCACGTTGTCGCCGACGTTCGAGTGCTTGCCCCAGGCGTCCATCACGAACACGTCGTTGACCGCCATGCAGGCGATGGTGTCCACACCCTTGGCCTTGATGGCCGCGGCATTGCTGACGTAACCCGGCAGATGCTTGGCGTCGCAGGTCGGCGTGAATGCGCCGGGCACGGAGAACAGCACCACCGTCTTGCCCTTGAAGAGCTGGTCCGTGGTGACGTCCTGGATTCCATCCTTCGTCTTCGTCTTGAATGTGCCCGCGGGCATCCTGTCACCAGCCTTGATCGCCATGGTCCTGTCTCCTTGAGTTCAGTTCGATGAAACGGTACGTGGAAAGAGTCCGGCCTTGACCAGCATGCCCGGCACGGCATGGTCCAGCGCCTGCTGCAGCCAGCGGCTGGCGTCGAGCAGCGCCGGAAGGTCGATGCCGGTCTGAAGCCCCATGCGATTCAGCATGTACACGAGGTCCTCGGTGGGAATGTTGCCGGTAGCGGCCGGCGCGAAAGGGCAGCCGCCGATGCCGCCGCAGCTCGCATCCAGCGTGCCCACGCCGCTTTCGACGGCTGCATAGGCATTGGCCAGGCCGGTGTTGCGCGTGTTGTGGAAATGGGCACGCAGCGGAACCTGCGGCAGCTCGGCCTTCAACGCCGCGATCAGCGCACGCACCTGCGTGGGCACCGCGACGCCGATGGTGTCAGCAACGGCGATCTCGTCTGGTTGCCCCGCCGCGAGGCGCACCGCCATTCGCACGACCTGGTCGACCGGCACCTCGCCTTCGAAAGGACAGCCGAAGGCGGTCGAGATCGTGATCTGCGCGCGGATTCCGGCAGCGCGTGCCGCCGGCGCGATCCCCAGCCACGCGTCGACCGCCTCGTCGATGCTCGAACCCTGGTTGCGCTGGCTGAAGGTCTCGGTGGCCGCGACCGCCATGCCGATTTCGGTGCAGCCCGCAGCGAGCGCGCGATCGAAGCCCCGGCGGTTGAGCACCAGCCCGATGAAGCGCGAAGCGCGCGCATCCGTCGCGAGCTCGGCGAGCACCGCTTCGGCATCTGCCATCTGCGGCACCTTCTTCGGATTCACGAAGCTCGCCACCTCGATGCGGCTGAGACCCGCCGCCACCAGCCGGCGGATGAACTCCACCTTGGTGGCGGTGGGCAGCACCTGGGACTCGCTCTGCAGGCCGTCGCGCGGCCCCACCTCGACGATTTCGATGCGGGCGGGCTTCATAGGCCGCGAATTCTAACGTCTGACTCTGTGATACAACGCGCCGCCATGATCGATACCCCTGACGGCAAACAAGGTGCGCTCTCCGACCTACGCGTTCTCGAGCTGGGAACTCTGATCGCCGGCCCATTCTGCGGCCAGTTGCTCGGCGACATGGGTGCGGAGGTCATCAAGATCGAAGCGCCGGGCCAGGGCGATCCCATGCGGCACTGGGGACCCCAACCCCGCGGCAAACCTTCCGTGTGGTGGCCGGTCATCGGGCGTAACAAGAAAGGAATCACCCTCGACCTGCGACAGGCCGAGGGACAGCGTCTTTTCAAGGAGTTGGCGCAGAAAGCTGATGTGGTCATCGAGAATTTCCGGCCAGGCACACTGGAGAAATGGAACTGCGGCTGGACGGAGCTTTCGGCGCTCAATCCCCGCCTCGTCCTGGTGAGAGTCTCGGGGTATGGGCAGACCGGGCCCTACTCGCAGCGCGCCGGCTATGGCGGCATTGGTGAAGCGATGGGAGGACTGCGCTACATCGTGGGTGAGCCGGATCGTCCGCCCTCGCGAGTCGGCATCAGCATCGGCGATTCGCTGGCCGCGGTGCATGCCTGCATGGGCACGCTGGCTGCCCTGCATCATCGTGAGCGCAGCGGCCGGGGCCAGGTGGTCGACGCCGCGATCTACGAGTCGGTGCTGAACATGATGGAGTCGCTGGTCACCGAGTTCGACCAGCTGGGCCACGTGCGAGAGCGCAGCGGTCCCATCCTGCCGCGTATCGCACCGTCGAACGTGTACCCGACCCGTGACGGCATCGTGATGATCGGCGCCAACCAGGACACGGTCTTCGCGCGCATGTGCGATGCCATGCAATCGCCCCTGGCGGCCGACCCTCGCTTTCAAGACCACCAGGGACGCGGGGCGCATCAGCGGGAGCTCGACGAGATCATCGCGGCCTGGACGGCGACCCTCGGTACGCAGGAGCTGCTGGCACTGCTCGAGAAACACGGCGTGCCTTCCGGGCTCATCTACCGCGCCTCCGACATGCTCACCGATCCGCATTTCGCGGCACGCCAGGCCATCGTCGCCACGGAGCATCCGCAATTCGGCAGCCTGCGCATGCAGAATGTCGCGCCGCGTTTATCGGCCACTCCCAGCTCGATCCGCAGCCCGGCGCCGGAACTGGGGCAGCACAACGATGACGTCTACGGTGGAGTGTTGGGGCTACAGACGGCGCAGATCGAGTCACTGCGCGCCCGCGGCGTGATCTGAGCCGGAAACAAAAAGGCCGGGCATTGCCCGGCCTTCTCGTGTGCGCAGGTCTGCGCGAGATCAGGTATTCAGCAACCAGAGCTTGGCGATGCGGACCATGGTCGGATCCTTCTTCACCGCGCGGAACGCCTTGGCGGCCTCGGCCTTGTTGTTGTTCTTGAGCTGCGCCATGCCCAGCAGGATGTAGGCCTCGTCGATGCGCTCGGCTTCCTTGGGCTGGCCCTTGGCCAATGCATCCTTGGAAACGCCGGCCGCAATGAGCTCGACGCCCTTGGCCGCGTCACCGCAAGCCAGGTATTGCGCGCCCACCTTCACCAATGCGTCGCCCGTGGCGGCAGCCTTGGCGTCGGCTTCGTACTTGGGCAGCGCCGGCTTCTCGGTGGCGACTTCCTTCTTGGCGGCTTCGAGCAGGCGCGTGTTCACGTCGATGTCGCGCTTCTCGACGAAGACCTTCTTGGCGAAGCCCTGCTCGAGCACCGTCTGCGCTTCGCAGGACAGTTTCTCTTCCAGGGCGAGCTGCGCCATTTCCTTGAACTGGTCGGGCTCCTTGAGCACGTTCACGTACAAAGCCAGGCGCATGACGTTGTGGGCCTGGATGTCATCCACGTCGGTCTGGCGCAGCGCCTTCATGAGGTTCGCCCAGTACTCGGTCTTGGGGTAGTAGACCACCAGCTTTTCGAGGATGCGGCTGACGCAATTGTTATCGCCGGCTCGCTCACAGGCAGAGCGAGCCAACAGCAGGTTTTGTTCCGACGGGCGTCGACCGCCCTGCTCCATGCTGTTCAGGAGGTCGTTGATGATGCGTGCGGATTCCTTCGGGTTGCCCGACTGGTAGTACGCCTGGGCAAGATAAACCTGGGTATCCGTGTCCTTCGCGATCTTGAGCGCCTGGTTGCCGTACTCGATGGCCTTCGGATAGTTCTTCAGTGCCGTGTACAGGCCCACGAGATTCTTCAGCGTGTCCGCCTTTTTTGCAGCGGGCAAACAAGGTGAATTCAGCTGAGTCTCGAGCTCGCGCGCCGCATCTGCCTCCTGGCGGGTGCTCGAGTAGATGTAGGCGCGGAAGGACGAGATGGTGAAGTTATCGAACGCCGTGCGGTTGAACGCCACGGCTTCGGCTTCCTTCATCTTCGTCAGCGATTCCTGCCACTTCTTGGCCGTCATCGCGTCCTGCGCGGCCTTCATGGGTTTGGCGATCTGCTTGCTGATGTGGCCGGCGCCCGTGCAGGCGGCCGTCTGTGCCGATGCCGGCAGCGCAAAACCCACACCGAGAACCGCCGTTGCCGCGAACGCGATACCTAGCCTGCTACGAATTGACACGAACTTGCTCCGCGAAAAAAGTTGCCGGTGCCCGGCATTGAATGACATTACAAACAGTCGGACCGGCGGCCGTCATCATCCCGCGGCGGTCCCGCTCCCCGTGGTCATCAGCCAGTACTTCGCAATGCGTGCCATGGCCGGATCCTTGGTGACGGTCTGGAATGCCTTCGTGGCTTCCGCCTTGTTGTTGGTCCGCACGTACGCGATGCCGAGCAGCAGCCCGGCCTCATCCGGATTCTTCACGCCACCCTTGCCGATGCCGCGCTGGATGGCCTCGATGGCCTTGTCGTTCTGGCCGTAGCTCAGGTACGCGGCACCGAGTTTGACGTCGGCATCGCCCGTGGGCTTGGCCTTGGCGGATGCGTCCTGTTTGTCCAGCGTCGACTTGTCGAGGGTCACGGCGGTCTGTGCTTCAGTCAGCAAGCGGGCCGCATGATCCTTGTCGCGCGCCTCGGTGAAGGCGCCCTTCTGGGTGCCCTTCTCGAGCGCGGCCTGTGCCTCACCCGGAAGGCCCTGGCCCATGGCGAGCTGCGCCATTTCGATGTACTGGCTGCCCTCACCCATGGCATTCGCGCTGTCGGCGAGACGAAGGATGTTCAACAGCTCACGATCGCTCTTGCTGGCGCGCAGCAGGGAATCGATCAGGTCGGTCCAGTACTTCGGCTTCGGGTAGTGGGCGACCAGCTTCTCGATCTGCTCGACGACGCACTCGTTGTCCTTCAACTGCAGGCAGGCGCTCTGCAGGATGCGGTAGCTGGGCTCGTCGGGCGTCTTGCCGCTGTCTTCGAGTTTCTTGATGACGTCGCGCATCACGGTGCGCGTGTTCTCGAAGTCGTTCTGGATGTAGTAGGCGTTGCCGAGATACATGCCGTCTTCAGTGTCGCCGTTGGCCCAGGCCTTCTTGCCGTACTCGATGGCCTTGGGATAGTCCTTGCTCTGGTAGGAGAGCTTCATCAGCAGGCTGATGCGCTGCGGTTTCTGCTCCTCCGGCATGCAGGGTGAGTTGTAGGAGGCGTCGAGCTGCGTGATCGCGTCCGTGTACTGCTTGAGGTTGGCGTAGGCGACGCCCTCGAGCTCATGGATCCAGAACTTGTCGAATTCGCTCTTCTCGTCGGGTAAGGCGTCGGCTTCCTTGGCCTTCGCGAGCATCGTGGCCCAGTCCTTGGTGTCACGCGCCTTCTGCGAAACGCCCAGCGGCTTTTCCACCTTCTTACCGAGCTTGGGTTTTCCGGTGCAGGCGTCCTGGGCCATTGCTGCGGAAGCCATTCCCAGCAGTCCGACTGCCGCCATGGCCACCGTGAAGTTCAACCGATTACGCACTTCCGATGCTCCTTTACAAAGGAGCCGCGGTCTTTGGGACCGCGGCTCGGTGCGACTCAACCTGCCGTCGAAACATCCAGAATTTTGGAGTCCTGCATCGGCGGAAAGTTTCTGAACAATTTCAGGGGTTTGCTAATCCCTGAAGTCCGAGATGTTAACAAAGCCCATCTTCATCATGTGGTTGCGCTGCGCCGCAGCCATGACCTCGGCCGTCACCTCGTAGCGCGAACGACGGTCCGGCCGCAGATGAATTTCCGGCTGCGGCTCCTTGGTGCGCTCGGACCGGAAGAAGTTTTCGAGCTGCGGAATGCCGCTGACTACGGTTCCGTTCCACACGATGGTGCCGTCGAAGTCGATGTCGATCTGGATGACTTCGGGGCGCACGGGTGGCGGCGGATTGTTCGTCTGCGGCATGTCGAGCTTCGTCGCGTGAGTCATGACGGGAATCGACATGATCAGCACGATGATGAGCACCAACATGACGTCGATGAGTGGAGTCGTATTGATCTCCATCATCGGTGCGCCTGACTCGGCGCCTCCAACACTCATTGCCATGAAAAACTACCTCGAATGCTTCAGCGCGTGACGCGGATGTTCTTCGGATCGGGTTCGGTGATGAACCCGACCTTCACGATGCCACCGCGCTGCAGATTGAAGATGACCTTGCCGACGCCTTCCCACTTCGCGTCCTTGTCGCCGCGGATATGGAATTCCGGCTGCGGAACCTTGCGGGCTTCCGCCACGATGCGCTGGAAGAACACCTGCCGGTCATCGATCCGGCCACCGTTCCAGTAGACCGCAGAATTCCGATCCACCTGGATCGTGATGTTCTCGGGCTTGGTCTGGGTCGGAATGTTGCTGGCCTTGGGGATCGTGACCACCGTCTTCTTGATCACGGGCACCGTGATCAAAAAGATGATGAGCAGCACCAGCATGATGTCCACCAGCGGAGTCGTGTTGATATCCGCAATGGCGCTGGCCTCTTCGCCGCTATCTTGACCGACACTCATCGCCATGTCGTTTTACCTCTGCTCGTGAAACGTAAGGACCGGGGATCCCGGTCTTACTTCTTCACGCCGGCGACAGGGGCACCCTGCGCCACGCGGGCACCGCCCACGAGGTAGGCATGCAGGTCGGCCGCGAAGTTGCGCAGGCTCTCGCTGATCGTCTTGTTGCGACGGAGCAGCCAGTTGTAACCCATGACCGCCGGCACGGCGACGAACAGACCAATGGCGGTCATGATCAGAGCTTCACCGACGGGACCCGCGACCTTGTCGATCGAGGCCTGGCCGCTGACGCCGATGTTCACGAGCGCCTTCAGAATGCCGACGACGGTGCCGAACAGACCGACGAACGGAGCAGTCGAGCCGACGGTTGCGAGAAACGCGAGGCCGTTGCTGAGCTTGCTGTTCACGGCGTCGACCGAGCGCTGCAGGGACATGGTCACCCACTCGTGCAGGTCGATGCGGTCCGTCAGGCGGCCTTCGTGGTGGGCGGAAGCGCGCAGGCCGTCTTCGGCCACGGCACGGAAATCGCTGTCCTTCGGAAGACGGTCAACGGCTTCCTTGAGCGAGCCCGAGCTCCAGAACTGCTTCTCGACCACCTTGGCGCCCTTGCGCAGGCGGCGCTGGTCCCAGAGCTTGGAGAAGATGATGTACCAGGACACGGCCGACATGATCAGCAGGATGACCAGCGTGACCTGGGCGATCGGACCGCCGTTGTGCCATAGGGCTTCAATGCCGTACGGGTTGGATTCAGCGACAGGAGCAGCAGCAGTAGTAGGGTCCATGATTTCCTCGATGACAAAAATGCGATGCGGCGCTCGCAGGCACCGCATCACCGTAAATGGCTAGTTGTTCTTCAGAACGAACTTGACCTTGAACTTGATGCACGACTCCGCGAGCGCAGTACCGCCCTCGGTGCCGGCCGCATAACGCGTGGCCTTCGCAACCTTGATGGCGGCGCCATCGAGATCAGGGAAGCCTGAAGTATCGGTGACCACCGGCTCACGCAGCAGCTTGCCGGACGGGCCCACGCAGGCCTGCACGACGGGCGAGCCCTGCTCTTCACGACGGATGGAGCCCGGCGGGTAGTAGTCGTCCGGATTCACCGGGCGCGTCATCTTGGCAGGCGAACCTGCCGCGCGCACCGGCGGCGGCGGAGCCGGCGGCGGTGGCTTGTCGGTGACGTCCTGGATGGCGGTCGACGTGGTCTCCATCGGAAGGTCGATGGACACTTCCGGAGGCGGGACCTCGACAGGCGGCCGCTCCATTTCCGGCGGAGGAGGCGGCGGCGGTTCGTCTGTCTTCTTGACCTCTTCGACGATGTCGGCCTCGATCGGCGGTGCTAGCGCCTGGATGGCCTTGGTCGCGAGTCCAGATGCAAAACCATAGAAGGCAAGCACGTGGATGATGATGATGATCGCGACGACGATGCCGCGACGTGTGAAGAAATTCGAATCTTGTGCGTAAGCGGCCATTTTTTCCCGTGGTCGCGAGTGAAAAACAATCGGCCCGTCAAACGGGGTGGCGGAAAGTAACCAAGCTTTCCGGCCAGCGCAACCGTTTGTTCGTACCGTCCCCCGGCCTGCCCCTAGTTCGTGAGCATGACCTTCTAGTAATCAGATTAACGTTCTTGGCTTTGGTGCCGGTCCAAAGCCGCCGAACTGTAACCGCAGGCGCCGGGCCTGACAACAACCCTGTTTGCGACCCGATCGGCACTACGCTGATTGTGATAGCCCGTTTCACTGTGAGTCGGTCACTGCGCCGGTCGATGCGCTTGACACAATACGTGCGTATTTCGCCAGCACTCCTTTCGTCGCATAGGGTTTTGGCGCTTTCCAATTTGCACGGCGTTTGCGCAGTTCTGCCGCACTCAGCTTGATGTCGAGCGTTCGCTTCACTGCATCAATTGCGATCGCGTCGCCGTCCCTGAGCAAACCAATCGGTCCGCCGAGTGCAGCCTCCGGGGAGATATGTCCAACCACGAATCCGTGGCTGCCGCCGGAAAATCGTCCATCCGTGATCAGTGCGACCTTGTCACCTAGGCCTCGCCCCATGATGGCGCCGGTCGGGCTCAGCATTTCTCGCATGCCCGGGCCACCGCGCGGGCCCTCGTAACGAATGACCACCACGTCGCCCGGTTTGACCTTCCCGCCGAGGATGGCGGCGGTGGCCCGTTCCTCACCATCGAAAACCCGGGCCGTGCCCGAGAAACGCAGGCCTTCCTTGCCCGAAATCTTGGCGACGGCGCCTTCCGGCGCGAGGTTTCCGTACATGACCACGAGGTGGCTGTCCTTCTTGATCGGATCGCTGAGCGGCCTGACGATGTCCTGGCCCGCCGGATAGTCCGCCACGTCGCGCAGGTTTTCTGCCAGCGTGCGCCCGGTTACGGTCAGGCACTCGCCGTGCAGCAGCCCTGCGTCCAGCAACCGTTTCATCAGGGGCTGAATTCCGCCGATGGCGACGAGTTCCGACATTAAATAGCGGCCGCTGGGACGCACGTCGGCCAGCAGCGGAACGCGTTTACCGATCCGCGTGAAGTCCTGTAAGCCCAGTCTGACGCCAGCCGCGTGGGCGATCGCCAGCAGGTGCAGCACGGCATTGGTGCTGCCGCCGAGCGCGATGGTCACGGTGATCGCGTTTTCGAAGGCCTTCTTGGTGAGGATGTCGGCCGGCGTGATGCCAGCCTTCACCAATTCGACCACCGCGGCGCCCGCGCGCCGGCAGTCGTCGCGCTTTGCCTGCCCGACGGCCTCCTGTGCCGAGCTGTCCGGCAGCGACAATCCCAGCGCCTCGATGGCGGACGCCATGGTGTTCGCGGTGTACATGCCGCCACAGCTGCCGGGACCTGGAATGGCCGTGCGCTCGACTTCGAGCAATTCCTCGTCGGAGACGCGCCCCGCGGCGTGGCCACCCACCGCTTCGAATACCGCGACGATGTCGCGCCGCTTGGCACCCGGCTTGATGGTTCCGCCGTACACGAACACCGCGGGGCGATTGAGGCGCGCGATGGCCATGGCACAACCCGGGATGTTCTTGTCGCAACCACCGATGGCGACGAAGCCGTCGAAACCCTCCGCACCGACCACGGTTTCGATGGAGTCGGCGATCACCTCGCGCGACACCAGCGAGTACCGCATGCCGGGTGACCCCATGGAGATGCCATCCGAGACCGTGATGGTGTTGAACAGCACGCCCTTGCCGCCGGCGGCGTCGGCGCCCGCGAGGGCCTGAGTGGCGAGGTCGTTGATGTGTACGTTGCAGGGCGTCAGGTTGGCCCACGTGGAGGCGACGCCGATCTGCGGCTTGCTGAAGTCCGCGTCCTGGAATCCCACCGCGCGCAGCATGGCGCGCGACGGCGTCTGCTTCGCGCCATCGACCACCAGGCGCGAGTACTTGCGCGTATCCACTGTCTTCTTCGTCATCGTCTTTCCTCTTGAACCTGACTAACTATTCTGCGGCGCGTGCATCACGCGCCGCATGTGCGAAAACCCCGCCGCGCCGATGGTCACGAACAGCAACGGCAGCGCCAGCGAGTAGACGCCCGCTCCGGGCCGCATGGCCTCGAGCCACTGGTAGATGAGTATCCCGGCGGGAGGGCCGATCGCACCGCGCACGCCCGTGAGCGTGACATGCACTCCCATGTAGTGCTGCGCGCGGCCGACCGAGGCGAAATCATTGTGCCCGAGATTCCACCCGAGATTCGAGCCCGCGTAGGCGAATGACAGCGCCACGGCGCCGCCCCAGATGAGGGGCAGGTTCGCCATCCAGGTACCGAGGCACAGAAAGGCCACCGCCGCGACCAGCGCCCAGCCCTGCCGCGCGCGGTATTCGACCACGTGGCCCTCGTCGAACATGCGCGCCCAGAACGGCACGAACAACGGCAGCAGCCCGAGCGGCACCACCGACAGCAGCGCGATCTGCAGGCCCGCGGGCAGGTGCAGGTGTTCGCTGAAGATCACCACCAGCTGCGAAGTCAGCATGAGGTTGCCGCCGCCGAACACGCCCATCCAGAACATGTACTCGCGGAAGTGCGGATCCTTGCCGAGGATCTCGAACAACATGCCGAGGCTGAACGGCTCGGTACGTCCGACCGCGGCCGTCTCCTCTGCCAGCAGGGCGAACTCCCGGCGTACCCTGGCTTCGCGGTACAGCCACGCGCCCAGGATTCCCGCAACCGCGCCCGCGCCGTACAGCCAGCGGGAATTGATGCGGCCCGTATCCAGCACCCAGGCCGCGAGGGCTGCCGCCAGTGCCACGGCCAGCGAGCTCACGATGACGATGCGCCCGGTGTAGCGGCCAATGGCGGTGCGCGGATAGTTCGCGCTCCACACGGCGGCGCGCACCGTCAGGATGCCGGTCCATACGACGCGCGCCGTGAGGATCGACAGCACGGCGAAGGCCAGGCCGCCGAGCGCCCGCGGTGCGACACCTAACAACCCCACCAGCACCGCGAATCCCGCCTGCAACGCCACCATGAGACCGATGCGCGCGCGCCCATGCGCGAGGTTGGCCCACACGAAGCTCACCACGTTGGACAGAGCCGGCGCGCCGCTCACGAAGGCCACGGCCAGGTTCACAAGCCAGGGTTCCGCGGCGTGTGCGAAGGTCTTCTTGATGAGCACCGCGGCGGTGGCGCCTTCCACCAGGCCGAGAGTCAGCCCGAGCAGCGCCCAGGACGCGATTTCGCGCCGGAACGCCGCTTCCGCGGCCAGGGTTTCTGCGGGCGGCCTGGTCCGCGCCGACATCAACCAAAACGCTGGCGGATCAGCCGGTAGAGCGCGCGCACAGTCTGCGGATCACCGCCGATGGGCCGGCCCGGGCGCTCCTTGGCATTCCATGCATACACGTCGGCGTGCAGCCAGTTGCGCGTGCGCGTGACGAAGCGCTTGAGGAATAGCGCGCCGATGATCGAGCCCGCGAACTGCGTGCCGGACACGTTGTTGAGGTCGGCGACGCGGCTCGCGAGATCGTCGTCGTAGCCGCTCCACAGCGGCATCGGCCACACCGGGTCCGACTCGCGCTCGGCGATCGCGCGCAGTTCCATCGCGAGCTGCTGCGGGTTCGAGTAGATAGCCGGGAGCTCGGGCCCCAGTGCCACGCGGGCGGCACCGGTGAGCGTGGCCAGATCGATGAGCAACGCCGGCTCCTGGGTGTCGGCTTCGGCCAGCGCATCGGCGAGCACCAGGCGCCCCTCGGCGTCGGTGTTGCCGATCTCGACGGTGAGGCCGTGGCGCGATCGCAGCACGTCGCTGGGGCGGTACGAGCGCCCCGAGATGCTGTTCTCCACGGCCGGGATCAGCAGCCGCAGCTGTACCGGGGCGTCGGCTTCCATGAGCATGCGCGTGAGCGCCAGCGCGAGCGCGGCGCCGCCCATGTCCTTCTTCATGAGGATCATGCCGCTCGACGGCTTGATGTCGAGGCCGCCGGTGTCGAAGCACACGCCCTTGCCGACCAGCGTTACCAGCGGCGCGCCTTTCTTGCCCCAGCGCATGTCGATGAGCCGCGGTTCGCGGGCGCTGCCCTTGCCCACCTCATAGATGAGTGGATAATTCTGCCGCAGCAGTTCGTCGCCGACGATGATCCGGCACTCGGCCTCGTGCTGCAGTGCCAGACGCTGCACCGCCTCCCCCAGCTCGGCGGGCCCGAGGTCATTGGCCGGCGTGTTGATGAGATCGCGCGCCTCGCCCAGGGCCTCGCTCGCCAGGCGGACGTATTCGAGGTCTGCACCGGACGGCGCCACCAGCGAAGGCAGCTCGCCGCCCGCCTTGCGATAGCGGGTGAAGCGGTATGAACCGTACTCCCAGCCCAGTGTCAGGTGAGTTGCCGCGACGGCGCTGTAGCTGCCGGCGAACCGGTAGCGGCCCGGCGGCAGCCGGTCCGGCAGGCCCACCGAAGTCCAGATGGTGGGCTCGAACAGTTCGGGCGTCGGCCCCAACCCCAAAACGGCCCCGGAAACACCGTCTCCATTGGCGGTCGGGATCACGACCAGCTTGTTCTTTTCGCCCTGGAATCCATGGGTGCGCATCCAGGATCGCACTGCGGCGGACTGGACCTCGAGCCAGGCACCCAGGCCCTGTTCGCCCACCAGCCAGATGGGTTTGGCGCCGCCGGCTTCGGCCTCGTTCAGAAGATGGGAACTCACGTTAAAAGCTTAAGCGATCCGCAGGTCTACGGGCCCCTCTTTCCGGTGGCCGTCGTTGACACAGGCATGCGCCCTATGGTGCTATCGCGCGCATTGTATGCAGGCCAAGATCGTTCACGACACGAAAATCCACGGCGCGACACTCGCGACGGATGTGCTCGTTCTCGTATCCCTTCCGCTTCCCCTGCTCCTTATCGGGAGCAACCGGTGCGGGACGCCTGCCTGAAGCGAAAACCTTAGAGCAAGGCAAATCACCAAAAAACCCCGCACCGGTCCTGAACCGATGCGGGGTTTTTCGTATGAACGTATTGAAACGCAAATGGAGTCGACAATGACGAAGCTGTATTCGGGCAAAGACGTAGACAAGAAGGCGCTGAAGAAGGCCCGGATCGCCATCCTGGGCTACGGCAGCCAGGGTCGCGCGCATGCCCTCAATCTCGCCGACAGCGGCCACAACGTGGTCGTCGGCGTGCGCAAGAACGGCGACAGCTGGAAGAAGGCCAAGCGCGACGGTCTGAAGGTGGCCGAGCCGGTGGACGCGGTGAAGGGTGCGTCGCTGGTGGCGATGCTGGTCCCCGACCTCGCGCAGGCCGAACTCTACAAGCAGGTCGAGAAGTCGCTCGAGAAAGGCGCCACCCTGCTCTTTGCGCACGGCCTCAACGTCCACTTCAAGCTCATCAAGCCGCGAAGGGATCTCGACGTGGTGCTGATCGCGCCCAAGGGTCCCGGTGATCTCGTGCGCCGCCAATACCAGCAGGGTCGTGGCGTGCCGTCTCTTCTGGCCGTCTTCCAGGACGCGACCGGCAATGCATTCGCGAAGGCTCTGGCCTATGGCCACGGCATCGGCGGCACGCGCGGCGGCGTCCTCGAGACCACCTTCGCGGAAGAGACGGAGACGGATCTGTTCGGCGAACAGGCCGTGCTCTGCGGAGGCACCTCCGACCTCATCCTCAAGGGCTTCGAAACGCTGGTGGAAGCCGGCTACCAGCCCGAGATCGCGTACTACGAAGTGCTCCATGAGCTGAAGCTCATCGTCGACCTGCTGCACGAAGGTGGCCTCGCCAAGATGCACAAGTACGTCTCCGACACGGCCAAGTACGGCGACCTGACCCGCGGCCCACGCGTGGTCAACGACAGGACCAAGAAGGAGATGGGCAAGATCCTCAAGGAAATCCAGAAAGGCAAGTTCGTCAAACAGTGGATCAAGGAAAACGACGGCGGCCGCACGGAATACAACCGCCTCATGCAGGCGGATCTCGATCACCCGATCGAGAAGGTCGGCAAGGAGCTGCGCGCGCGCATGCCGTGGCTGGAACAAGGACGCTAACTACCTGACGAGGTGACTCCCATGTCCCGCGAACGCGTAATGATCTTCGACACGACGCTGCGAGACGGCGAGCAATCGCCGGGCTGCAGCATGGCGCAACCGGAAAAGCTCCGGGTAGCGCGCGCGCTTGCGGACCTCGGGGTAGACGTCATCGAAGCCGGCTTCCCCGCCGCCTCGCGCGGCGATTGGGAAAGCGTCAACGCGGTGGCGCGCGAGGTGCAGGGACCCATCATCTGCGGCCTCGCGCGCTGCAATCGCGGCGACATCGAGCTGGTGGCAAAGGCCGTGGCGCCGGCGCCGAAGAAGCGCATCCACGTGTTCCTTGCCACCAGCGCCATCCATCGGCAATTCAAGTTGAACATGGCGCAGGAAGAGATCATCAAGGCGGCGGTCGAGGGCGTGAAGATCGCGCGCGAATTCTGCGAAGACGTGGAATTCTCGCCCGAGGACGCCTCGCGCACCGAGCTCGACTTCCTCACGCAGGTGGTCGAGGCCGTGATCGCCGCGGGCGCGACCACCGTGAACATTCCGGACACGGTGGGCTACACCGTGCCCGACGAATTCGCGGAGTTGTTCCGCTATCTGCGCAAGAACGTGCGCGGCATCGAGCGGGTGCGCCTCTCCGTGCACTGCCATGACGATCTCGGCATGGCAGTCGCCAACAGCCTCACGGCCGTGGTGGCCGGCGCGCGCCAGATCGAGTGCACCATCAACGGCATCGGCGAGCGCGCGGGCAACTGCTCGCTCGAAGAAGTGGTGATGGCGCTGAAGACGCGCGATGCGTTCTTCAACCTGGACACGGGCATCAACACCACGCGTCTCTATCCCACCTCGCGCATGCTGGCAAACATCGTCGGTACGCCGATCCCGCGCAACAAGGCCATCGTGGGCGAGAACGCGTTCGCACACGAATCGGGCATCCACCAGCACGGCATGCTCAAGCATCACTCGACCTACGAGATCATGCGGCCCCAGGACGTGGGTCTGTCGCGTTCCGCACTGGTGCTGGGCAAACACAGCGGCCGACATGCACTGCGCGAGCGCATCAAGGAACTCGGCTTCGAGCTCGACGACGTCGAGTTCGCGCGCGTGTTCGAGGAATTCAAGGCGCTCGCGGACAAGAAGAAGGAACTCTACGACGGCGACATCGAGGCGCTGGTGCTGCAGGCCGAGCATTCCGGCAGCGGCCCCTGGACCTTGCTCAACCTGCGCACCTCCTTCGACAGCGCCAAGACCGCCGAGGCCACGGTGCGCCTCCGGCATGTCGACGGCCGCGAGATCGAAATGCGCTCCACGGGTGACGGTCCGGTGGACGCGGCGCTCAAGGCCATCGAACGCGCCACCGGCGTGGATGTCGTATTACGCAAGTTCGAGGTCCGAAGCGTATCCGCCGGCGAGGATGCCCAGGGCGAAGCGCTGGTATACGTGGAGTACAATCAGCGCACTTACCGGGGCTCGAGCGTCAGTACCAACATCGTCGAGTCCGCAACGCAGGCCTTTCTCGAAGTGATCAATCGCATCGAGCTCGCAACCGCCACGCTCGCCCGTACGGGGACGCAGCGGGTCGCGCAGGCCGTGGTCTAACTTTCGGAGTTTTCATGCCCATTCCCGCAACGAAGTACATCTGGTTCAACGGCAAGCTGGTCCCCTGGGAAAAAGCCACGGTGCACGTGCTCTCGCACGCCCTGCACTACGGCTCCTCGGTGTTCGAAGGCGTGCGCGCCTACGAAACGCCGCGCGGTCCGGCGATCTTCCGCCTGCGCGATCACACCAAGCGCCTGTTCGACTCGGCGAAGATCTATCGCATCAACATCCCGTTCGGCGAAGAGCAGCTCAACCACGCGCAGCGCGAGGTGATCGCGCAGAACGGCCTGGCGCGCGGCGCGTACCTGCGCCCGGTGGCGTTCCGTGGCTACGGCGAGATCGGCGTGGTGCCGAAGATCGACCCGCCGGTCGACGTGGCCGTCGCGGCCTGGGAATGGGGCAAGTATCTCGGCGCCGCCGAAGACGAAGGCGTGGATGTCTGCGTGTCCTCGTGGCAGCGCGTCGCGCCCAACACCATTCCCGCCATGGCCAAGGCCGCGGGCAACTACCTGTCCAGCCAGCTCATCGGGCTCGAGGCCAAGCGCCTCGGCTTCGTCGAAGGCATCGGCCTCTCCGCCGATGGCACGGTCAGCGAAGGCGCGGGTGAGAACCTGTTCGTGATCAAGGACGGCGTGGTCTACACGCCAGGGGTCGCGCATTCGCTGCTGAACGGCATCACCCGCCACACGGTGATGACGCTCGCGAAGGATTTCGGATACGACGTGCGCGAGATCGCAATCCCGCGCGAGATGCTGTATCTCGCCGATGAGCTGTTCTTCACCGGCACCGCCACCGAAGTCGCGGCCATCCGCTCCGTCGACGCCATCCAGATCGGCAATGGCAAGCGCGGCCCGATCACGGCGAAGCTTCAGGCCGCCTACTTCGCGCTCGTGCAGGGCCGCAGCCAGGACAAGTACGGCTGGCTCGACTACGTCGACATGAACGCACCGCGAGCGGCAGTAGCCGGTTGAAGCAACTAAACATCACGGAGCCGTCGGCGTGTCAGTTGCGGGCAGCGCAACTGACAGGCCGCCGGCATTGAAAGTTAATGACTAACGCTAAGACAATGTTCGCAAAGGTCTGGGACGAGCACATCGTCGTCCCCGAGACCGCCGAGACTCCCGCCGTCCTGTTCATCGACCTGCACCTCACGCACGAGGTGACCACGCCGCAGGCCTACACCGAGTTGCGCAAGCGCGGGCTCAGGCTGCGCCGCCCGGATCTCACGCTCGCCACCATGGATCACTCCACGCCCACGCGCACCGAGCAGGTGTTCGGCGGCGTGCCGATCGCCATCGACTCGGCCGCGAAGCAGGTCCAGCAGCTGGAAGTGAACGCGAAGGAATTCGGCGTCGAGCTGTTCAATCTGC